>Ga0213867_1000327_pt1 | contig 21761 bp, 11 predicted proteins | sample PICome_12_FD_160120 | JGI IMG/M metagenome (GOLD analysis project Ga0213867, IMG submission 160120) | Coastal seawater microbial communities near Pivers Island, North Carolina, United States - PICO540 | ecosystem: Environmental > Aquatic > Marine > Coastal | place: USA: North Carolina... | reverse complement strand
CATATTTGATAAGCTGACTCCAAAATAAAATGTCAGCTCAAAAGTGGTCAGAATGTGAAATTTACATCAAAAAGTGGTCAGAATGTGAATTTTCTCTATTTTATTGATGAGAATACAGATTTTTATTTTATTACCGCGATAATTGAATTAACAATGTCTCTATTATATACCTCGAAGTACTAGATAAACTATAAATGTAATCTAAAATAATAAATCAAAGGTACATTTTATTCTAACTACTAAACCGGCAATATGATTTTCTGATGGAAGGTTCGGAAATACACTACATGTATTAAATAGCTTTTATGTTTCATGTGAAGAATTAGAGCTGTTTCGAACTTGATGCACGAGTTTTCTCATGATAATACCATAATCTGACTCCCAGTCTCTCGCTGTGCTTAGTTAAAGAGTAAAGGAGGTCAAAGGGTGGTTGTTTGAGATGATATTCAAATCTTGTCTTCAGAGCAAATCGCCGAGATGTCCTGAAAGCATTGCTAAAAAACGAAATGAGACAACACAACGAGAGGTCTTAGATTTTGTAAGATCGAAAGCTCAGAGAGAAGATAGACAGAAACGTAAATTTCATAATGCAAAGAATGGTGCGTAAATTTTTCTCATGCCGATAATTTTGTTTTGTCGTCGATTCAAATTTTTTGTTTGTGTAGGTGGAAAATGTGCTCATATCCCGCTGCCGCCCAAACCCTCAGATTGGTGGACGGATTCTTCCACTTCGACATCGAAATGCAGTTCTTCAATGGTAGACGATGGTGACGAGCAATGGGTAGATTATCATCGTGATGAAAAAAAATCAAAGAAAGACTTTCGAAATTGTGGGGAAGCTCTTTGGCTAAAACGCCGGAGAGAGTTCATAAGGTATAAAGGGAGGAGGGTAGAACGTAAAGATTTGCCTTATCCATACGACAATCATAAACCTACAAATCTGAGGAAAATTCGTGTGAACTTCGTCACTCAAGGTCATTTTAGTACAAGAAAAACTTTTGAACTCCCAAAACCAATGCCTCTGTCCGATATTGTCCATGGTTATGTCAAAGTGTGGAATTCCGACGACGACGACTCAACTTTTCCGTGACCATTATCAATGTTGCTGCACTCATAGTGATTAGTGCATCGTCTCGTCTTTCTATGCAATGTGCGAAGGATAAACATGGCGAAGAAAAAATTAAGGTATCTTTACACAGCAGGCAGGAAAATATAGCGCATTTTTGGACGTCAGCAATTTGAACAATCTTTTTCTGGTACGGACTCCTCTGAAGTCGTGTACCTATGACATTTCTTTATGCTTTATGTTTGCGTCCTTTTTACTTCCAATCACCTGGCAAAGAGAATGCCCTCGTAAAATAGAACAAATCTATGTACCTCTTTTCACTTTACACGCTGCACATGATAATCAATGTAGTCACGTCACTAATCTAGGGATAGGCAAAATAGCTTTGTTCACCGCTGACTAAAAGCTCGTGACGTGTGAGAAAAAGAAAGACAGTACTATGTTCGATTCTCAAGTTTCTTTCCTTGCTGATTAATCACCGAAGGAAAGAGCAGCATATGATATGGCCTTTCACACAATAGAGCGCACTTCAAAAAGTTTGCTTTCTTATATCTCGTGACGACATCAAATGAAATGTCAAAGAAATCGTAAATATTATTCAATTTCTCAATCATTAATATATCAGGAAAAAGTTACTGCGTTTCTTCAATAAGTACTGGAGGGCTACGAACCTGCTCGTCCAGTGTTTCATTATCGACGTGTTGCAACCTGCGTACGACAAAAGACATCTATGTCAAAAGATGGCGTAAAAAACTGCATTTTGGCAATAAAGCACTTACATTATTTGTGAACATGAGTATGGATTGCTTTCTAGATAAGTACGCACATCGGGTATCCGGTCACCTCCAAATTTCTCCAACAAATCTTTCAGGTAAAGCTGCAAATTGAATAACTCTCTCTCGATTTTTGCTGACAGAGACCTTTCCGTAAATTCAGAAACCTTTATAACATTAAAAGGGTGGTATCTCATTTTTCGCTTTGTATCATCAATCATAATCGTATTACGACCATCGTACTTTTCTTGATTAGATGAGTTTATGCCATTCCATACTTCTTCCAGACACCGCATAGTATCCCAAGGCTTAATTTTTTTGTTTACATCCGGGACGTTGTATAATCCATGCCCGCAATAGATAGGTATATCTGGAACTGTCTTCTTCTTGGAAGATTCTCCCATCGCTCTGCGTTCGAGTTCAAGGAGGGCTGGAGATGCATTATTTTTCATCATACTTGTTAAAACTACAGGCTTAACTCTTTCGTCACGAATTAAGAACGAAAGCAATTCAACTGCTCCAGGACGTAAAAAATACTCCATCCCAGTGCTAGAGTGGCAAAAGTCTGGAGACCTTTCACGAACTTCACCTTTGTTTCTATTAGGTTTACATCTCAAAATTAATGTACCATTCATATCCAGAAGGACTAATAATTTTTTCATGGATCCCGCGTTCATTTCTGCTTTGTTTTCCCCACTTTTGGTATTCAAATCAGAATTGGAACAGGAATTAGAACTGTTCGGGTGTGTAGCAATATCGCTCGATACTGTTTTTTGAGAATAGTGTGCCGTTCTCGGTAGACTCATTTTTTCGGATGATGAAGAAAGAAAAAGACGTAGCGCACGAGAGGATAATAAACTATAGCGCATATCCAAGAGCCAATTCGATTTTCCAAAGTGATGTTCCCGGAAGGGATAAAAATGATTCTGTGTTTTGATTTTGAGATTCAAAATTATTCATGCATTCGTTCGCCCGGTACCCGGTACCCGGTACGTATTTTTGAAAAATCATCTCTGGTCCAATGACTCTTTATAAAGGAAAATGAAATGAAATGCTCGCAGCCCGCACGTCTCGAACGTATGACCTATGTAGAACACAAGAATGAATGATACAATGTACACGTATACGGTATATATGTGTACATATATGGAACAATTGGCCAATCAGGATCATGCTGTGAACACCTGTTCCAACTCCCAGCTCCCAGCTTCCAGCTTCCAGCAGCATGAAGTTTTCATAAATTATTTTCATCATCCATACCATCACCATCGTGCATCAGTGGCTTTATATTCAATCTATCAAGAACCTCAACAGTAAATACCGCAATGACATTATCACTTCCTAGTGGATCTTTTTCCTTCGGAACGTCCGAAACTGTGGTAGGCGGCGGTGGGATCGACATGTCGCTTGGTAAGTTTTGTAACGTCTGGTTTAGCGAAAATACTGTGTTTCATTTTCAAATTGTTTTGGCAGATGACATCATTGCAAGTCGAAGGAAGCAGAGCCGGTCCGTCAAAACTCAACAGAATAGGCGAAAGAATCAAGTCAACAAAAAATCGGTAACATCAACGACTGCAACGGCAACTCAGAAGGCAGTAGGAAGAGCGAAGGCCAGTAAACAAGCGGCGGCCGATAAAAGGCGCGGGCTTCGTGGTTCCAATAAACCTAGTGCCATGGAGGTGGGTGATCAAGTAAATCGCCAAAAGAAGAAGGATTTCAAAAAGAAAAAAGTTGTCAATTCCATAGCAAAGAAAAAGGGAAATCAGCCTAATAATGATAAGAAGCTGTCGAATATGAGTAAGGAACAACGTGAAGCATTTCGACAAACAGAACGTCAAGCTAATTCTTTGAAGAAGATTGCTGAAAAGGCCATCAGCAAAGCCAAGGAAAAACCCATAAACAATAGACGACGAAACGGTAATCATGCACCATCGAAAGAAGCTGTAAATGCTGCCGTAGCTGCATTGCAGTTATCTGGATACCGTGCTCCCGAGGGTATGAAAATGGTGATCAAGTTCGAGCAGAATAGTGACCGTGGTGATGGGCGTTACACGAAACCAGCAGCACCCAGAAGTACAAATAAAGGACGAGGAGCGAAGCCATCGATGCAGACGAGGTCGCGAAATGATGGATATCAGCAAGCAAGAAGAGGAGGGGGTGGAACTAGAGGGCGGGCACATCGCTAACTTGTAATCGTTTATCTTGGACGAAAAGGTTACTTACTACTGAGTTTGAGTCAGCAACATTGCTAAGGTATTGACAATCGACGACTGATTGTAGGAAAAGGCCAGAGGCGAAAGATTCTTGATGAATTTTGACCAGAGTTTATGTGTGGCTTCCTGTAATTATTTTTTACCATTGTATACTGTTTATACTGTGTAATCAGATGTAGATATTTTTCATTATATTGTGTACCTTGACTTTATTTTGAAATTGCGCTAGAAGCATTGGTACTAATCATTTCTAATCTATTTTTGTTCTGGGCGAAACGATAAGACTTTTACTACCTAATCCACGTGCAAACTCAAGTAGTTTGCCATAAATCTCACCGCTGGTTCAATCGCATACAACCGGTAGGTCTATCACTTTGTGTTAAAATTGCGACGTAGAGCACGTTGATTGATATCTTCAGTGGCCTTGTCGTGAATCTTATGAATTCCAGCACCTAACGCTGTGGTGAAAAACATACTTCTGGCGAGGCCGATGATAGACGGCCGTTCCAAATGCCATGTTACTTGATGGCATTCTAATGATGGCATTGACTTCAACTCAAATAATGTGAATTATGGCCGTGATGCCGTAATCCGTCCTGAGATAAATGCAAGTAGTACTTGACGTGACATGGAACGTAACCAGACCGGATTGATGTCCATATATGCAGCAACATATCTACAAATATGAAGTATTCCTGGATAGAAAGATGGGGTGAGATTTTCTGCATTTTCATAATTAGTCGTTAAACTGACTTGCAGCCTGTAATTTGACAAAAATATAAAAAGACAAAAGGTAAACATTCACAGAAGTTGTTGGAAATTTATTTGCTAAATACTTTATTCACTTTGCTTCGTTAATAGAACCTCTTTCGACTTTAGAATTACAGGACGATATTATGATGGATACATTGTCTCAGAATTTGTTCATTAAATCAATTGGTGGATAAAATCCCAAAGAATCTAAGCGGCAACAAGCTCCTCGGCCTCTTCCTTTTCTCTCCACATGCCATATTCCTTGATCAACTCAACGAGAGCATCAACTGCCGCATCCTCCTGGACGTTTTTCTTTACAACTTCCTTGCCATAATATAAGTCTATCTTTCCAGGGACAGTTCCAACATATCCAAAATCAGCATCAGCCATCTCACCAGGACCATTCACGATACATCCCATAACTGCGACAGTGACTCCAGGAAGATGACCGGTTGATTCTTGGATCTTCGCCGTTGTTTCCTGTAGATCAAAGAGCGTTCTTCCACAACTAGGACAGCTTACAAATTCAGTCTTTGTATTACGCATTCTGCAACCTTGTAATAATCCAAAACTGGTTGTTCGAATAAAATCAAGATCGAACTTTCCACTTGTATCCTCAATTAAGACTCCGTCTCCATTACCGTCGGCGAGCAACGACCCAAGTTGAGAGCCAAGTTGGAGAGCTAGCTCGCTCTTGTCGTCGGTGTCTGATGAGTAATAGTGAATAACAGGAATGGAATTGTCAGTGGCCTTCAAATGTTCGAAGATGCGACGGCCAGCATGGAGGCGACTAACTGATGGACTAATCTTCAACAAGAGAAAAGCTGGATTAGCCTTTTCCAGTTGATCCAGCTCATCAATACTTTCACTTCCATCAACAACGAGAGCAACCCTTGATGCTCCCTCGGGCAGATTTCCGTCTTTGCTGATTGAATCCTTGAGAGACATCATCGCAATAGATCCCTCAACAGAACTACACATATCGCTAGGGAGAATAATTCCAACTCCTAAATCAGAAAGACGATTTAGATTGACCATGTCTTCTTCTGATGGCAGGGACGTGAGAACGATGGAATCAACTGACGCAACGTCGCGGAAAGGCATACCCAAAGAAACCTTGAACCCGAGAGCCTGATACAAGTATTGAACATTCTCGCTTGTGAACATTTCTCCGCTCACAGGAACAAGAACAGATCCATTGGGGTCAAGCCAGCCACCGCTCAAACGAGGATTTTCCTTATCAATCTCGCCATTGGATAGTCCCTCGACATCTCCACTTCTGCGTGAAAAGCTCTGAATATCACGAGTATCAATGTAGGGTTCAACGGCATCCTGTTGACTTTTTGCCCCATCATTGGAGGTGTATAAATGCTCGTCACTAATTGTGATGAGGCGGTTGCATGGCTCATACTCAAATTCTGGATCTTCCGTCAATGAAACTCGCACGGTATCACCTAATCCATCGGCAAGCAAAGTTCCGATACCAATAGCGGATTTCATTCTACCATCTTCACCTTCTCCTGCCTCTGTGACACCCAAATGTAGAGGATAGTCCCAATCCAATCGATATTGCTCTGCAGCCAGGAGACGGTATGCTTGAACCATAACCATTGGATTACTGGCCTTCATACTAAAAACAAAGTTATGGTAGTCCAGACTGCGTGCGATATCCGCAAACTCAATGGCACTCTCAACCATACCACGAGGGGTATCTCCATAAAAGCTAAGCACTCGAGAAGACAGCGAACCATGATTGGTACCAATGCGCATGGCTCGATTCAACGTACGACATTTCTCCACTAGAGGTGTGAACGATTCTACAAGATAATCTCTCTCCCTCGCAAAATCCTCTTCCGTTTCATAAACATGCTCATCAAAATCTTTCGTTCCGTCTACAAAGTTACCTGGATTAATACGAATCTTTTCGAGAGCATCGGCGACCATCATCGCGACCTTCGGCTGAAAATGCATGTCAGCACAGAGCGGAATATCGTAGCCCTTCTTGAACAACCCTTCTCGGATTTTCATGCATGCATCAGCCTCACGCTTACCCTGCACTGTAATACGTACTAAATCAAACCCCTTATCGGCACAGCGCATAATCTGTTCCATGGTCGCATCCACATCTGCAGTATTCGTCGTACCCATAGTCTGACGAACGATGGGATGTTCACTACCAAACTTAATCGGCCCACATTCTACAGTACGGGTCTTTCGACGCAAGGCTTGATTGAGGCTGGGACAGTATTGCGTGATAGGTCCAAAGGCTTCATCTCTTGCCCCAGATTTCCAGCTTGGCGTCCAGATGACGCTGTCACGAGCGCTACTCATCTTCATTCCAGCAAAGGCATTTACGGACGGTGTGGAGGCAATCACGAATGCCACAGCTGATGTAGAGAACTTCATGATGTATACGTAACGAAAAAGAAAAAGATAAAGATATTTCTGATTCTTAAGTTTTTTATGTATTCTACTTTGGGGGGAAGGGGGGGACGAAAGTCACGTCGAGATTCCTATATCTATTTCCCCAAAGCTAGAGAGAGATACATCGAACAATATCGCCTATCGCCTTCCACTTTTCGTGATGTGACGATGAAAACTTCAAGAAAGCTGACGATCGAATTGCCTTACGCGTGGAATGTACATGTACACAAGCAGTGTGTACTACTTTTACTTCACACATACGAGATACGAGCATACTCGTATCAGTATCTTTTTCCATGTCAATTTTTTATTTCTCGTTTTGATGCAACATGCGAAATTTGAAGCCGATTGTCTGATGCCGTCGATGCCGTCAGTAAACATCTCCTCTAAACTCTAAAAAAGTAAGAAAGAAAAATCAGAGCGGTACTGGGTACAACGTGTAACAATATTATTGTGCATGTACTGGAAAGAAAGTGTGAATGTTGCGTCGTAAATAATCCATTAATTTCTCACAAGGGCAAACCATCATAAGGTTGTTGTACTTAACTACAAGGGAGTTTAGAATTCAATATCTATATTCTGCAAAAGCTGTGCAAGTATAAAATGAAATTTCAGAGCCGTATTATAACTTGGGTAGCGTTTTTGTCAGTTTACGCGGATGCTTTCTCACCACATGTCACAGGTCGATGGACTGCTTCGCTGATGAGTAGGGAAGGACGAGATGGAAAAAGAAAATTAATTGTGAGTCGTCTTCTTGCATATCCCGTCCCTACTAACGAAGACGAGCTATTAAGTCAGTTAAAGGAATATATAAAAGTAAGAAATGAAGCGATATCGAAACAACAAGTAGATGGATCCTCAAATTCAAACGAAAAGAATGCAATGGGAGGAAGCCGAGGGAATTTCTTTTTAGAGTTTACTTCGACTGCGCCGCAAGTGATTGATGCAGATAATCCGGAAGAAAAAGGAGTGCTTGATTATGATGAATTAACCAAGTATGGCTTTACACACTTGGTGAAACCAATTATGCAGTCAGGGGGGAGAAATGCGCTATATTCCAAGCTTGGCTTGACTCCCCCGCCGGTACCTGAACGTTTGAGGCCTAAAAGTGCTAGGAAGCTAGAGATTGATCGAGATGGTGAAAAAAATCCAAATAAATATACTGGTCTCAAAATGACTACGCTTATTAATGATGACGAAATGGCAGATGCTTTAACACGGGCGGCTAAAAAGGAAAAAAAGCAAGCGTCTTTAGAGGAAGAATTTAAAGTTCCTTTTTCCGATGCTCCTAAAAAGAAATTCAAAGAAACACCCGACTGGACGCCTGAAATGCTAGATAAAGATGCCGAAGTTCGGGGACGTGCGATATCTTGGGCGAAGAAACAACGACTTGAAAGAGAAAGAGGTAGAGTGAGAGATGGCTCAGAAGATCTAGCTATCGAAGGATCGCTACGCGTGTATTGTTGTTTGACACTTTTGACAACCGCTGTGGCATTTGGAAAAGCTTCAGCGACAGCATTGATTCCATTAGGAATTTCAAATTTAGATGTGCTTCAAGCTCCTGCACTTGGTCTCGATGTTGCCTCGTTGGGAAGTTCCATCGTGGCTGCTGGATTTTTGGCACCTCAAAAGAATCGGAATTCATTTGTATGGGGAGTAAAAGGACTCTTTGGTGGTCCATCAGCTATTTTACAGCTTCGTCAACTGGAAGAAATAAATCGATCCGATCCAAACAATTAAATACATAGTACTATTTTACCCTATTCGAACCTTAAATTTTCTTGCTTACTTCTCGCTTCTCCTCTGCGAAAATATTTAAAAGATAGTTAGCATATTTCATTTCAAATTGTTAATTACAAAGTGTACGAATTCTTGTAATATTTGTTATGCGTCTTCATCGATAACGACAATTAGACCTCGTGGCGAAAGACCGAGTTCAGCCAAGGTTTTTCGCTCGTCGAATTTGTCATGGCCATTACCGACGAAACCCAAGGTTAGACTCCAGTTTTTTAATCTACTCATTTCCGTTCTTGTTGTTACGAAGTATCGAAGTTGTTCGCCAAGAGAATATTTATTAAAGCGTCTTTCGATACGACTAGATGAACATCGTCGTGGTAATCTAAATGCAATATGAACACAGTCGATATTCGAATGATTTGGTTCAGGTTCCAATTTTTCTCTCGCCAACACTACTTTTTGTCGTTCCTCTTCTTTTGCTCTATCCTTCGCTTCGGATTCCAGATACTCTTTGTCCTGTTGTGCTCGAATCTTACGCCAGTTTTCATTGTCAGTTACCGACTCTGTTTGAATTTGTTGCAAGACAGTGTTTAGCTGATCATTTTTCGGAGATTCAACTATTTGTTTTATTTTTTCGTCTTCCATCTGTTCGTCATTTTTGACTTCCTTCCTATCCTCTTCCACATCCTCAAATACTTCAGAAAGAGTTTTCTTCTTCGAAGCGCCAAGTTTATGGCCATCTTTCCCATTCTTATAAAACCTTGGATCCTTCACCTGCTTTCGTTTCAGTTGCTCCATTTTTTTCTCCCTTACTTCCAATGCTGCCACTTTAGCCTTGACTATGTGATCAACCTGCTGATTCTCTCGAATAGCACCAAGTTGTTCGTTCAACGCATTTACACGGACCGGATCGTTGCATTTTTCAATCGCTTTCTTTCGCCGATAATCGTCATAGTAAGGGGATATAATTTTCTTTGCATAATAGTATGCAATCCATAAGATGGTTATAGTCCAGCCATGTTTGTGTAGGAACGCGTGAACGGGAGCAAGGATACGATCGAGTGTAGTGGGATGTTGGAGCTGTAAATTCATCTAGTCGATTTGAAAAGGCGTCAATTATTATCTTTACTTTTTTTTAACTTTATGTATGAATATATTAATAATACATCTACCTGTGGAGACGATGAGAAGTATGTTTGAAATTTGAGGCTGGTTCCGCACACGCTGGATGGACGGGATTTGGACGAAAATTCTGGACGGAGTGCTCCTCTACTTCGTATCGGTGCATGATGTATGCTGTGTCGTTGTGTCTTGTTCGTAAAGGTGTGCAGTGAAGGTGAATGTTCTCATTACACTTTGACTCGTATACATGTATACCGGGTATATGTAGTATATGTATTAAAGTCATACGTCGGTAACGTGATATCTGTATACATGTATTATTACATACATGTATGTAGTATGTACGCAAAGTGAAGGTGTCAACATTGAAAACTTCTATAAATATTCAGATGTCAAGGGATGGAAGAATTTATTTCCTTCTATCATCTACAGAAAATTTTTTGAGTGTTCATTCGGTAACGTTATTTTGCAATAAATGCAAGTGTGTACAATGTAGGTTTACTTTTACGACATAAACTGTGCTATAATTACAAGAAACAATTATATTCGATTCAAGGTTGGATGACAGTACCGGTAAATATTTTTCTTTTAGGCGACTAAATAAGCGATTCCGACTCCCGAATGCAAATCACAAAAATATAATAGGGCGCCCTTAAGAAACGAAGGCGACCACTAACAGAAGGAAATAATAAGAAATAAATCCGAAGTAAACTATGAGCCAAAGACGCGGTGAAAGAGTTCATCGGGTTGATTTTGTGAAGGGCCATGAAGATGATGATACATCGGTAGATGAGCAATCATACCTTGAAACTTACGAAGAAAGATCCAACAGGTCGGGTTTCAGTGCAATAACGCGAAATTCAGAACTATCACGCCTCTTTAACAGCCAAAGGCGTGATATGGAATACTCGAGAGTAGAGGATCATAATTATGAAGATGGTTTGAGGGAACCGCTTATTCGAAGATCAGTGGATGAGGATATTTTGAAATTGGGACAGATCGGAGAAGACCACTTTTCGTCACACAGGACCCATGGAGATCTTCGAAAGCAAATTAATGAATTGTACGCAAGAGGTGAAGAAGATGTCATGGAGAGTATTGTGGAGTACGGTAATAAGCTGAAATTTGAGTCATCCAAACATAATTATCGCAATGATATTGATATTGATATAGAGAAACGTTCAGGTGGTATTGCTGATATGAATCAATTTATAATAGATTCTCAACTTTCATATGAACTTGATTACTACGATGGCTGGGAGTCTAGTGCTGCGAAGTCAATTGTGACAAATACAAGTGAAAAAGCTTCGAAAGTAAGTATTTTCTCTCCAATATTTTACGTGATGTGATTGATTCATTTCCATCGTCCATTGCTCCTTTTGATTTCTCCGGTAGCTGACGTCCCAAAGTGGAATATCTTACATTGACGCACCATCAGAAAAAACATATGGTCGACGAATTGCTGAGTTTTTATCTGCGGTGAGTGATTTATGTCGAGGAGAATGTTTCCGCCGCCAACAGTATGACTTATTTTCGCCTAATTTTGGGAATGTCAGTACAATTGGTACAATCCAAACTACTTAGCAGATGAAGAGCATGATGAAGAATTGCACTTAGAAGATGTTGAAAATGAAGAGGGGGATTTAACAAAAGGATGGGAATACTTTGAGCACATTACTTTACCACGTTATAGAGTTACCGCGGAAGATGTTTCTGACGAAGACTTGGAAAAGGCTAATCCTGGGGAAAAGGGTAAAACTTCGTTATATTCAGTGTGGAAAACTGACAAATCTCAACTAGGCGATTTTGGTGTCGCAATTGGGACCTATTTTCATTCGGTATATTGGCTAGCATTCATTGCATTTATTGCCGGTGTTACCAACATTCCAAATATAATGTATTTTTGGGGATCAGACTATGATCCATCTCAAGAACACGTATGTAATTTTTATTTCTTGCCAGTCGTAACGAGGTAATTCTAATATTTTGTATACTACAGAGGGAATTACCCATTCTGCAACAAGGGTCAGCCATATGTGGCGATACAGTATGGGTGCCGTGTCCAGGTTGTAACGAAGACGATTGGATCGATGATGATGCAGGGGATCGATTTGCAGGTAAATGTGTAATTTTATACAAGGAATTGTTTTACTACTTCAACTAAATAAAGATATTTTTCAAGTCGGTGTAAATGAAGTGACTGAGTCGGCACTAAAATTTGCTCTAAAAACAAATTGCGATGGAGCTCGCTATAGTTCGTTCGGTGTTATTGTCTTCCTGTTCGTAGGTCTTAACATGATGAGCGCATTACAAGAAGAGGAGGAAGTAAAATTTGATGAAAATATTCAAAGTGCCCCAGACTATGCCATTGTCATCAATGACCCTCCAGATATCCCTGAGACCAAAGATCCTGATAAGTGGCAAAAGTTTCTTGAAGATGTAGCCAAAGAAGAACTTCCCGAAGAAGATCCGTTCCAAACCCACGTCACGTTCATTACTCTCGCAAAAGACAACAGCCGATTTCTGCAAGATTTGATTAATATTCGAATAAATCTGCGAAAATTACGAAAAATATTTCATTGCCCTCAGGGAGATATTGACTATATCAAGGAGAAACTTCGCGATGAACCGCGTCTTTCCTTTTTTCAAAAGTTTTTTGATGAGTGCCCTCATGATTTGTGGGAAAATTATAAAGTTTCAAGGAAGCTTCTAGAAGAAATTACTGAAGAACGGAAGGATGAAGTCAAAGTAACGAACGTATTCGCAATATTTGAGACTGAAAGAGCACAACGTGCAGTCCTTCAAGCACTCACAGTCGGATCGTTGAGTTTATCACTAAACCGAGACATCTGTACGGATAAGCCGGTAAAAAAATTTTGTGATGAATATATTCTTGATGTAAGCGAACCTGATGAACCGGCAACCATTCGCTGGCTTGACCTGGCAAGTCCTTCTTGGAAAAGAATGTTGGGAGTAGCGGTCTCGACCATATTGACAATTGGATTTGTGATCCTGGGTGCATTTTTGGTTATCAGAATTAGGTCCGTGAGTCCGACGCTTGTAGCTCCAGGTATCGCAGTACTGAATATAATTACGCCACCTATCTGTAGGTCTATTGTGGGTTATGAAATTCGTAAGTATCTTCTTTAACTTCATTTTCATCACGAATACAACTTCAACTCTAACTTTTCTAAAGATCCCGATGAAGGTGACAAAAGTTTAAGTCTTTATACAAAGATGACTTTATTTCGATGGGTAAGAAAGTTATAATGATTTTTGAGCAATAATTTCTTATCTATCATCCTAATTTTGCAGGTTAATACGGCTCTGATTTTATCAATGGTTGTTCCGTTCACTCACTCACTTGGAAATAACGATGATGATCTTCTCCCTCAAGTTACTCAAGTATTTTTTGCCGAAATTTTGTCTTCGCCACTAACGTGTGTTGCAGATTTGGGGGGTCATTTCAACCGCCACTTTATAGCACCAAGGGCGAAAACGCAAGAAGAAGTAAACGCTTGTTTCGGCGGAGCTGAGTACGAGCTTGCAGAGCGCTACACTACAGTAACGAAACTAGTTTTTTTGTGCTTTTTCTTTTCGACCTTATATCCAGTGGGTTTCTTTGTTTGCGCAATTGCACTGACAATAACATATTTTGTTGATAAATTTTGTCTATTTGTAAGTACTATTCATCACTCATGTGAATATCTATTGAAAACATTCTTCGCATCTCATATTTGCACCAGCGTGTTTGGAAAAAAGCACCACCTTTGGGGAACGAGATTGCCGACTTCTCGAGAAAATATTTATATACAGTTATGCTTGTTGCTTTGGTCATTGTTTCTGCATACCAATTCGCTGGATTTCCATACGACAATTTGTGTGATACGCACGAAATGGCAGGTAACGATTACGTAGGAACTTTTACTGTATATACTGGAGGGAGCAAAAATTATGGAGATGATGCCCACGCGGTCCAAGTAACCATTGCGAATAATACTTCATCTTTCAATTTCTGCAACATGAATTGCATGTATAAATTTGATCGAGATTCTTTTCCCCCCTCATCTTCTATGAATCAAGATAAAAACGGTGATTCACTCTGGATGACTGAAACGCAGGAAAACATTGTTGACTTGATTGGATTCTATGGTCTTGGACTCCTCATTGTTGTTGCTGCATATAGATTGTTTGATGTCATTAAAGAAAGGATAGGAGAAGTCTTCGTGGGATCATATGAGCCATCGGGCAAAGTCAATGGACAGTCGTTTTCTCAAGCAAAAACAGGAGCGTATGTTCCGCAAATTGCGCATCCGGACTTCATCTTTCCTTTGATAGGTAAGTGAACGAGTGAAAATTTTATTATCATGCGTCCATTTAGAAACAATATCGAGTTCATCATTGTGATTATTAGTTTGCGATATCCGTCATATTCCACCTGACCATGTTGGCTGGGTAGGACCGAATGGTGAGAAGGATCATGACTTCTACAATATAGTTTACAGAAACATTCCTGCAGAAATTAAAGACGACGCAAAAAAAGTTGTTTCAGTTGTTAAGTATTATCGTCCGCAACCGTCTGACGAAAGAGTTGAGCTGCCTCTCATGCGGTCTGATTGGAAAGGCAAACGATAACTTTTTGCTTAATGTGGAAAATTGTCATGTTCAAAAATATATGATAGATAAATTAGAGTTGTTCTGTCCCTCGCCCGGCAACATAGCTGAGGTTGTTTTTTACTATATTTTGTAAACATCCAGATGTACGTGACGCAACAAGAAAGGTCCGAAATGAAAGAAAGGTGCCTTGTCCATTAACCATCAAGTTGAGACATTCATAATTATTCTAAAATACGTAATAACCGTGTAAATTGATATCACGTTGGACAGGATTTTGATTATCGTCCACCTTACTTTTTGTTCAACTGTAACTAGTTATTTCAACTGTATGCCAGTACTTCTTTTATTAACTTCTTCTCTTGTAGCAGGTGTAAATTAATTTGTAGTTATAACTCATCCTCTTCATCAGTTACAGCTTCGGAAGAGGAGTAGTAGCAGTTGTTATGATCGCAACGTATAATAAGCTTCATCTTTCTCTGTTGAACCATGAATTCCCATATTCTGAATGATATCTTCTGGTATTTCCAGCGCATGCTGCCTGAGTGGCAGCTGCTTTTGATCTTCTTATAAATTGTACTCGACGTGTCATTAGTTTAGTCAGAGTTATTATTGCCATAAAGAAAAGCCACTTTTAAACTCTTCTTGGCTCCGTTCCCTTGTGATTCGTAGAGCTCGCAGGAGTTATATTTCCTGCTTGTTGTGATTCTGCAGCCACCTTCGCTTGGGAACAAATTAATTGCTTGAATCCTTAGTTTACTTCGCCAAAATGATCAACTACAAGCGAATCAATTCCATTCATACCGTAGCACTTGTAGGCGCTATTACCCGCAAAAGTATATAATTTCTTATCTCGCTTCGTATAGTGAGTTTCAATCTCTGCAACTCCACGGCCCTTCTACTGAGGTTTCGAGGTTTATACTCGTTCATAAGACTATCTACTCGCATCGTTTTCACCTCGAAAATATCCGTCTTTGCAGTTCCACTTGTCCAGACCTTTCTCGATGTGGATGGTCATAAGTCATTATATCGAATGAATTCTTCAATCGTACGTTTATCGCAATATTGTTTGAGAATATCAGCTGGGACAAGGCCATGAAACATGTTTTGAGCGCAGATGTTGCCTTTTTTAAACATATCAATAATAAGATTTTAAATGCTTGCGTGCATGCGATGATAGTCTCCATTTATAAGCATCGTATTCTTTTACCATGATACTATATGCGTCGACCAATGTTGTATTACGTCCGATGAAGCGGTACCCATGTACAAAAGGTTCAAGAATGTGACTTGGTAAACCTAGAATACAATGCACAGCTGTTTCGTCTCTGTTGGGTAGAGCTCATAGGCATGGAGCGCTGATATCTCTGTGTTGTACCAGGAAAGACGCTCCATGTTATAATTAGAACATCCTTCCTCGTTGTAGGTGTAAATCAGATCAAGATGCTATTTCGTTGCCTCTTCTAGATCATTTAATAGGCACTGAGTAATCGATCCCTGCTTAATAGCGTGAATCCAGTAAAGTTAGAACTGTTGTGTAGTATATCACTTAATGATAAGTTGGTGTCGTGATCTGGGATCATCGAGCGATATTGGTTGCACATTGAGGTGAATGCAAGATTGATTCCGTGTCCGAGAGCACTTTCGTTGCGTGAGATGATTTCGCTCCATCGGCCATGTTCGGACATAAGGCACTTTTCTCCTATCCAGTGTCCCAGACAAAGCTTGTTTAATTCCCGTGAAATTTCCCGCCATCGTGAGTCTGAGGTAGTAGAGGAGAGATTCCATCCATGATTCCTCCAAGAATCTCTATATATCTTACACGACAGAGTTCTCCAACCCCCACATCTCCAAGATGAATAAGAAGGTAAATTCGATTCTTGTTGAATGTGGATAGCTCTTCATTCTTGAACTTGTACCTTTGACCCAAAAGGTTCTCAATCGCTAAGTCGATGTCGCACAGAACCCTTGTATAAATTGAGGTGGTATATATCTGGCAAAATACTTTCCTTTAAACTGAAGGCAATTCAAAATGAGGAGCCAAAAGGATTAACGTGATGGAATATCTCGACTCAGATTTCCAAGATCGAGCATGATGCTTTTGATGCGTTCTCCTTTAGGTTTTAGTCATTGTGTGACAAAGGCTTCTGTAAATCCTCCAGAATATTAGTTGCCTGTCGTAGCTCATGGTAAATTTCGGATTTCTTAGAAACCTTGATATAACATTTCATTGTAGAGCTTGAGACCGATTAATGCGAGTCTTTCTTCAGGATCCTTCTGGAAAAGCGATCTGTGGAGGTCCAGTATGTAGGTATCACCAGCACCACTCAAGATAACACCGCTCTTTTCTTACAGCGAGTCATGTGCGATTTTATTGGTTTGGTTGATACCTATACAGAAGTTCGGCATGGCCATGTTTGACACTTGACACCTTCATTCATCAGGTATGTTGCTGCCTTCATGAATGGTCCATAACCTAGGTCGGTGAAGTCAGAGAACGTCATATTACGAAAGGTGTAGTACCACAGAGATCGAAGCTCGGTATAATTCCATAGCTATTCTAAGATAGAATACATCGTTGATTCTCATCGAATTCATTTGAAATCTCTAACATGATTATAACCTAGTCTAGATGGGCTTCCATAAGAAGTTTAATTGCCACGATAAGTTGTGATCCGCCTCCATTCGTTCCCATCGAGTACTGACTTTATTCACACCCGGCTATTATTTTGTTCATGAAGGGTTTGAACGGAGCCTTAGTTATCACTTTCTCTATCGCTCCGTCTTTGCAGATTGGTCGGCAATCCATGACTTCCTCGATTTCTAGATCAGCTACATCTTTCTTGTTCAGGGCTGTTAGGCTTGATCCATTCCAGATCAGGTAGAATTATCCCGGTAGTCGGTCCTGCACGATGTCATTAGATAAAAAGTGTAATTCATTGAAGGCTGATTTGGCGTGGCGGTCACTTTTCGACTCTTCACTGAAGAGGATTGCTTGCAGGTGCGAATAACGAAATCCGGAGAGACCTGATGATACCTATCTCTTGAGTTGCATTATTGTTGTCCTCAAAAAAATTTTCAATGCTTATATGCTCCTAGTTCTATTATATTTCAGTCGGAGATGACCATTTTTCGGGTAAGAAATTTACTCTTCATTTGTTTGTTAACTGCCTCGTTATTGGCAACGTCACTGATTCCCTTCGGGAGCAGCAAAAGAGATCCACGGCTCATCTGACCTTCACTAATCAGCTCGATTCCACGTCGAACATTGAATAAGTTTCTGAGTACACTTCGGATTAGGAGGTGCTTAATCGAAATAATGGGACATAAGGATTCCCATCAGGGATACAGGACTTGCTCCCCCGTGTTAGGTGCTTCACTCGGCGTAGGGGTTGGGGTCTAAGACCACCGTTCGGTTGCTTAAACACACATGCAAAATCTTGTCTAAACAAAGCGTCACTCATCATATCCCACTACGTGGGTCTGATAAAGTGGACAAACTTTGCTGTACATGTACTTACATGTACCGCGCGTACTCCGCCGGTCGTAGAGCAGTGGGTTAATGAGTACCCTTTGTTCAGATGAAACTGCTGTCTAACCACTACACTATGTATAAAGCAAATGTACATACAGATTGCAATAGTATAGGTTAGGAGAATGTTGATGTAGGCCTAATAGTAGTAGATGTAGGCTGAAGTAGAATAGGATTCTCATACAGAGCCATCAATATGATAGTTAGGTTATATCTAGAATGAAGAATGTTAAATTACAAGTCCTTCGGGATTCGGGAGGATCCGGGCAAGATCCCAACTCCCAACCCGAAGTCATTCGCCGAAAGGGCTAGATTAGCTAACACAGTGAAACTAGAAACTAATTCACAACTGCGCAAAGGCTGAAACGTGAAACTTGAACAAAAAAACTTGAAGTGATGAATCCCAGGTCTATATTCATGTACACCGGTGCGATAAGGTAGTACATATTGAAATGTGTCGCCTCTTACTAGATCTCTGCATTTTTTAAGCTTTGCTTAATCCAATAACGGAATGTTTGAGTGGCTCCGAGATTTCATCGTTTGCCGGGGAGATTCTCCTGTAAACGATAAAGATGCAATCGTTAAAAAGTCGCGAAAAGAGGCGGATGAATGGGCTGCAAAGCGAACGGCTTACGTTGAAATGAGTAAAGTGGCCTATCGCAATGGAGAGCATAAGAAAGCCAAGAAATTATCAAAAGAGGCTAGGAAGTGTTGCAAGAAGATGGAGAAAGCAAACTGGAATGCTGCGAAAGCTATTCTGAAGCCGCAGCGTTCAAAAGAAATAGGTATATTGGACTTACATGGTCTTTACTTGGAAGAAGCCAAGGCAGCAACTGATCAATTTCTAGATCATTGGAATTCTATTCCTGAGAAGAGTCGTTCTGAATCAGTGCAAATCATAACAGGAGCAGGTAAACATTCCCGTAGAGAGGGTTATCCCGTGATACGTCCAGAAGTTGAAAAAATATTGAAAGAACGAGATTTGGAATATGTGATGATGAAGGGTGATGGTGCTTTTCTAGTATATATAAACTCTTCAACCAGAAGAGAACGCAATAGGATTTTGTCGATGGGTCAAATCATTCTACACTTTCAACAGTATCACTGCTGTAGGTTTGTAAAAGTCTTACTTCATGGAGTGTTTGAGAAATGTTATGCCCTTGTTTTGGCATGCACGCTTATGTGCTACTTTGTTTTATTTCGACAATAAATTCTTTTCAACCCGTTGTTTCATCATTAATATCTACTCTTCTAAGTTCTAAGTAAGCTCATGAGGTTATATCATTCTCGTACTTTCTTCGAAAAATTCGAACATCTTCGCATAATCTTTGGCCGTGCGATCATACAAATCACTTGTACTGAATTTGCGAAGATGCTTCAATACCATATCATCCTATCCCAGTATTCCTAAGCACTTTGGTTCACTTATACACGCAATCACTTGGAGCTCCATTAATACTTCGCCCGATCACGACTCTTACCAAGTATTTCAAGCAACAATGTTTCGAGGTCGAGGTTAATCTGTTGAGTCCTCAATAGTTGGGAGGAGGTCTTTATCTAACGACAGGAGAGAATTTCGTAATGGTACCCAGGAGATAAATAATGAAGTCGACGCAGGACGCTGGGCCAATATCTTTCCCAGATTTTGTACCCACCGGATTTAAGATTAGATCCTAAATAAATGCATTTACCATTTTCTGAGCGCTCGGTGAAATGAGAATAATCAAGGGATTTATGATTGATTCGAAATTCTTAATGTTCAGCAGGTACAAACATTTATCACAAATTAATAAAAAGTTAAAGAATGTACAGTGGCTTACTAAGCAAGAATAGATGTCATGTTTTAACAATTAACTGAAAAATTGTGAAATTTGTGATCGGTTGACAATTCTTTTATCGATAGCATTAGCAATAGTTTGAGCGAAGAGCTGTAAAAAGATCAATGTAAAACATTTCGAGAGAGCAAAAGTGCCAAGCACGTGAAGTGTGAGAGAGGAAAAACCTGTTAATTAAAACGCACAAAAAGAACAAAACTTTGCATAGTATACCACAACGAAATTGCTAAAATAATGTGGGCTGGATGAGAAAGACTAAAGAGTCACGATCACGATGGGGTAATTTCTATGATCCTAACTCACAACCTTACTGTAAGCGTAAGTAGATTCTTAAATGAAATCATGAAGCTTAATTATTTTTGCTTTTCTATTTTTCAGATTCTGTATTTATTGACTTTAAAATTTGCAGCAAATTTCAATGTCGCTGTAAATTATTTTGAGCTCGGCTCTAAGCTTCAAATCCTTCACTTGATAAAATTACCAAGTAGCTTTGGGAACAGTGAAATATCCTGGTATAAGTGATTAAATTTGTCAAGAATCTCTTTATCTTTTGGAACATTCGTCTCTAGACACGTTCGGGTGTACACACATAGGATAATAGCCTTTCATACTCCTATTCATCAAGCTCATCACCCTTACCTAATGGTTGATTACGTTGTATACTTGTGAAGGCCATATTGTTCTTGATAACAACTAAAGTCCGAATTCTAACCTGCTTAGTTCCCATCCTTTCGAATTATCTGGTGCGGCTGTACACTAACTTTCTCGAGTAAGTAAAGCGTCGAGAAATATAAGAAGGTATCGATAAAAGCTCTGCTTCGTCTGCGGCGATGAGAAATGGACGTACAATGTAAATAAGTGAATGCACGCTTCAGTGAATTTGATGAAGAAGTTGTTGTGAATATGGCCAGAATGAGTCAATGATGTGATGACATAATTGGCAGGAATTTATATGCAGTATATGAGCAGATGTGGAGTTGTTAAATTGCACGAAAAAAGGAGTCCTCATGTTTTTTATTTAATCTGTATTTTTATTTTGAGGGTGTGAGTTTTGAAACAAAATAAAAAGAGAGCCTTATTCAAGAAAAGGTTCAAAGTTGCGCTGGGTTGTATAGCGATAAGGTCTCAGCAGGGTTCAATTTATAAGAAGAATAAAAGAAGCTGCAACTCAGGCAGCATGCGCTGGAAATACCAGAGGATATGATTCAGAATATGGGAATTCATGGTTCAATATCAGGCAAACCAATGACGCGTATTATATGTTTCGATCATATAACAACTGCTACTACTCCTCTTCCGAACCTGTAACTGATGAAGGGGATGAGTTATACCAACCAAGTAATTTATACCTGTTAATAGGAGAAGTTACCAAAATAAAAGCATACAATAAAATAAAGAGAGTGAATTGTGAAAAAAGACGTGAAAAGGGGTGATTCTTTTCTTGCTGCTACCTGCTTTCCACGACTGCTGTCAGTTAACCGAACTTTCGTACACAAATTGTTAGGGAAAGAGTTTTACCGTCACCGTCACATTACGAGTAGTATGGTACAATGTACATTGTACATGTATGTAGAGAATTTTGTAGATCTTACCGGCTACCGTTAGTCGTCAGTCGTCCTCTAAAAATGGAGCAATCCCGAAATACCTTTTTGACATAAATTAGGGTGCATAAACTGCGAACTTTGAGATTTA
>Ga0213867_1000326_pt1 | contig 21796 bp, 17 predicted proteins | sample PICome_12_FD_160120 | JGI IMG/M metagenome (GOLD analysis project Ga0213867, IMG submission 160120) | Coastal seawater microbial communities near Pivers Island, North Carolina, United States - PICO540 | ecosystem: Environmental > Aquatic > Marine > Coastal | place: USA: North Carolina... | reverse complement strand
CGAGGTCAAGCGCACGTGCATGAGCGTCGCCGTGTTGGGCACGTGCGGGCCAAGGCAGAGGTCGTACCAGTCGCCTTGGCGGTAAATGGTGGAGCCGTCGCCGTCCTCCAGTTTATCGTCAATGATTTCGATCTTGTACGGATTGTGCGCAAAGTGATCGCGAAGGTCGTCCTCGTCCAGTTCCACGCGCTCCACCGTGTGGTTGCGCCGCGCGATTTCGTGCATCTTCTTCTGAATCGCCTTTAGGTCGCCCTCACCAATCGGCTCCATCGCGAAATCGTAGTAGAAGCCACGATCGATGGCGGGGCCGATGGTCGGCTTGGCGTCCGGGTACAGCGCCGTGACCGCCTGCGCCAGCAGGTGCGCCGCCGAGTGGCGCAGAATGTGCATGCCTTCGTCGCTTTCACCAGAGATGCCGCTGACGCTGCAGTCTTCGTTCAGGACCGTGGACAGGTCACGTTCCACACCGTTGATGGAGGCCGCAACGCAACCGTGCTTGCGACCGAGGGCGTCGGTGACGACTTCACCGGCGGTGATGCCAGCCGCGTATTCGTTGACGGTGCCGTCGGGCAGCGTGACGTGGACCATCGCCATGGTGTTCCCTCGTCGTGGGGGTCGGGCACGACCACTTGAACCGTCCGTCGTTGAATGGCTCACCACGCGATATCGTCGTCGTCACCGAGTTCCGCCGTTGGGCGAGCAACGAGCTTGACCTCCGGTGCGCGTGCTTTGGGTGCCTTCCCTTCGACGTGCATCACCTCGGCTGCTTCAGCTTGGGTGGCCCCGCGGGAGTTCACAGACGCAACCTCCGGGCCCTTCGGCGCGTCAGGTGCCTCTGCCGCTTCCTTCGGTTCCGGCTCCGGAGCGGCGTTCATCTCGGCGATTCCTGCCGCGAAAAGGTCCGCCACACGCGGGGTGGTGTCGTCGGGGTGGCGCTGCTCCATGCTTGTCTCAAAGCACAGGAGCGCGATGAAGATGACGATGGTGCAGAGCGGACCTTGATGAGGCCCCCACCGTTCCCCTCACCATGCGCATCGGTGTGGTCGTGAACCCCGACGCCGGATTGGGAGGACGGCTGGCCTTCAAGGGCAGCGACGGTCGGGCCGCTGAAGCGAGGGCTGCCGGGGCGGAAGACCGGGCAGGACCGCGGATGAACGAGGCCTTGGAAGCCTTTGCCGACCTCGTCGCCTCGCCTTTGAACCGCACCGGTCTCGAACCGACTTTCATCGGCTGGAACGGCCGCATGGGCAGCACCTGGGCACCCAGTGGCGCTCGGTTCGAATCGATTGGGAGCACGCCAGAGGCCACCAGCGCCGTCAACACGGCCACGCTCGTGCACGACCTCGTGGAGGCCAACGTTGACGCCATTCTCTATGCCGGTGGTGACGGCACCACGCGGGACATCGTCGAAGCCCTCGGACGGCTCGGTGAAGAAGCGGCCATGACACCGCTCATCGGGGTGCCGGGGGGCGTGAAAATGCACAGTGGATGCTTTGCGACCACCCCCGCGGCGGCGGCGGAAGTTCTGCTGGCTTTTGCACAGGGCGATCTTCGCACGGCGCTCACCGAGGTCATGGACCTCGACGAAGAGGTCTACCTGAAGGGCGAATGGCGCGTCAGGATGTACGGTGAAGCTTGGACGCCCGCCAGCCCCCGCTTCATGCAGGGCACCAAAGAACAGGTTGAACGCGAGTCCGAAGAGGACACCATCGAGGGCATGGCGGAGCACGTACGCCTGTTGATGGAAGACGAAGACCTCATGGTGGTCTGGGGAAGCGGTGGCACGCTACGGAACATCGGCCAGCACCTCGATGTGGAGCTGACACTGCTCGGCATCGACGTGGTGCATGCTGGCAAGGTCCATGCCGACCTCGACGAATCCGCGCTTCTCGCCGCGATCCGTGCACATGACGGCCCGCGGCTTCTGTTGCTCTCGCCCATGGGGGGCCAAGGCTTCCTCATTGGACGCGGTAACCTGCAACTCTCGCCCGCGGTGCTCGAAGCCATCGGCCTCGACCATCTGTTGGCGGTGGCGACGCCGTCGAAATTGCTCGGGCTGTCCTCGTTGCGCATCGACACGGGCTCTGCGGACCTCGACGCGACCTTCCTCGAGCGGCGCTTCGTCAAGGTGCTTCAGGGGTTCAGGACCACGCGGGTGATGAGGGTTCACGGCGCTTGACCGCGACCTTCATGACCTCTCTCGTCCCAGTTTGGGTCATGAAGAACAGCGGCGTTTGTCCAAAATGCCAGAGCAGCGACATCAAGATCAACAGCCTTGGGTCGTGGGGAAACATGACCGCTGGCAATTTTTACCGTTGCAAAGCATGTGGTTTCACGGAAATCTGGTCGGACAAGGGCCACCAACGTGACATGAAGATCCTCATTGCAGTCAGCATTGGGGGCAGCATCATCGCGCTCGGCATGCTTGCCTACTTCGTGTTGAACGGTTGATCATTCCTCTTCTCCATCTCGCTTGAGATGCTTGATCTCACGGACACTTGAACCAACTTCTGGAAGTTCTGCCATCGTCTTTTGCATGCCTTCCGTGATCTTGAGAGCCTCAAGTTTCCTTCCCGAAGGAATGATTCGAGAATCGTAGGTCGCGACTGCATCGTTGTATGCTCCGACCACCGTGTTCAGGTTTCGTCCCAGTTTCGCAAGGTCGTGGCTGAACTTTGTTGCTCGCTCGTAGAATTCCTTGGCTTGTCCATGAATTTCACGAGCATTTTCGGCCATGGATTGTTGGTTCCAATACAGGCCTACTGTCCGCAACAAAGCGAGTAGCGTGACGGGTGTCACAATCAAAACGTGCTTACTGAATGCGTATTCTTGCAAGGACGGTTCATACTCAAACGCCGTTGAAAGGATCGGTTCAGCCGGAATAAACATCACGGTGAAATCAGTACCTTCCAGCAATCGAGGGTAGTCTCGAGCAGCAAGATCGTTGACGTGATTTCTGACGTCTTTGGCATGTTCTTTCATTTTGAGGGCACGGGCCTCTCCATCATCCATTTCCAGCCCGTCCCAGTACGCAGCAAGTGGGACCTTTGAATCAACAGGTACGTGGCCTCCATTCGGTATTTTCGCAAGAAGGTCCACCCTGGCGCCACCTGCTCCGGACTTGAGTGTGACTTCGACGTCAAAATCGCAATGCTCGAGCATGCCTGCTGCTTCTGCGATGTTCTTGAGCGCCACTTGCCCCCAATTCCCTCTTGCTTTGATGGAACCCCGAAGAGCAGTTGAGAGTTTGACGTTGGTGTCGCGAAGATTCGTTGTTTGTTCTTGCAATCCTTCGACCATTCGTTTGATTCCTTGATAGGCACCTTCCCGATTTTTTTCCATTTCGTTGGTTGCTTTCTCCAACTTCTCAAGGTGTTCTGTGATCGGAGATACAAGAAGTTCAACTTCCTTTTTTCGGGCGTCATAATCCTTGTTGGCTTCAGATTGAACTTTGCCCAAACGTTCCTCTGCCAAGCGAAGAAAGTCCTCTGAATTCTGGCGTGCTACAGCGGTCGCAACGCTCTCCATTTCTGCAACAAGGGTTGCCTTGTTGCCCTGTGCGGCTTGTGCTTCAACTTCAGCACGAACCAGTTCCGTTGAGAATTTCATTTTTGCAAGAAGCCAACCAAGACCAATGCCCAATCCACTTGCAACGATGATGATGACCAGATCCAGAGCTTCAGTCATGTCCATCACTCGCGTCGAGGGTTCTTGAACGCTCAGGGCAAGGGTTGGCCGCTTGCGGCAAGGATCAATCCGAGGAAAGGTGGGCTGGGTCGACCGGGTCTGGACTTGAACTCCGGGTGGTACTGGACCGCCACAAAGTACGGGTGGTCTGGCAACTCCAAGATCTCGCACCGCTGTCCGGTCTCGTCCTTGCCGACGAAGGTCATGCCTGCGGCCTCGAGTTGCTCGATGAGTTCCGGGTTGACCTCGTAGCGGTGTCGATGGCGTTCATCGACGCTCTCCATGCCGCCGTAGAGCCGCTTGACCTTGCAATCCTCCACTTGGAACAGGGTGGGACGGCTCCCAAGCCGCATCGTGCCTCCGAGGTGGGTGGTGGAAATTTCCGGCATGAAGATGACCGCGGGGTTGGGGCAGTCCTCGTCAAATTCGGTGGAGGTTGAGCCGTCCATACCGAGGACGTTGCGGGCGAATTCGATGGCGGCGACTTGCAATCCGAGGCAGATGCCAAAGTAAGGCACGCCGTTGGTTCGTGCGTGGTGGGCGGCGAGGATTTTCCCTTCGACGCCGCGGTGTCCGAACCCACCGGGCACGAGGATGCCATGGGCGCTGCGCAGCCTCGACCACGCGTCCGCATGCACGTCTTCAGCGGCATCGCTTTCGAGGTCACCAGCTTCCAACCAATCGATCTTGAGTTTCCTGTTTGCAGCCATGGCGGCATGCTGGAGCGCTTTAATCACGGAGAGGTACGCGTCCGACAAGTCGGTGTATTTGCCCACCATCGCGATCACGACTTCGTCCTCGAGGGTGTCCAAATGGAGGGCCATGTTGCGCCACTCCTCGAGCAGGCCGTTTTCCTGGATTTCGAGCCCCAAGGTAGCACAGAGGCCCTGAGCCTCAAGCATCAGTGGGACGTGGTAGATGTTGGGCACGTCGTGGGTGGAGATGACGGCTTCTTCCTTCACGTGGCAGAACGCCGCCAATTTGGCGCGCGTTTCTGGGGAGAGTGGCGCGGAAGAACGGCAGACCAAGATGTCGGGCGTGATGCCGAGGCCCCTCAGTTCCTTGACCGTGTGTTGTGTGGGCTTGGTCTTCTGTTCTCCGACCGGTCCCATCACCGGAACCAAGGACACGTGCACGAAGGTCACGTTCTCCCGACCGGCACGGAACTGGAACTGCCGGAGCGCTTCAACGTAAGGAGCAGATTCGATGTCGCCGACGGTACCACCCAATTCGATGATGCACACCTCTGGCTCTCGTCCAGAGTCGTCGCTTGGTTGGTGTGCAACCTCTTCGATCCAATCCATGACCGCGTCGGTGACGTGAGGGATGACCTGCACCGTTTTGCCCAGGTAATCGCCTCGCCGCTCGGCTTCAATGACTTTGGAGTACACCTTTCCGGTGGTGAGGTTGTTGTCCCGGCCCAAATTGAGGTCAAGGAAGCGTTCGTAATTCCCCAAATCGAGGTCAACCTCCCCTCCGTCGTCAAGCACGAAGACCTCACCGTGCTCGAAGGGACTCATGGTCCCGGCATCGGAGTTGAGGTAAGGGTCGATCTTGATCGAGGTGACCCTCAATCCGCAGGCTTTCATGAGCACGCCGATGCTGCTCGCCGTGACGCCTTTACCGAGTCCACTGAGGACGCCACCCGAGACAACGATGTATCGCATGGCCCCCAACGGGATGAGAAGCCGTTGCCCGCCCTCTATGAGCGTTGCGTGATGGAATCCGGGGGCTCACATCAGGATCGGCAAGACGGCAGCGATGACCATCAACGCCGGCGTGACGATGGCTTCCGTGGTGGAGCGTACCGAACACATCACCGACAGTTCCGTCCCGCGGTGCATGCTTGCGGAAATGCCCACGTCGTCTTCACCGACCATCGTCAGGTTGGAACTGGGGACGCTGCCGTCAAGGCCCTCGGCGGCAAGGGCTTCACTCGTGCGGGGCTGAACGCGTCCGAGCGCGTAGACCGGGTCACCGATTCGCAAGCAATGCATCGTCCACCGTCGAGGCCGGTTGATGCCGGTCATCGAGCCAATGCTGACGATGTTCCCGACCTGCCAATCAAAGACGGCTGGGCCGAAGTTGAACGTTGAGCGCCCACCGCCGAACAAGGAAGCCATGCGCGAGCCCTTGCCTTGGATGGCCGAGGACCAGGACCGGTTGAGCCACGTGGCCGGGTCCACGTGAAGGCCACCGGTGCCGTCGTGGATCAAGAAGGGCGTCGAGCCTTGGTCCTCGGCCTCATGCCACCACTTGGTGACCTTGTCGTCCCCGCTTCCACGGGTTTCCCACACCTCTTGTAGCCATTTGTAGGCGACCACACCGTCCACGGTGTGCTGCTGAAGGTGTTGGCCGGTCATCGACTTGATGGCCGCCTTGCCTATGCCGCTGGTCAGGGCAGTGATGGCCGTGCTTGAGCCAGGGACGCTCTGCGTGCCGACGGTGACCCGCATCGAACCCGTCGCTGCAGGCCGGACCTCACCGACGACTTCAGCCATCCCGACGGCCACTGAACGGATCGGTGATGTGGGGGTGTCGATGATGCTGTGCAGGCGCTTCCAGCGTCCCCATGAGGCCCAGAAAACAAGGCCGCTGAACAACGCCAGGCTCCCTTGCATGATCAACCGGCCGATGATGCCGTATGCCCGGTCGGAATAGATGCCGAGCATCGACACGGCCGCGACGAAGCCCAAGCCCCACACGGAATACATCGTGAAGGTGGCCAGATGGAGTTTCCCGAGGTTGTTGGGGTGTTCCGGGAGCAAGGCTTCCGGGTTGTCTGCAGCATAGGGCATGGTTCGGTTCCACGCTTCGACGCCCGGTGGGTCAAACACCCAATCGTGTTGATCCCCCGCCCATTCCGGGGCCACCGCATAGCGCAGTCCCTCGGCGTCTTGGTGCAGGCGAGGGTGCGGGTCATGCGCACGTTGCAATTTCTTCAGCATGCCTGCTCCTGGCGGTGACGTTGACCCCATCAGGACAAGGCAAGCAATCGCGAGCGTTCCAAACGAGGTCGTGAAGGCGGTCATTCGCCCCAGAGGTCGCTGGGCACGTTCGTCGCGAAGACCGACGCCAAGGACCTCCTCCTCGCCGCTCTCATGATTGACGAACACCAACAGTTGCACGTCTTCGTTGGCTCGAACGGTGTAGTCTTGGCACCCAGGGGTCGGGTAGCCGTGCGGAGCGCTTGGGTTGGTCAAGACCAGCCTGTCGCCGTTCGGCAAGAGGAACTCCGACCGTTGGTTGAGGACGTACAAGCTCCACGATTCCTCGCCCTCCTCGTTGGTGGTGCACGTGACTTCGGCGTAGGTTTCCGTGGTTTTCGCCGTGGTGCGAACCCAGTGCCCTTCCGCACCTTGTCGCCCCTCGCGAAGAACGGTAGGGGCATCGTCGGGTTGTTCACCACCAGGGTCGGCCACCAAGGGGACCTCCCCAGGCGGCGGGGCGTCGACCAAGGTACCGGCCAGCAAGAAGGTCGGGACGGCGATGATCAGCATCAGGACGCCGATGCCCATTGCAATCCAGCCGGCGAGGCTGAGTGGAATCCCAAAGGTGAAGACGCCTTGATGGAGGTCTTGGCGCGGGTCTCCCATGGCCTCTGGTAAACGATGGGAGGTTTCACGCTTTGGACGAAGAGGAGTCCTCGAAGGTCAAGACGACTTTCCCGCAGGCCCCGCTGCCTGAGAGGTCCATGCCTTGCTTGAACTCGGCCACGGGCAAGGTGTGGGTGACGACACGCTCGACGTCAATGGCCCCAGCCTCAAGCAAGGCGTGCATGCGGTCCCATGTGCTCCACATCTTTCGTCCGTTGATGCCCTTGAGGTGGAGGTAGCGGAACACGACTTCGTTCATCGGGACTTCTGGCATTGCGTTGCCGTACACGGACAGGACGTTGACAAATCCACCCATTCGGGTCGAGGTGATCGCGTTTGCAAGTGCGGCGGGGGAGCCCGAGAATTCGCAAGAATTGTCCACGCCACGACCTTCGGTGACGGCCAAGATTTCGGCGACCACGTCGTGCTCTTTTCCGAGCACGAGGTCAGCGCCAAGTTCGCTGGCGAGGTTCATTCGGAACCGGTTGTCCCAATCCACGGCGATGACCTTGGCGGCGCCCATGGCTTTCGCGGCGTTCACGGCGAAGAGTCCGATGGGGCCAAGTCCGTGGACGGCCACCGTTGCTCCTTCCACAGGGCCGCCCGTCAGCGTGTGAATGGCGTTTCCGAGGGGGTCCTGGATGGACGCATGTTCTGGTCGCAGTCCTTTGGGCACCGGTCGGGCGTTGACCGCGGGGACGACGAAGTACGGTGCGAAGGCGCCGTGGTTGTGCACGCCGAAGATGCTCCCCTGCTCGCAGATGTGGGCATTTCCTTCCAAGCAGCGGGGGCAGGACCAGCAGGCCAGGTGGCATTCGATGGCAACGAGGTCGCCGACCTTCCGGTCGGTCACACCTTCTCCCAAAGCCGCGATTTCGCCGCACGTTTCGTGCCCCGTCACCGTGCCAAGCGGGACGTTCTCTCGGCTCCACTCGTCCCACTTCCAGATGTGCAAGTCGGTGCCACAAATGCTGGTCGCTTTGGTTCGAACGAGGACTTCGCCTTTCCCCGGCGTGGGGATGGGGTGCTCGACGAGGTCAAACCCGTCGGCTTCGTCGCGGACTTTGGTCCACGCCATCATCGTGCCGCGGTCCTCCACGGCAAAGGCTTGGGCCCACGACCCTTGAGGTTTGACCTGAGAGGCTCAAGCAGAAATCCACGAGTACCGGCGCGCACCTTCAAGGTCGCTTTCCTCTTCTTCGCTTCGCACGAATTCACCGTTGGGTGGCACGACGGAATCTTCCCGCACGCCTTTGTGAAGCTCTTCGTACACCACGGCATCGATGGCCACTCGGCCTGCCAGCCGCTCGAAGAGGTTCCATCGGGACACCACTTCGCGCCAATTTGGGCTGACCGTTCCTTCGAAGACCTTGGCCTTGGCTCCAGAGCCATAGCCACAGAGGCCAAAGCGCACGCCGTCGAGGTCGGTGTTGTCCTCAAGGTCCGACTCAAAGGTGGACATCAAGGCAAGGAAGATGCTTCCAGTGTACTGGTTTCCGATCAGGCTGCTGGCTCGCTGACCCTTTTCGATTCGGTCTCGATGGAAGGCCACGTAGGCGTCGGTCTTGGAGATGGCTCGACGGTATTGATCCATGGCCTTCTCCCAAGCCGCATCGTTTTGGTCGTCTTCTCGGGCAGGGGGAGCGCCCACGATCGCTTCCACGTCGTCCCACATGGACGTGCCTTCACGGTCGCGATGGAACACGGCAGGGAACATCCGCTTGGCCTGGAACGCATAGGGCAGATGCATGATGATCCGCTCCCACTGTTCGGTGAAGCGCTCGTCTTCGTCGTGCGTGTACCGGCCGGCACGCGCAGCACGGCGTTGGAAGTCAAGGAAGGCGTCACGAACGGCGTTTTGGTAGCAACGGTTGGAGTATTGGCCGTCAAACACCGGTTCGTCTCGGTGGATGCTGATGCTTTCCTCACCGTGGGCGAAGATGCCCAATCGACGAAGGGCGGAACCGGGGAGGTGCCGGACCATGCGGTCCAGGATGCCTTCTTTCAGGTTCGCTCCGGTTTCCCGCGCCAAGTCGAGCACGTCACCCATGACGGCACGGAGGCTCATCTCACGTCGTGGCTTGAAGAAGTCGTGTGCAGGGCTGGTCGAGATGCCCCAGCAGTCCGGAATTTCCAGCAAACGCGGGTTGCGGCGGATGAGCAAGGCGCCGCCCCCGGCCCCTTGGGTGTATTCGCCGGGTGAGCCAAGTTCGTACTTCGCGTTGTCCGCGTACACCACGATGCCGATTCGCTCGTCGTCGTCGGTGCTGCGGGCGCACCAATCCAGCGTGGTGTGCAGGGCGTCGACTGCGCCGATGCAGGCGAAGGTCATGTCGACGACATCGCAATTCTGGAAACAGTCGTTGCCGTAGCGTGAGGCGTAACGTTGGGTGAGCATGTCCACGATGTAGGTCGCCGTTGGTTTGGCGCCATCGAGCGCGGATTCGGTTCCGAGGTAGAGGCGGCCGATGCCCCTTGGGTCAAGGCCGTTGCGATCGATGAGCCGCATCACGGCCATTGCGCCCATGGTTGCGGTGTCTTCGTGGACGTCGGGAATGGCCATTGCTGAGAGGCCCAAGCCCTTGTTCAGCTTGTCGTAATCCGCTTCACGAAGTTCAGCGAACTCACGCATGTCGAGGTACAAGCGAGGGACGTGAATCGCAAGGTCGTCGATACCGACGCTTACACCGTCTTCCTTGGAAGGCACATGCGCCGGGCTGTCGGACGCCATATGAACGCTCGTGTTGATTCAGCGGGGGTTTGGAGCGTTCCGAGAGGTGCTCGCGTCATGCGTCTTGTTCGCCCATGGCGTCCAGTTGGGCTTGAATGTCGTCGGGAATTTGAGCCTCGAGTCGGGCCCAAAGGACGTCGTCGATTCGAAGGACAGCGGAGGCGGCCTCCGTCGCTCCACTCACGGTCGGCATGATGACGTTGAGCGGTTCGAGGACACCTGCTTGGCCAAGATCGGTCGGTTCGCGCAGGTCGAGGTGCAGACCAATGCGTGCAGCATCCTCGCTGGCTTCGGCCTGAGCCGCGGTCACGTCGAGCAACGCGTAGATTGGATCGAGTCCGGCGTTTTCCGCCAAGGCCCGAGGAATGACTTCGAGCGCGTCCGCGAAGGCATCGATGGCGAGTTGTTCCCGGCCGGGGGTGGCCTCAGCAAACCGCCGCAGGTGGCGAGCGAGGTGGACGTGCGCTGCACCACCACCCACCAAAAGACGCCGGTCTTTGCGCAAGTGGGCTGCGACCCCGAGGGCGTCGTCGAAACACCTGGAGGTTTCCTCGGTGATTTCATCCCCGCTGCCACGGGCGATCAACGTCGCCGCAGGGCCTTCACCACGAACCGTCCAATGGTGGAGGTCACCGATCATGTGAGCGCGGCTTTCGATGACGTTCCCACAGACTTCGGGCTGCAGGGCGTCAACATGGTGCAAGACCTTGGCTCCGGTGGCGAGCGAGAGCAGGTCCAAATCGCTGCTTGGGACCCTTCGGAAGGCCTGGATGCCGGCGTCGAGCAGACGTCGGTGGGCTTCGTCGTCGATGGCGCCAGACACCGCCAAAACCTGCACGCCGGCCGCCTCGACGGCATCCACGTCCTCCATGAGGCGTTGGACCTCACGACGGCGCAAATCTTGGAGCACCTCTGGGCTTGTGGCTTGGAAGGTCACATCGCTGCGCATTTTGCGTCGTTCCAAGCCCCCGTCGAGTAAGGCGATGCTGCCGTTTTCGACCAGACGAGGCATGTCGGGGTGGGCACGTCGCTTTTGCAAGACCAGTCCTTCGATGATTTCTGAGTCGGTGGCCGGGCGGCCAATGGCATGGACGGTGGAGACGCGTGTGGGGTCCACTTCTGTGGTGCCGTCCACCGTGCGTTCCACACAACGCGCAGCTTCCATGGCCAAGTGAGCAAGTCGCTCTTGGACGCCTCGGCTGGATTTCCCGGCCAAACTTGAGTGGACCGCAGTGACGAGTTCCTCGTCGCTTCCCTCGAACGCGATGCTCTCCAAGTGGGTCATCGCTTCGCTTTCCGCCAAGCGGTAGCCACGGACGATGGTGCTTGGGTGAATGCCTTGGAGGACCAAATGCCATGCGTTTCGAAGGAGTTCAGCGGCGATCACCACCGCGGACGTGGTTCCGTCACGAGCAACCCGGTCTTGGGCCGAAGAGGCATCGATCAGCATCCGTGCGACGGGATGCTCCACCCGTGCGGTTTCCAGAACCGTCACACCGTCGTTGGTGACCAGCGTTCGACCTTGGTCGTCGAGCAGGAGCTTGTCCAGTCCCTTTGGGCCAAGGGTGCTGCGCACCGCTCCGGACAACGCCATGGCCGCAGCGATGTTCTTCCGAAGCGCGACACGGCCGGTCGTGCGCTCGGTGTCTTCGAGCACCGGGGCTTCGGCCATGGCGTGGCCACCGAGGAGCACGTCTTCAACCGTGCGTCAGCCTCAATCTTCGTCAACGACTTCGAAATCGGCGTCCACGACGTCGTCTTCAACCGAAATGGCGCCGTCTTCGTCGGCTCCTTCGGTGGCTGCTTCTGCGGCCGCGGCTTCGTAGAGCTTGGCCGAGATGCCGTGCATGGCTTGTTCGATTTCACCGACCTTGGCCTGAATGGTGGCCTCGTCAAGGTCTTCGACGTCCTTGGGCCGGCCTTCCTCGTCCTGCACCATCGCTTCGAGTTCGTCCAGGTGGGTTCGAACGCCAGCGGTGTCGTCGTCGCTCAACTTGTCGCCGGCCTCGTCGAGGGTTCGGCGGGTTTGGTAGACGATTTGGTCGGCGGTGTTGCGCAGTTCGACCTTGGTCTTCCGCGAACGGTCGGCTTCCGCGAATTCTTCCGCCTCGGCAATCTTGGCCTTGATCTCGTCCTCGCTGAGGGAGGTCTGAGATTCGATTTGGATGGATTGCTCCTTTCCAGTGCCGAGGTCCTTTGCGCTGACGTTGACGATGCCGTTCGCGTCGATGTCGAAGGTCACCTCGATCTGCGGCATGCCGCGGGGTGCAGGTGGCAAACCCACGAGGTGGAACTGGCCCAGCGTGACGTTGTCCTTGGCGAATTCACGCTCACCTTGGAGCACGTGAATTTCCACGGCCGGCTGGTTGTCGGTCGCGGTGGAGAAGGTTTCTGAGCGCCGGGTTGGAATGGTGGTGTTTCGCTCGATCATCGTGGTGGTCACGCCGCCAAGGGTTTCAATGCCCAAGGTGAGTGGCGTCACGTCGAGCAACAGCACGTCCGAGACGCCCTGGTCACCGGCGATGATGCCGGCCTGAAGGGCCGCGCCGAGGGCCACGGCCTCGTCAGGGTTGATGCCCTTGTAGGGAGACTTGCCGGTTTCCTTCTCGATGGCTTCCTGCACCGCAGGGATGCGCGTCGAGCCACCCACGAGGATGATTTTGTCGATTTCTCCGGCCTTGAGGCCGGCGTCCTTGATCGCTTGCCGGGTGGGCGCCATCGTCTTCTCCACGAGTCCAGCGGTGAGTTGTTCGAAGGTGCTTCGTGCAAGGCTCATGTCCAGGTGCTCAGGGTTGCCGTCACGCATGGTGATGAAGGGCAGGCTGATCTGGGTTTGCTGGGTGCCAGAGAGTTCGATTTTGGCCTTTTCAGCGGCCTCCTTGAGGCGCGTCATGGCTTGGGTGTCGCCCGACAGATCGATGCCGGTGGTCTTCTTGAATTCAGCAAGCAGCCATTCGATGACCGTCTCGTCAAAGTCGTCACCGCCAAGCAGGTTGTTGCCGGCCGTGGCCTTGACTTCGATTTGGGGTTGGCCGTCCACGTCGTAGATTTCCAGCACGGAGACGTCGAAGGTCCCGCCACCAAGGTCGTAGACGAGGATGGTTTGGTCGACGTCTTTGTCGACCCCGTACGCCAACGCGGCGGCCGTGGGTTCGTTGATGATGCGGAGCACCTCGAGGCCAGCGATGCGTCCTGCATCCCTGGTCGCCTTGCGCTGTGCGTCGGTGAAATATGCGGGGCAGGTGATGACGGCCTTGGTCACCTCGTGGCCAAGGTAAGCCTCTGCGTCGGCCTTCAACTTCTGCAGGATGAACGCACTGACCTCTTGTGGGGTGTAGGTGGCGTCATCGACCTCGGTGGACCAATCGGTGCCCATGTGCCGTTTGACCGAGATCATGGTGCGCTCGGGGTTGGTGACCGCTTGACGCTTCGCCGTGACGCCGACGAGGCGCTCGCCACCGTCTTTTGCAAAAGCCACGACGGAGGGCGTGGTTCGGGCCCCTTCCGCGTTGGTGATCACCACCGCTTCGCCGTTCTCAATGGTGGCGACGCAGCTGTTCGTTGTTCCAAGGTCAATGCCGATTACGTTGCTCATGTGTGTTCCTCCAAAGGTGTTCAAAGAATGGGGATGCCGCCGTCGTCTTCGTCATCGTCATCGTCGGCCAAGTCAATGGCGATGCTGCCGTCCTCGACGATGGGCTGCTCGTCGTCGTAGCCTTCGTCGATGTCCTCGTCCGAGGGCGTCTCGTCAAGGGGCACCAAGCGGAGGGTGATGTCGAGGATGCCGTTGTTCAGCGTCCAATCGACGACGTCTTCGCAGCGGTGAGGCAAGGAGACCCTTGCCACTGGAGTGATTTGGGTGCGTCGCAACACCTCGATTTGTTGCCCTCGCTCCACCAGAGCAAGTTCCACTTGGTCTTCGGTGAGGTCGGCCTTTCGGGCCACATCGAGGGTGATGATCATGTTCCAATCCTCGAGGAACACGTCGCTTGGGGGCAGGACGATGTCAGGGTCGTTGTTCAGGACCTCGTCGTCCACTTCGACTTGCTTTGCGTCGACGGTCACGTCGAGTCCAAGGCCGCGCATCAGGTCCTCAAGCCCACCGCCGTTCTGGAACAGCCGGCCAAGTTCCTCCATGTCGAGGTTGAACCGGACGTCTCCGTTGGCCTTCTCAAGGTCCAAGCCCATGTTTTCGAGGTGCTTTCGGAACAGGTCCATCATTCGGTCGAGGTCGTCCCGATCGAACTCGATTCCAAAGGTGGCCAGCATCTGCAACAGCTGCTCCATGAGCCGCTCTTCCCAATCGTCGCCGTCCGACATTTGCTCGCCTCAGTAGTGAACCTCAGGTTACATAGTGGCGTCTGCGTGGGGGTATTTCAAGGTATGGCGCACGGAGTCCATGGCCGCGTGGTCAAGTTCATGGGTTGAACCCGAAGTCCAGCACCTGATGAGCACGGCGGCCGTACAGCACGATGCCCTTCAACGCCTTCACGCCATTCGTTCGCGGCAAGGTAAGTCCGGAACCCCCGGGCTCGATGACGCGACCATCGTGCGCTTTGTTGACCGTGATGCTCGCCTGCTCCAGGCGATCGGAGAAGCTGAACAGCGGCTCGATGCGCTCGTGGATGAACTTGGGGAGAGCGCAGTCTTCGGAGACGAAGGCGACCTTGTGCGTGACCTGCAATCTGGCTTCGTGAATTTCTACGCCGCTCCAACGGTCAACCCGTACGTCGCGCTTGCAGCCCGTGGTCCGTGGATCGTGACGGCCCATGGCGCCGTGCTTCACGACAACGGCGGTTACGGCATGCTCGGTGCAGGCCATGGACCTCAGGACGTCATCGACGCCATGGCCGGGAACCACGTCATGGCCAACGTGATGACGCCCTCGTTCAGCCAGCATCGATTCATCCAACGCTTGCGCCGAGAGATTGGGCACAGCCGGGAAGACGGCTGCCCCTTCGACCGCTTCATTTGCATGAACTCGGGTTCGGAAGGCATGACGGTGGGGATGCGCATCTGCGACGTCAACGCCCTCCACATGACGGGCCCTGGTGGTCGCCATGAAGGCAAACCCACCCGGATGCTGGCCATCGAGCGGGCCTTCCACGGCCGAACCGACCGCCCTGCCCAAATTTCCCACTCCTGCAAAGACGGCTACGATCGAAACCTGAACACCTTCCAAGGCAGGGAGAACCTTGCCTTGATTCCCGCCAACGACGTGGACGCCCTCCGAGCTGCCTTTGCACAAGCCGACGCCGACGGCGTGTTCATCGAATTGCTCGCCATCGAACCCGTCCAGGGCGAAGGTGCACCGGGTGTCTGCGTTGAACGGGCCTTCTACGACGAAGCCCGTCGCCTGACCCGCGAACACGGCAGCATGCTCGTGGTCGATTCCGTGCAGGCCGGCCTCCGCGGTCAAGGATGCTTGAGCATCGTCGATTACGAAGGCTTCCAAGACGCAGAAGCCCCCGACATGGAGGCCTGGTCGAAAGCGATCAATGCAGGCCAATTCCCGCTTTCGGTGGTCGGAATGACCGCAGAAGTTGCCGACATGTACGTCACTGGAATCTACGGCAACACGATGACCACGAACCCCCGCGCGCTCGAAACCGCCATTGCGGTGCTCGACCGCATCACGCCGGAGTTGCGCGACAACATCCGCGCACGTGGCAAAGAACTGGTCGCGGGGTTGGAAGGCGTCATGGCCGACCATCCCGATGCCGTTCTTTCCGTGCAGGGCACGGGGCTGCTGGTGTGCGCCGAACTGGATCCTGAGCGCTTCCCCGTGGTCGGGGACGAGAAGGTCGAGATGTGGTGCCGTCGACACGGTCTGGGCATCATCCACGGTGGACGAAACGCGTTGCGGTATACCCCTCACTTTGGATTGACCAGCGAAGAGGTCAGCCTCGTCGTTGACATGACCAGGAAGGTCATTGAGCACTTCAGCGCCGCGTGAAGCGGCTCTGCCTTCACGCGTCTGTGATCAGGTGGTGCAGGGTTCGAACGTGAACCCCGGTTGCACCGTGCTTCACCGTCGCGTTGGTCTTGGCGCCCCAGAAGGTGCCGGCAATGTCCATGTGTGCCCAAGGAATTTGTTCCTCGTCGTCGCCTTCGCCACGGCTTGGGACGAACTGCTTCAGGAAAGCGGCGGCGGTGTTGGCGCCGCCCCAGCGGCCGGCCCCGAGGTTGCGGGTGTCGGCGATCTTCGAATCGGTCATCTCCTTCTCGAAGGCAGGCAACAGCGGCATCGGCCAAGCGAGTTCGCCCACCGCGTTGCCGGCGTCATGAATGCGGGACCGCAGGTCGTCGTCGTTGGACCACAGTCCGGTGGCTTCGTGGCCGAGGGCCACGACGCACGCTCCGGTCAGGGTCGCGAGGTCGATGATGTACTCCGGGTCGTATTCGCCGGCCTTCCACAGGCCGTCGGACAGCACCAAGCGTCCTTCTGCGTCGGTGTTCAGCACCTCGATGGTCTTGCCAGAGTAGGTGCGAATCACGTCGCCGGGTCGCTGCGCATTGGCTGCGGGCATGTTTTCGGCCATGCAGGCGATGCCCGTGACCTTGCCTTCCCAGCCGGTTTCAACCAGCGCGTGCATGAGGCCAAACACGACGGCAGAACCGCCCATGTCGTACTTCATTTCGTCCATCGACGGGCTCGGCTTGATCGAAATCCCACCGGTGTCGAAGGTGATGCCCTTGCCGACGATGACCGGTGCTCGACCGGCCACTTCTGCGTTCAGTTCGAAGATGACCATGCAAGGCTTGCGTGACGAACCCATGCCGACGGCCACCAAACCGCCCATGCCACGTTCGAGGGCTTCCTCGTAGGTGATGACGGAGACGTTCAGGCGGTCCGAGTGTTCGGCGAACTCCATCGCTTGACGGGCGTAGGCCATCGGGTAGAGGTCGTTGGGCGGACAGTTGCCCAGGTCACGGGCTCGGTGGACGCCCTTCACGACGCCAGCCATGCGCTCCACCACGGTCGCGAGCGGCCCGGTGTCTTCGTCTTCGCACGCGAACCGGACGACGGCTTCAGCGTCGTCGTCCTCGTCTTCGTCGTCCTTGGTGATGTACACGTCGTAGCTGTAGTCGCGGAGCATCATGCCCTCGGCCATGGCCGCCAGGTCATGCATGTCGCCGTCTTCGGCCGCGACGGTGAATTCCTTGCCGTGGCTGGGCTTCATGGCCGCCGTGACCTTGGCTCCGATTTCGCGCCAGACGTCCTGGTCGAGGTCCTTGGACTTGCCAAGCCCCACGAGGAGGGCTCGTCCTTCACCGGTGCCGACGAGGGCGAGGATTTCCCCCTTCTTGCCCTTGAAGTCGCCATCGCTGAGGGCGTTGGCGATCTGCGACTTGAGCGCAGAGGGCACGCCGGTGAGGCTGGCGTCGGCGACGTCGTCGCCTTGTGTAAGCGGAAGGATGAGGGTGCCGTGAAGCGTGTTGCTCGGGCTGATTTCAATGCGCATGTGGATTCCCGGTTGTGGACCGAGGGGGGGCACTTCAATCCTCGTGCGCCTCGGTGTTGCCGTTCTTCCTGCGGTTTTGACCCTCGGCGACCACGGCGGCGAGGAGGGACACCACCAACAGCGGTGCAGCACCGACCGGCATGGCATCGCCCGCGTCGGCGCCGGTCTCGTCAATGGCTTCCGTGGGGATGCTCTCGTTGACCCACGTGGACGCGTCGATGACCCGCTTTTGGTAATTCAAATTCCACGAGCCGCCGCTGACCAAACGGCTCCCGTCAAAGGGAAGTTCAACCGTCTTTGAGGTGGTTGCGTTGACGTTGAACAAGGCTGAAGCCCACGCAACACTCCCATCAGCGAGCCTGTACTCGAGCGAGGCGTTGGTGGTGCTGGCATATCCGTGGTTGGTCACGTCGAGCGTGACGGCGTCACGGCTCACGTCAAGGGCGTTCACGTCAAGGCGAGCCCGCCAATACCAGACGTTGTTGATCAGGAACCGCATGACGTCGAGTTCTTCGGCCAGACGGTCGTGGAGCGATTCGAAGCTTCCAGGGACAAATTGCTCGTCGTCGGTTTCGAAGGTGAAGGTCGGGAACCCCATCACGCCGTACCCGTAATCGCGGCTTGTTCCACAATTTGGATAGAGGCCCTGGTTTGCGTTCTGAATCGGGATGTCCGACACCGTGGCGTGAACGTCTTCCCGGATGCCCCAGAACAACTCCCAGTCGGGGGGCTGATCGGCCCACTTTCCCCATGGATACAGCATGATCCACACACCGGTGTGCATGGTGACGTAGAGGTCGGCGTCGGTGACGTAGGCGTTCATGTAATCCGAATTGTGCATGGTTTCGGATTCGCTGAAGGCGCTGCTTCCTGGTTGGGTGGTGGGGCACGTGTTCCAGTAATGGTCGTAATTTCGGTTGAGGTCCACCTGGTTGATGTTCCACCGTGTGTCGATGTCGTTGCCGTCTGGATTGAGCATGATGAGGATGTGCAATTCCGTGTGCTGGAGCACATCGATGGCTTCCTGGTTTCCTGCCGCCCACTCGTTGATGTAGAATTTCGCCGTCAGGTACGCCAAGGCCGTTCCGAGGTATTCGTTCCCGTGGTGACCGCCGTCGATGTAGACGATTTCCTTCGCCGACCCGTTTGGCTTGGTGTCCATCGACCAATCCGACAGCCGAACCACCCAGAGCGTTCGACCAAGTTCCGAATCACCCACGTCCATCAGATCCACGATGTCGGGGTGGTCGTCGGCCCATCCGTTGACCTCCAAGGTCAATGCCGCCCAAGTCATATGGACGTGGTTGTCGATGGGTTCGCCCGGCCACGCGTCCTGCACAGGATGCTCAGGGCGCTGCCCTTGAACGGTTCCTGCAGCCAGCGGTGCGAGGAGCACCAACACCAGCAGCAAGGCACGGCCGCGCATGGTTGCCGGAATCGCTTGGGTCTGATGACCCTTCCCACGCTCACCAGTCGGAGGTGAATGCGTTGGGATTGGCGATGCGCTCGGATTCACGGGTCCAGATCATGGCCGCGTCGCCGGCGTACACGTCGGCGTAGGGGTCGACCTCCTCGGTGTCGAGGCTGCGCTGCATGTAGGCCTCCACGCGCTCGCGGAGGTCGGGCTTGAATTTCCAATAGTGGATGCGCCATTCGCGTCCGTCCCACAGCGTGGTCTCTTCGGATTCGGTGGTCAGCAGGTCCCAATCCTGGAACATGTAGAACAGGTTGCGGTCGTTTGGCTCGAGGGCGTTGTCGATGATGCGGTTGTAAAAGCCGAAGAAGCCCAGGGCGTGTTCCGCCATGCCCCGTGCAACCTCCATGTCCATGTCGGTGTCAATGTGCTGCTGAATGGCGCGCGTGAGGTCTCTCAAGGTCATGCTCATGTCCATTCCACCCCGCCGCGGTTCTTGTCCCGCAACAGTACTGTATATTGTCTGACACCCTATATGAACCCTCTTCCGGAAATTGGCTTTTGGTTGCCGGAAGCCTCCTCGGGCGAACGCTCTTGACGCCCAACCCCTCCCCGCGGCCATGGACTCCGACCTGCCCACCTTCCTCGGTTTGCCCGAGGACGGCGATGCAGCACCTGACGTCGTGGTCCTCCCGCTCCCGTACGAACTGACGACGTCCTACGGCCAAGGGACCGCTGACGGCCCTTTGGCCTGCCTCGAAGCCAGTGCCCAAGTCGAACTTCACGAGGTGTTGCTCGGGGAAGACCTTCCCGCAGGCCTCGTGTTTCGCACCGAACGGCCTTGGGCCTCAGACGCCGGATCGCTGCTGGAGCAATTGGACGACATGGAGGGTTTTCTCAGGCCGTGGTGCACAGGCGACGTCTTCCCGTTGGCCCTTGGAGGCGAACACGGAATCCTCCCGCCGTTCATGGCCGCCTTGCGTGATCATCCCGCTTTGGGGGGCGATCTCGGCCGCCTGACGGTCGTTCAAATCGATGCCCACGCCGACCTCCGAAGCCAGTTGGATGGCGAACCCTATTCGCATGCTTGCGCAGCGGCTCGAAGCCTTGATCTCGGCGTTGGACGCTTGATTCAGGTCGGCGTACGGGCGCACAGCTTGGAAGAACAACAGCGCATCGTGGACGACGACCGAATCACGACATGGTTCGCTCGGGACGTGATGGCGCCGGGCCGAGGTGCCTCGGTGTGGGATGCGTTCATCGAGGTGCTGGACGGCTTGGAAGGGCCAGTCCACCTCTCCTTCGACATCGACGGCTTGGACGGCACCTTGGTTCCAGCGACCGGAACGCCGGTCCCCGGGGGGCTGACCTACTGGCACGCGATTCAGGTCATTGAGGCGGTGTTCTCAGCCTCCAAGGCCACCGTCATCAGCGCGGACGTGAACGAAATCGTTCGGCAAGAAGGCAGCCCCCTCACTCAATTCACAGCGGCGATGATGGCCACGAAGATCCTCGGTGCCCACGCCCTCGCCCGACGCGAAGGCCGTTGGGCGGGGCATGACCCGTCCCGCAAAGGCCCTCGTGCGCCCCAACCGCGTCACACTTTCTCAGACCCCTGAACCTGCTGGCTTCATATGCAAGGAATGGATGCAGGGCGCATTGACCATCGAAGGCTCCCTTGCTGCACACGGCCAACATGTGATGTTGGACCTCACGGGGTACACCTCACCACGTCCAGACGAAGGGGAATGGATGCTTGACGTCCTGCGTCAAGCGGTCACCCGCTCCACTGCAAGGCAAGTCCATGCGCACGTGGAAGACTTCGACGGAACGCAGTCCCCGCCCGGATTTGCTGCAGTGGTCCTGTTGGACGAAAGCCATCTCAGCGCCCACTGCTATTCAGACCGGGGTTGGCTGGCCATCGATTGCTTCACGTGCGGCGGCACGGATGCTCAGGGCATCGTCGACGACGTGCTGGAGGCTTTGGTTGCCGTCATGCCCGACCTCGTGGTCCAGCAGCACAGGGCCGTCAGCCGCTTCATGCACCCCTTGGAGGGCTGACGATGTCCGTTCGGGCCTTTGTCGATGAGCATTTCAACCACTTCAACGCGGGTGCCCTGCGCGCCACCGCAAGGAGCCTTACCGACTTCCTTGAATCGGGTGGGACCCTTGTGCTGACCCTCGCGGGCGCCATGAGCACGGCCGGCCTTGGACGCAGCATTGCACCCATGATTCGTGCCGGCCACATCGGGGCCATTTCCTGCACAGGGGCCAACCTCGAGGAGGACCTCTTCCGTTTGGTTGCCTTGGATCATTACGAAGCCGTCCCGAATTGGAGGGACCTTTCGGCCACGGACGAGGCAGACCTGCTCTCGCGTGGGATGAACCGCGTTACGGACGTGTGCATCCCTGAAGAAGAGGCCTTCCGACGTGTCGGAGGCCACCTCCTTGAACGCTGGAAGTCGGCCGAGGCGAACGGCGAGCGGCATTTGCCCCACACGTTCCTCTACGGCATGTTGACCGACGGGACCCTGAACGACGTCATGCAAGCCGATCCTGCCACCTCATGGTTGCTCGCTGCTGCCGAACAGGACTTGCCGCTCGTGGTGCCCGGCTGGGAAGATTCCACCTTGGCCAACATCTTCGCCTCACACATCCTCGATGGGACCCTGAAGAACAGCGACGTGGTCCGTGGGGGAGTGGAGTACATGCTCACCTTTGCGGACTGGTACCGTGCACAAGCACGCCCGGTCGGCTTCCTCCAGGTGGGTGGCGGCATCGCAGGGGATTTTCCAATATGTACCGTGCCCATGCTCCGGCAGGACCTCGGTGAAGACGTCCCCTATTGGTCCTGGTTCGCTCAGATCAGCGAATCATCGCCGTCCTATGGGGGCTATTCCGG
>Ga0213867_1000325_pt1 | contig 21839 bp, 15 predicted proteins | sample PICome_12_FD_160120 | JGI IMG/M metagenome (GOLD analysis project Ga0213867, IMG submission 160120) | Coastal seawater microbial communities near Pivers Island, North Carolina, United States - PICO540 | ecosystem: Environmental > Aquatic > Marine > Coastal | place: USA: North Carolina... | reverse complement strand
GTTGCATAAAGTTTGGTTGCATACATAAATCGTACCTTTGACGAAACTGCCAAAATCCTTACAAGGTTTGACCACTACGACCAAGTTGTATTCCGCCAAAGTACTCAATGATGCCGTCCTTAAAACGATGCGCTACTTCGAGTTTTTCCAGCATGCATTGCGTATGGAGGAATTACATAAGTTTCTTAGTATAAAAGCAACAAAGGAAGAAGTTCAATCTGCGCTCGATTCGTTGGCAAATCAAGGAAAATTGCATTCAAAGGATGGATTTTGGGCTTTGGATGAATCACACATAGCAATTCGAAGAAAGCATCTAAGTCGAAATATTAGGATGATAAGAGCCGCACATTTTGTCGGCAAATTCATTAGTCTTTTCCCATTTGTCCGTGGGGTGTACCTCTCGGGATCACTCTCAAAATATGGAGCAACGAATCAGGAAGATGATCTAGACTTTTTTATCATCACAAAAGCGCATCGCGTATGGACAACCAAATTGCTCTTGATTGCGTTTAAAAAGATTTTTCTATTCAACCGAGAGAAGTACTTCTGTATTAACCTTCTCATGGCAGAGGATCAGCTTAATTTGAAAAAGAAGAACCTCTACATCGCAACCGAGGCTGCTTCATTGATTCCATTGACGAATACAAAGCTCTTAGGTACTTTTTTACAGCAAAATCCATTCGTGCATCGACAGTTCCCCAATTTAGAAATCCCTAGGCAGCGTAATAAAGGACTTCGTCTTAATGTATTTGAGGGTTTGATTGAAATTATTGGAGGTGCTGCTCTTGAACGTCGAGCACATAAAATGTTTGAAAAGCATGTGCAGAACCAGCGAAAGGAATCGGGTTATTACGATACCTCTGATGGGGTAAGTGCGTACTTCCCAGAGAGTGTTGAGGAGAGTTTGTTAAATCATATGTCAAAAAGCCACCTGAGCGATGAATAGAAAGAATTCGATAGTAGCCATTATTGTCGGTGCATTAGCTGCTACGATAATGTTCTTTAAGCCTTTGCAGTATAAGGCAGAGACCACCTTTTTTGTTCCATTAACCTTACTTGAAAAACAGATCAGTCAAAATGGTATTGGTTTTGGATCGCCTGTAGAGGTAGATGCCCATGTAGAGTTGATGGATAGCAGGACAATAGGCCAATTGGTCGAGAAGCGTTACGGAAAAGCTACCCAATACAGTGTGCGTCGAACGCGCAACGGTGCTGTTCAAATCGAAGTAAAATCTCCGGCAGCAGAAACTGCAGCAGGGGCAGCAAATGCCATCATCTTCTTAACAGATTCAGTAAAGCAGAACATGCTTCGTCAAAACGTTGGTCAAAGCCTTGAATTTGTGAATGAGCGCACTTCAAAACTTGCACAGGAGAGTGAGGAATTACGCGAAGTACTTGATTCATTAAGATTTGAAGCACAAACGGATTCGTTGGCATTAGCAGCGTTGCTTTTCCAAAAGGAACGTCAATACGGCTCCGCTGTAGTGGAGTGGACGGATGCCCAACGCAAGCAAGAGGAGTTGAAAGGATATTTAGCAGCACCAGCACCTAAATCCTATGTGATTTCATCGGCTGAAGTGCCATCGTCACCTTCGGGATTGCCTTGGTGGGCCGCAGGAATTTTAGCAGCCATCATCGCTCTTGCCTCATTATGGGCTTTTGAACTCATGAAAAAATAAAAGGGTGCAAGCTCTAATTCCATGGCGCATTAAGGCCCTTCTACCTGTCGTGGTATTCGTAGGGGTAGCATATTGGACGGAGCATTGGGCTTTAGCATTTACCACGCTACTGGCTCTTTTGATGGCAGTAATTATTTCTGAAAATGGATGGCAAGCGCATGCCTTCCGGGTTTTCGCAGCGGTACTTCCGTTAAGCGTAAAATTTGACCTAGGTGCCCTAGAAATGATGCTACCAGGTGAATGGCTCATAGCGGTATTGGCCCTTGTAGTTTTTCGAGAATTCATCACAAACCATAGATGGAACATCATTGGAAAACGATGGTTGCCGGCGTTGTGGATACTCACCTTCGTTGTACCATTGGCCTTCAGTGAGATGTTGAAGGTTAGCGTAAAGTTCACCTTGCTCAACCTAATATTCGTATGGGTATTTTACTATGGTGCCCAACTGTTTGAACGCCGCGAAGTTCATCTTTGGCTGCGTAATTTCTTCATCTCCTTTTTATTGGCTGTTCTTTGGGGTGCGTACCAATTCTATCAGTACGAGTTCAACCCCATCACCATCGTAGGCATCTTCAAGCCGTTCTTTTATTCAAGCACTTATGTAGGTGCAGTGGCTGCGCTGTTTGCCGGTTACTTCCTTGGCAGATCAAAAGTTCAAAAACGTTTTCTTGCTCTATTCGTACTTGCCCTAGTTGTTGTAATATTTACAGAATCCCGAGCGGCATTACTTTCTATAGTGATCATGTTGGCAGCTTGGGCGTTGCTTCACATTCCCCGTATGGGCCGATTATTTGCGCCCATAATCCTCCTCATTTTGGCGTTGTCATTAGGCGGAGCAGACCGAATCCGCGAAGCCTTCCAATACAACAAGGTGGAAAGTCACGACCCGAATTCTAATGTTTTCGAAGAGACCCTATCGGTCACCAACGTCCAAACAGATGTGAGCAATATGGAACGCCTGAACCGCTGGGTTTCGGCCTTGAAGATGTTTCAAGAACGCCCTCATGTAGGCTTTGGTCCGGGCACGTATCAATTTCAATACGTTCCCTTCCAAGAGTCAGGACTCATGAACAGGTTGAGCGTTCGCAATCCAGATGATATCCCACAAGGCTCCGGGGGATCAGCACACAATGAGCTATTGTTGCAGCTCAGTGAGAACGGATGGCCTTCAGTGCTTGTATTTGTGATGATTTTGGTGCTTTGGATGCGACGTGGAATTTGGACTATTGGAGCAGAGAATTGGCAATCGGCACCTTATTTCTTGGGTATAGTGACGTATTTGTTTCACATGAACGTCAACAATTTTTTAAATCAGCCCGGTTTTGCGTTCCTGTTTTGGACCTTTGGGGCATTGCTAATGGCACCAAGAAATGAGTGATCACTACTACGAGGAAGTTGGAACCTATTACGACAAAGACGCCGTCGACTTTGAGAAGCGCTATTGGAAGAACGACTCCTTGCAGCGCATTCGGCAAAGCTTTCGCGAACACGTTCGTCAGTATGAGTTTAAACGCGTTTTAGAAATAGGTTTTGGCCCTGGTTTTGACTTGGTGCATTTCGCTCAAACCCATCCGCAAGCTGAGGTTTATGGTTTAGATATCAGTCCAGAAATGGTGCGTCTAGCCCAAGAGAAAATAGATGCTGGCAAAATGAGCAATGCTAAAGTCGCCTGTGGGAGTGTAGAAGATATCGAGGGCCAATTCCCCGAGGTCCAATACGACATGATTTACGTTTTCTTCGGGGCCTTGAATACGGTCAACGATCTTCAGGCTGCCATGAAGGAGTTAGAACGTTTACTTCTTCCAGGGGGTCACATGGTACTGACGTTTGTCAATAAATGGTACGTTGGCGGAATGCTCATCGAGCTATTAAAAGGAAAACCTAAATGGGCTTTTGCACGCCTCCGAAAAGTTTGGGGCGGCTATTCACCTACGAACTTCCTAGCTTCTCGATGTTATACCACGGCTCAGATTAAGGCTGCCATTTCTTCTAAATGTGTGGATCAGCGCGGTTATAGTATTCTTTTCCCCGCTTGGTATTACCACAAGATTCATCGGTTGTTGCCAAACAAGATTCGAATGTTCCTATGGAGATTGGATGCCAGAATAGCCCGAACCATACTAGGCACCCTCGGCGAGTACATGCTTTACGACTTCCGTAAGTAGGCGGCGCAGATTTCGCGGACCATCTTTTTCCAGTCTGGGTGCTTTAAGGCGTACGAGTCCTTCCATTTTGTATGTTTCGTACCCAAGACAATAGAGGAGGTCAGCGCTTCAGTGACCGTATTTCCAAACCTTTTTACGAGCACGTCTTTTGGCAATGCCTTCAGTTCACTACCCAAACACTGTGCTACGAAAGATGAAAATTGACCTTGGGTGATTTCAGAGTTTCCATAGATGTTGTATTGCTCAGAAGGTATTCCGTGGGTGGCAATATGGACCAATTGGCCCGCCACGTCCTCCACATGAACAAGATTCATTACAGCCTTGCCATCCCCTATAATGTGGGTCGCGCCTTCGACCATACCTGGCTTTACATAGAAGGCCTCAAACCAGGACCCTTTCCCAAAAATCCATGCGGGGTATGCCATACGGATATCGAGTATTTGTGACCCCTCTTTCCAGGGCCGCTCAGCGCGCTCATACGCCCGAGCATAAGCAATGGGATTTTCTACAGTGCCTTCGAATACAGGTTCTATTGAATTGCCATACATCAACGTACCGCTACAATAAATGACCATTGGGGGGGTAGGAAGGGCCTCAAGTAAAGTTTTCAATTTTCGATTTGCCTTCTCCCCAAACTTGGCTGCGCGGTTTCTGGCACTGCCTGAGCTTCCTGCCATCCGGGCGCAATGGAAGAGGGTCGAAGGAGGGTAACGCTCCAGCCATTTCGGGTCGATTGCTCCTAGCGGCATCATTAAAAAATGAGTACGCTCCATCACCTCTGCATCAATAGTTTGATTACCGACTGTAACAATTTGAACCTTCGGATTACCCTGATGCCTTTCCAATAATTCAAGAACTACATGTTTGCCCACATAGCCCGTTGCCCCAAGAACCCAGATGTATTTGATCATAAGAGCGAAGGTATGAAAAGGGGAGGGCTACTTACTCTTTTGTATACGTTTCATAGTACTTCTCCAAACTCAAATAAAAGCTAAACACCATCACCACCAAAATAATTGCGAAAGCCAATCCTGTTATTGTCGTTGCACTCTGAAGTGCAGTCAAGCCGCCGTACAACAGAAGTACTGATGCCGTCGCACCTTCCATGGCCGCCCAAAAGATTTTTTGAACTTTTGGAGCGTCATGACGTCCACCCGATGTGAGGGTATCCACAACCATGGAACCGCTATCCGAACTGGTCACGAAGAAACTGGCAACTAGGATTACCGACAGCCCCGAAGAAATAGTGACAAGCGGGAATTTCTCCAACAAAATGAAGAAGGCCGTAGGTAGATTCGTATTTACTGCTTCGGTGATGGAGTGATCTCCGAGTAATTCATAGTAGATCGCGCTTCCACCAAAAACACTCATCCAAAGAAAGGTAAGAATGGTTGGAACAAGCAGGACACCAGTGATGAATTCTCGAATGGTTCTGCCTCGTGAAACTCGGGCAATAAAAATCCCGACGAAAGGCGACCAAGCAATCCACCAAGCATAATAGAATACTGTCCAACTGTTCTGCCAAGTGCTTTCATCCCTTATTCCAGAATAGCTCTCCGTCCACATGCCTAGTTTAAAGAAATTATCGATGTAGTATCCGATATTTTGGACGAAGCCTTCTAACAGATAGGCTGTTGGTCCTATGGCGATTACAAACACGAGCATGATTAATGCGAGGCTAATGTTCACTTCGCTTAATCTTCGAATCCCCTTGTCAAGACCCGCCAATAATGAACCGGTAGCAAAAATGGTAATGACAGCAATGATCAGTATCTGAACAATTCTTGAGTATTCGATGCCAAAAAGGTATTCCAACCCGGCATTTACTTGTTGCGCACCCATACCAAGCGAGGTGGCTAGACCAACGACCGTAGCAATTACAGAAATGATATCTATAAAATCGCCCCAACGTCCATAGATTTTATCGCCCAAAAGTGGATAGAAGACACTGCGAATGGTTAGGGGAAGTTTAAGATTAAACGTGAAGAACGCCAAGGCCAATGCGACTACCGTGTAAATCGCCCACGCATGAATGCCATAATGTAAAAAGGTAAAGCCCATGGCGCTTTTTGCGGAGGCCACAGCATCCGTATTGTCTACGAATGGGTTGTAGTTGAAGTGAGAGATAGGTTCTGCGACGCCCCAGAACACGAGTCCAATTCCCATCCCAGCGCTGAACAACATGGCAAACCAAGAAGCCCTTGAGAAATCAGGCGTTGCATCCTTTCCGCCAAGACGAATGTTGCCAAACTTGGAAAAGGCCAAGAACACTAAAAAGAAGAGAAGTACATTCACCAAAAGAATGAAAAACCAACCGGAGGCATCGCTGATCACAGTTTGCGCACGGGCGAACAAGGCTTCGGCAGGTTCACCAATGATTATGGTTGCCGTGATGGTCACTAACAATACAATCAGAGAACCGAAGAAAACGGGTGGATTAATTGCAGCGCCAAAAAGCGTTTTCTTATCACTTCTAATGGGTTTACTCATACGTCTTGAATAGATGAAACCACGACATCCGAAGATGCCGTGGTTTTGATTGCTTAACTTAAGTTTATTCGATTACAGGTCTACTACCCACATTTTTGCGTTTTGAGAATTACCGCCATATGCATCAACAGCTGCTTGGTAATTGTCAGGATTCAAACTTGCTTCATTACCAGGGTATAAGAAGCGCATTGGGAGTGCATCCCCATTGGTATTCGAACATGGCGCAGAGACAAAAGGAAGATTTGCCCAGGCACCATTTTCTTGGCTATACCAACGTCTTAACTCAAAATAGTTGTCCAAGCCAGTAAAGAACATGGCGAGCCATTTTTGTCTACGAATGCTTGTAATAGAGCCGTCATAGCCTTCGCCAGAGTTTGCGATGAAATCAGCGAAATCTGTCCAACCCGTCATGCTCCAATCAGCACTGTAGTAGTCCATTGAGGCCTCAACGGCACTTGAGTGCAAGGTGCCTGCATCATCAGAGATCCATCCATTGTGGGCCGCTTCAGCGAGAAGGAATTGCTGCTCGGCATAGGTCATGATAATCCCTTCTGCCATTGTTCCTGCTTGCATATGACCCGGATAGTTGTAATACGCATACCCAAGTCTGGACCCGTCCTTATTGCAGGCTTCACTACCATTTTCGGCACCTTGATAAACAGCCGTCGTTGCTGGGTTTGTGAAGATGTCTCCAGCGTTGTATGGACGTGCATAAACATACATACGTGGGTCGTCTGTCGTATCAAGTTGGTGTAATGCATTGGTACTGATAGCTACCGCATCAAAGTCTCCTTGCTTCAAGGGAACCAAAGGGTATTCATTTGGGAAACTACCGGTATAGGTTAAAGCCGCATTATCTGCATTGCTCGACATTAAATCTTCATTTGAAACGATAGCTGCGAATTGGCTACTTACATCCTGCTTTTCAGAAATGTACATTAAGAGGCGCAGTTGCATTGCATTTGCGAGCTTAACCCACTTTGAAGCATCGCCGTTGAAAAGTATGTCACCATCTACAGAGCCTGAATTATTCAATAATTGGACTGCTAGAGCCAATTCATTCAATATTCCATTTGTTCCGGTAATGATTTCTTCCTGACTATCATAGCTTGGGAACCAATTCCCATTGGTTGAACCTGTGATGGCATCAGAATATGGGATATCTCCATAGGCTAGAGTTAGCGTAGCAAAAACCCAGCTTTTCATGACTTTCGCGGCACCTTCCATCTTATTGTTACCAGCTTCTTTAGCTATACGCTCAGCTTCCATTAGGTTGCCAAGGCTTAAGTAGTTCTGGTTCCAAGTATTAGGAAAGGCATTCCAGCTGTATTCACCGACTTCAGCACGAAGGGTTTTTGCAGCAACCTGGGATGCAACGTTACCTAGCAAATAGCTCTGATTAACTGAGGTATTAACACTAGAACGAACCCCTTCAGTGAAGAGTACGCCCGCGTCCACATTAGAGGGTTCGTTCGGGTTTTCGTTAATGGTAGATAGTTTCTCGCAACTCTGAAAACTGAGGCTCGCCATTGCGATGAGCGCGCCAAGAAATAATGATTTTTTCATTGTTGTGTTCGTTTAGAGATTAGCATTTACTGAGAATCCAAAACTTCTCAACGAAGGCATAGATGTACTTTCATAGCCTTGGATGAATAAGCCGTTACGGATAGAATACGTTTCAGGATCAATGGTCGGCACCTTCGTGAAGAGGAGTAAGTTGCGGCCAATAAAGCTTACACTTAACCCTTTCAACATGGTGTTTTTTAATTGCTCTTTCGGGAAGTTGTAAGCAATGCTAACCTGACGAAGTTTTAAATAAGATGCATCAAATGTTGAAGGCTCAATATTGTCCCTTCTCCACACGTTACCGTAATACTTATAGTAGTAATCGCGAAGTGGTACCGAAACAGTGTTCTCCACTAAGTTCCCGTTGCTGTCGTACATCACACCAGCACCAACTACACCGCCTGCATCCGCGAGGTTGTATACTGGATTACCCGATGCGTCGTAACTAACATCATAGATCATACGACCGTCGATGGCGTTCATGTCTAAATAGGGGTCGTCATCATTCACGAGATTACCTGCAGTGTTGTGCAAAGTATGTGAACGTGAATAGATTAAACCACCAATTTGACCGTCAAACAGGATGTTTGCTTGCCAGTTACCTGCGCTAAAACTGTTCATCCATCCAACACGAGCTTTTGGCTGGTACGAGCCAATGGTGCTTTTTTCTTCGCTCACTACAGGGTAGCCGTTTTCATGAATAATATTACCGTCGGCATCACGTTCAAAGGTGAGTCCTTTCAATAGTCCAAGCAGTTCGCCTTCGACAGCAACGTATTCCAATCCGGCGGTACCGCCATCATTTGGGAACATGCTTGATACAATAGGGTAACCGCCACTAACTCCATCAGGAAGCTCCGTTACAACCGCACGATTAGCACCTATATTCACTCGGGAATTCCACGTAAAAGCTTTAGATTTTACGATATCCCCAAAAAGTTGAAGTTCCATACCGGTATTGCGAATCGCTCCTCCATTTGCAAGGCGGCTTGTGCGTCCTGTTGATGAAGCAACAGGCAAGTAAATGATTTGATCTTGCGTGGTCATGTCATACAAAGCAAAATCAACACCAAAACGTCCCTTGGCAAAACGGGCATCAATACCCAATTCACTCGATGTAGTACGTTCTGGACGAAGGTTTGGATTCGTCGCGAAAAGATTCACGCCAAATGCAGGATATCCCCCAAACATGGCAGAAGGGCTGTAGGTATTGTTCAGTAAGTAGGGGTCCGTATCCGAACCAACTTGGGCCAATGCAGCACGAACCTTCAAGAAGCTAATCTTACCTAGATCGGCCATTTCCGATACAATCACAGATGCCGAAGCGGCTGGGTAGAAATAACTATTATTTTCTACGGGTAGCGTAGAAGACCAGTCGTTACGAGCGCTAAGATCTAAATAATACATGCTCTTGTATGCGAAAGATGCCGTCCCGAAAAGAGAACGAATGGCTTTCTGAGCAGATCTACCTTCAGTTTGCACACTTGAGCGGTTGTTGGTCAAGGTGAACACCCCGGGCTGCAAAAGCTGTGGGTTGTTTGCGATAAGCGATGAACTTTGCTGAAGCATTAAGTTTCCACCAACTTTAGCATCTATTCTTAGGTCTTTCTGCTCCTTAGGGGCAGCATTTGACCAAGAGAGAAGGGCTTCTGTATTGTTCTCCATGAAGGATAAGCGGTCTTCTCTGAAGCTTCCAAACAACACTTTTTTAGTTGAGGTAGCACGACGGTACTGGCGAATATCATTCTTCATATCCTGTCCGGTACGTACACGTAGATTCATTCGGTCGTTAATGTGATACGTAGCATTGATATCCCCTAAAAGACGATTTGCATTAAAGCTGTTCGTGTTTTCGTTAACAATCATCCACGGGTTGTTTCCCCACAACTCTTCAACGTAAGCCTGCTGTACGTTTTCCATACCCGGCTTCCAGTAGTTGCGCAAATCGTCAATAGCAGTATTTCTTGGGAGCCATAAAAACGAATACATAACAGATGAGCTCTCATCGTAACCTGCATTTGGAACATTGTTTGACCCAGAACCTACATACATTGCGTTTGCTCTGAATTCTAAACGGTTATTGAATAGCTTTTTACCTACGGAAGTTTGTAAAGTGCTACGATTCAAATCCGTGTTTGGAACAATTCCACGTCTGTTCAATTGGGTCGCAGAAAAACGGAAATCGCCGTTTTCGTCGGCGTGTGAAATACTTACGTTATTGTTCGTGCTAACCCCTGTCTGAAAGAAGTTGCGCATGTTATCTGGTGCGGCTTCGAAGGGAACAGCCTCACCATTAGAGTCCCATTGTTTGATGAGTTGGCCATTGGTTCTAGGTCCCCAGTTCTCACCGAAGGCGTCGTAATAATCTCCGGTATATGCGGTACCTGCATTGTAACTGTATTTACCGTAGCCTCCATTTCCAAATTGGTCTTGGAACTTTGGCAGTTTTAATGGAGTTTCGAAAACAGTATTCGAGTTTACGCTTACACCCCAGCCTTTGGCATCTTTACCTGTTTTGGTTGTTACGTATATAACACCATTTGCTGCGCGCGATCCATATAATGCCGCCGCTGCAGGCCCTTTAAGAACTGAAATGTTCTCAATATCATAAGAGTTAATAATCTGTGCTCCGTTACCAAAGTCAATGGTCGAAGAGCCATTCAAACCATCGCCAGGAGAGAACAAGCCGTTCGTAATTGGGACACCGTTCACGATGAAAAGTGCTTGGCTGTTTCCGTTCAATGAGGTTTGACCACGAATCGTCACATTGGATGAAGCGGTAGGACCTGATGATCCCCCAGTTACATAGACCCCCGCGAGTTTACCGCTTAAGTTGTCGACTGCGTTGGGCGCTGGTACCGAAGCAATGTCCTTACTTTTTAGGCCTTGAACGGCATAGCCTAGTGCGCGTTCTTCACGAGAAACGCCCAAAGCCGTTACAACCACTTCGTCTAGTTTGATTTCGCTCGCCTGCAAAGTCACGTTTAAAACGGCTTTATCTGCAGCATCTAGTGTTTGACTTTCAAATCCAAAATAGCTGAAAATCAATTTTGTGTTTCCATCATAAAGATTAATACTATACTGTCCCATTGGGTCAGTAATGGTTCCGCCTGAGCCATTTAAGACGGTTACCGAGGCCCCAATGATGGGGTCCCCATTTTCATCAGATACCGTTCCTTTAATCTCATTTTGTGCTACTGCAGAAAAAGAGAGTCCAAATGAGAATAGTAGGAACGCAATAAAATGAGATAAACGATTTTGTCGTTCTCGCATAATTAAAAGTTGTTTTAGGAATATAAAAGATGCCTCTGGCCCATTCCAAAATGGCCAAAGGTTGACAGATTTTCTGTCTAAGAATAGGAGGGATCTAGCGCGCTATAAAACTTAGAAAACTCCGTAAGTGCAAGGAGTTGAAATTTGAGCTCCGAACGGGAAAGCGAACTTAGATTTTGATTGCGCGATGGGCTTGGTCGATTTGTTGTCTTCAACAATGAGATCAACAGGATCTACCTCTTCAATATAATTATCGACGGGAAACACAGAGGAGGCTTCCTCTAATAGTTGTTGATCCAGGAAGTTTTGGTTTTGTCCGTCCATCGGGGTGCCGAAGGTAAGAAAATATACACGGAGGTCCAAAAGAATCAATTGTTATCACTTTCAGCAATTCCTTATATTTAGGTTAGAAGTTCATACACGTTCTTCGCATTCTAAACATAAACCGTTATGATATCAAAGAGACTAAAAACCTTATTAACCGGCTCCGGAGTTCTTTTGCTTATACCGTTCATTGCATCCCTATTTTCAGATGAAGTGAACTGGAGTGGATTCGATTTTTTGATAATGGCAATTTTGTTTGGAACCACCAGTGTAGCGCTAGATTTTGTCTTAACCAAAGCAAAGAATAAGCAAAGCCGATGGGCATGGGGCATTGCCGTAGTTCTCGTCTTATTACTTGTTTGGGTTGAGATTGCAGTGGGGATATTTGGAACACCGTTGGCAGGCAACTAACTCAATGCCCCTGCGGTCCTTTGATCCCCGCGTTAATTTCAATGTTGATGTAGTTTTCTTGAGGTGTGATAGGGCATGAATATCCGTCGGTATAGGCGCAATAGGGATTGTACGCATAGTTAAAATCCAAAATCATTGTAGCTCCTTCGGGAATAGTGATGTCCATGAATCGTCCCGTGCCGTAGGTGCTTACCCCCGTAGTTTTGTCCATAAATGGAAGGAAGAGGTGGTCTTTGTATTCTTCCATCGCCATCAATCGCTTGCTCTGATACAGGAATAATTCCAAAGTTTGTCCTCGCAGTTCGAAGGTTGCCTTAGCGTATCGGCGGTATTCTCGGCTCACTCCTGAGCTGGTCGCCATATTAAACCAGGGTTCATTTTCGAGCACTTCAATCTGCGCTTCAACTGCCATCTCCAGGTTGTAGCTAAAGAACTCATGCCCGTGAAAAGCGGCGCGTTCCTCAGGTTTAAGAGGACTCGTGGCGGAATCGGTATAAAACTCGTCCAATTCTTGTTGGTACTTCAGTACTGCAATGCGTTCAGGAGTGGCCAGGGGAACGAGGTCGCCAACCACTTCATTAGGCACCTCAAAGCTCAAGCTGTAATGGTCAATTTTCAGGCCTTCTTTAGTTGCGCGCACAACACCAACGCCTCGGCACTTACCCATGTGTGGTGAATTCAAACGTTCATTGAACCATAGGGTATTGCCTTTTCTATACCAATGGCGTTCAAAGGCTTCAAAAGTCCAGGCGCTTTCTCTTCGGAAATAGGGTGCGGCCCAAGCTCGAAACTCTCCTGCCGTCCAATACTCGCCGCCGTCGGTACCTTGAAAGATGCTTTCATCATTATAAAAGGCTCCGAAATAAGCTGCGGAATCTCCTATTGAGGCTGCTTTGTGCCAGTTATCGATAAACTCATTTAGCGTTGTTTCGTTCAGGTGCGCATTGCGAATCTCTTCCGCTATGTAATGGCCTAGACGGCTGTTTCCTTCATCGTTTAAGTGCAGATTATCGAAAATAAACAAGTCTGAATCAACCTGCCCGTTATTGTCGGTAAGCCAAGGCCAACAATCTAAGAAGTGGTAATTATACGCTTCGGCTAATCCTTGTAGTTGACTGTTTACCGCCTTGTACCTAGCCAGGTGTTCCCATCGCGAAGGCGAAGGTTTTGGTGAAAGAAGAAATACAGGAAGCTCAGGATGTGTGTACTGGATCCAATTCAGAAGCGCTAAGCATCCGATATGGATATCATTTACAGGCCTTAATTTTCCGTCCTCTTCTACATGGACGATATCATTATCCCCTTCATAGATCACAAGAATATCTGGGTTAGTGGCAGAGATCAGTTGTTCTTTGTAACGCAATAGATCATCGAAACACGAGCCTCCGATGCCGGCATTGACCACCTCGTATTCTGGGAAACTTTCGGCCATGTTGTCCCAGAGTCGAAAGGTGGAACTTCCGGCGAAAACAATCCTTGTTTTCTCGTGTGGTAACTTATCGGCGGTCTTAACAATCTTGCGCACGTCGCGATCATAGTTTTGACCGCATTGCCCTTTCAAACTTGTCGTAAGAGCAATGCAAATAGAGATAAAAAGAAAGGGAATGGATTTCATATTGATTGAACTTTGGCAAGTACAATGTAGTGCTTTTTCACACGCTTAAAAAAAGTCCATCTTGCCCTTTAACCCGCAATAAACCTATGTTGTCCTACAATTGTCCGGCTGGACCTTAATTTGTACGTCTTAATATTGTCAAGCCACTCCAAAAAGCCTTCGAACGGCTAGGTGTAACGCCTTTTTGCTTTGTTTGTCAAGGCGTTACGGCTTTCGGTTGTTTCCAGTTCTCAGGCGGTTTCAAACCCGGCCAAACGCTTGAAATGAAAGAAAGCACAAAATAAATGTATAACTGACACAAAAATTGAACTGGTGTACCCCTTACAACGCACCAACAATTGAACATGGGAGAACAAAAACAAATTTATTTAGGCGATCGTCCAGCACAGCTCACTCAAAAATCTGTGGAAGGTGAGGCGGTGCGTATCGACGGTGAGCGTTTCTATAAGATTTCAAATTACGATGGCATGCGTCCGTTCTTCATGAGCATCGTAAGTAACTCAAACCACTGGATGTTCATTTCGAGCACAGGCGGCTTAACAGCAGGAAGGAAGAATAGCAACTATTCGTTGTTTCCTTACTACACGGATGACAAGATCACCGAGTCTTTTGAAACCACTGGTAGCAAATCCATTTTCCTGGTAACAGATGCAAATGGCAAAACATCGTTATGGGAGCCATTTTCCAATAGATTGCGTGGATTGTATGCCATTAACAGGAATCTATATAAGAACCCTTACGGGAACAAGTTGATTTTTGAGGAAATCAATGAGGACCTCGGGGTTTCATATTCCTACGAATGGAATTCATCTGAGCAATACGGTTTTGTACGAAAGTCGACCCTTAAAAATCTCGGTACCACGGCGGTTAAGGTTGATCTTTTGGACGGTATTCAAAATATACTCCCCTACGGTGTTGAGGATGCGTTACAAAACGCCTCAAGCAATTTGGTTGATGCCTACAAAAAATGCGAGTTAGAGACTGATACTGGTTTAGGAATTTTCTCCTTGAGTGCCATTATCGTGGATAGAGCCGAGCCTTCAGAGGCATTGAAGGCCAACACAGTGTGGTCTTACGGTTTGGAAAATGCGAAGGTATTGTTGTGCTCAAAGCAATTGGACCACTTTAGAGCAGGTTTCGAAATTGACCAAGAAGTGGATATTAAAGCTGAAAAGGGTGCATTTCTTATAAACTCCACGGTTGATCTACCTGCAGAAGGTACTGCCAACTGGGCAATAGTTGCAGACGTTCACCAAGGCCCTTCGGATGTAGCGAAAACTAAAGCTGCCCTTGCTGATCCAAAAGGTTTGTATGAATTGGTGCTCGCGGATGTAGAGGCTGGAACGGAAGGCTTAATTCATCTTGTAGCGGCTTCTGACGGTATACAGTTGACCGAAGATGGCATCTTAAATAATCGTCATTTCGCCAATACCATGTTTAATATCATGCGAGGTGGAATCTTCGATTACAACTATACCATTGAGAAGGTAGATTTCTTGCCGTACATCGCGAAAGCCAATCATGCGATCGCGGATAAGTTTGTTAAGGAGTTGGAAGCGCTTCCAGAAGTTTTTGATTTGTTCCAATTACGTGCTTTGGCTTCAAATTCTGGAGATGCAGCTTTCACTCGCCTTTGTACGGAATACCTCCCATTGAAGTTTAGCCGTCGTCATGGTGATCCAAGCCGTCCTTGGAACAAATTTTCCATCAACACGAGAAATGAAGAGGATGGTTCTAAAATCCTCGATTACCAAGGAAACTGGCGCGATATTTTTCAAAACTGGGAAGCCCTAGCGCATTCATACCCTGAGTTCATCGAAGGGATGATTCATAAGTTCTTGAACGCCTCAACCTTTGACGGATATAACCCATACCGCGTTACCAAAGATGGCTTTGATTGGGAAACTATTGAGCCGGATAACCCATGGTCATACATCGGTTACTGGGGTGATCACCAGATCATTTATTTGTTGAAATTCCTTGAGTTCATCGAGGCCTACTACCCGGAGAAACTTAAAGAGTATTTCACGCAAGATTTGTTCGTGTATGCAAACGTGCCATACCGGATCAAATCATACGAGGACTTACTAGCGAATCCTAAGGATACTATCGAGTTTGATGAGAATGCGCACAACGCTATAGAGGCTTTGCGCGAATCTATTGGTGCGGATGGTGCCTTGTTGCGTAACCAATTGGACACTATTCATAACGTAAACTTCCTGGAAAAGATCCTTGCGACTGTTTTGGCAAAAGTGTCAAATTTCATTCCTGAAGCTGGGATTTGGATGAACACTCAACGTCCTGAATGGAACGATGCCAACAACGCATTGGTTGGTAATGGGGTGAGTATGGTGACCTTGTATTACCTCAGAAGATTCTTGGCATTCTTCGAAGGGTTGCTCGAAGGAAACGATGGCCCGGTGAAGGTTTCAGCGGAATTGGCGGCCTTCTTTAATGAGGTCAAAGCTGCGCTCGAACAATATGAAGCATTGTTGACGGGTCCTATCAACGATACAGACCGCAAGCGTGTTTTGGACGCTCTTGGGACGGCCGCTGCGAACTACAGAGCTATGGTTTATAACCAAGGCTTTAGTGGGTCTTTTGCCACAATTAGCGTTGCTGACATCCAGGCGTTCGCTGCTTCTGCTCGTCAGCACTTGGAGCATGCCATTCGTGCCAACAAGCGTGCCGATGGGTTGTACCATGCGTACAACCTGATGACTGTTGAGGGCAATGAAGTTCAGGTATCGTACTTGTCGGAAATGCTCGAGGGCCAAGTAGCTATTCTAAGTTCAGGTTACCTAAATACTGAAGAAAGTTTAGCCGTAATGGATGCACTGAAAGCGAGCGCATTGTTCCGCGAAGACCAGTACAGTTACATCTTATACCCTAATAAAGAGTTGCCACGATTCGTTGCTAAGAATATTATTCCAACGGAGAAGGCAGAGAAGAGTGAGCTCATCAAGGCTTTGGTCGCTGCAGGTAACAAGCAGGTGGTGACAAAAGATTGCAATGGCTTGTACCACTTCAGTGGTCTCTTCAACAATGTGGATAGCTTGAAGAATGCCTTGACCGAGGTTCCTGCCCAATATGCAGAATTGGCTAGTGCTGAAGAAGCATACCTCTGTGCCGTTTTTGAAGAAGTGTTCGATCACAAGTCGTTCACGGGTCGCTCTGGAACATTCTTCGGCTATGAAGGATTGGGTTCTATTTACTGGCACATGGTTTCGAAACTGTTATTGGCGGCTTACGAGAACACGCAGCGCGCCATTGATGAAAATGTTGAAGGCGCTACTGTGGGTCGATTATTCGATCACTACTTCGAAATCCTCGCCGGTATCGGTGCTCATAAATCACCTAAGCTGTACGGTGCTTTCCCAACGGATCCGTATTCACATACCCCAGGAGGAAAAGGTGCTCAGCAGCCAGGTATGACTGGACAGGTTAAAGAGGATGTATTGAGCAGATTCGGCGAGCTAGGTGTCCGAGTAAAATCTGGCGCAATCCACTTCGAGCCGACAATCTTGAAGAAATCCGAATTCTTAACTGCGCCTCATAAATTCAAATACATTGATGTTTTAGGCAATAGAACAGCAATGGAATTGCATGAGGGAAGCTTAGGATTCACCGTATGTCAGGTACCAGTGGTGTACACCTTGGCGGAATCTGCAGTCATCAAAGTACATACGGTAGATGGCGTTCGTGAATTCGCGGGAACAGCAATGGATAACGCTACTTCAAGAGAAGTATTTATGAGAACAAACACGGTAAGCAAGATTGAGGTTGCCGTAGTAAAGAAATAAGAATGATGAGTTGCATGAAACATTCGAAACGAGTTTTGGCGGCGCTTCTTTTTGGGGCCGCCTCTCTCGTGTCATGCAATGAACAACCAACGGAAACAACGCATATGAAAACGGCATCAGATATTCTTGGTAACCCAGAGTATAGAGCGGTTTCCTATGGGGGGTATCGTGCAACTACGCGCGAGGTTCAGCCGACTATAGCTGAACTAAAAGACGATCTCAAAATTATGCATGCCATGGGCATTCGTATTCTGAGAACCTATAACCTCCAATTGGACCAAGCGCCCAACATTTTAAAGGCAATTCGAGAATTAAAGGAGGAGGATGCTTCCTTTGAAATGTACGTTATGCTCGGTGCTTGGATTGACTGTTTGCACGCCTGGACAGATCACCCGAACCACGAAATAGAGGACGAGGAGAACAACACTTCTGAAATTCAAAAAGCTGTTGCCTACGCGAATGAATATCCGGACATCGTCAAGGTTATTGCTGTAGGAAATGAAGCTATGGTTCACTGGGCTTGGAGCTATTTCGTGAAGCCTGGGGTGATTTTGAAATATGTGAACTATCTCCAGGAACTCAAGGAAATCGGCAAGTTGCCTTCCTCTGTTTGGATTACAAGCTCGGATAATTTCGCTTCATGGGGCGGAGGAAGTCCAGATTACCACAATGATGATTTGAACGCGTTGATCAATGCCGTAGACTACATCAGTATGCATACCTATCCTTTCCATGATACGCACTATAATCCTGGTTTTTGGGAAGTGCACGAAAGTGCGGTGGCAGATGCAGATTCAACGGAACGCGTGGAGTTGGCGATGCGCCGAGCCATGCACTATGCGAAGAATCAATACAACGGGGTCAAAGAATACATGGAAAGCATTGGCGCTGATAAACCCATTCACATTGGTGAAACGGGTTGGGCTAGTGTGAGTCGCGGATTGTATGGGCCTAACGGTTCCTACGCAGCCGACGAGGTCAAGCAGGCGTTTTACCGCAACCAAATGCGTTCTTGGACGGATTCTGCAGGCATTTCGTGCTTCTATTTTGAGGCCTTCGATGAGCCGTGGAAAGATCCTAACCACAAAGAAGGAAGCGAGAACAACTTTGGGGTAATTACCCTGGATGGACAGGCGAAATATGCCTTGTGGCCTTTGGTCGATCAAGGCGTGTTTGAGGGCCTTACCAGAAATGGTAACCCAATCACGAAAACATTTGGCGGGGATGAAGCAGCGTTGATGAAAACGGTGTTGACCCCCAAAACAGTAAATGAATAAGATGCAAGTATTGAGAATGAAACATGCGGTAATCATTGCACTGGCGAGTTGGCTGGCAATGGGTTGTGCGCAGGAATCGGACACTAGCTTGGAAGAGGAAACGGTGGAAAGGGCCTACATTAAAGGGGTTTGTTACCATCCGGTTGCGAAAGGTGATACGGTTCGAAGCTTTGCGACGATCGATCAAGATCTTACCTTGATGAAGGCAGCCGGAATGAATACTATCCGCACTTATTCCCCCATTGCTGAAGTGGAGGTATTGGACAAGATTGCTGCTGCGGACATGAAAGTAATTGTCGGCATCGGGTATAACCAAGAAGGTTATTTTGACTTGCTTTCCGGCTCATACTTGGAGTATGTGTCTCGCTTCAAGGACCATGAAGCCATTTTAATGTGGGAGCTAGGAAATGAATACAACTACCATCCAGAATGGTTTGAAGGCGATGTGGAGAATTGGTACACCACATTGAAGGAGGCGGTCGACGCAATCCATGCCTTGGATTCTGTGCACCCAGTGGCTACAGCCCATGGTGAGATCCCTGATTCTATGGCCTTTGCCTATGGTGCTGAGGTAGATATTTGGGGGATTAACGTGTACCGCTGGGACCAAGCCGGCACCTTTATGGATGAGTGGAAAGCCATCACGGATAAGCCTTTTTATTATGCGGAAGTAGGTGCAGATAGTTACATGCGTACGGCGAATCAAGGTTTTGAAGAGGGACCTAACGAAGGTGCGCAGGCCGCTGCATTGGACACCATTTTAGATCAAATCTTGTCCCGTCGAGAAGACAATGCCGGGGTGTTGATATTCTCGTTCACTGACGGTTGGTGGAAAGCAGGAAACCCTCGCGTCCAAGATATTGGAGGTTGGGCACCAAATTCTTCAGGCGTACCGTACGATGGTGCACCTAATGAAGAGTACTGGGGCATCGTAGACATAGATCGTAATACAAAGCAAGCCTACGCCATAGCCAAGCAACATTTTACCAAAGACTAACAACCATGAATCTAGCTACCCGAACAGCATTTATAAGCCTCGCCTTTGCCCTTGTGGGCTGCGTGGGTGGTAGCGAACCTGAAGCTGCAATGAAAGTATTTGAAACCTCTCGATCGGGCAATGCACTGACCGAAGTAAGCGACTTTGAAGCCGTTGAAAATCCAGTAGTCATTCGCATTAACTCAACGCAAACGAAGCAGACGATCACGGGATTTGGAGGTGCTTTTACTGAGGCTTCCGCGTATTTGCTGAACCAATTAAGCGAGGGGAATCGGACACAGATTCTTGATGCCTACTTTTCGGATGAAGGTGCGAAGTATTCCTTGATGCGTACCCACATGAACTCATGTGATTTTTCGCTTTCAAACTACAGCTATACCCCGGTTGCGGGTGATATTGATCTAGAACATTTCAGTATTGACGAGGACCGTGATGATCTCATTCCAATGATCAAGGGAGCGCAAGAGCGTTCTACCGAAGGGTTTAAGCTTTTTGCCTCGCCATGGACTGCAGCGCCTTGGATGAAGGATAACAACCACTGGGTCGGTGGCAAATTGCTTCCTGAATACTATCCTACTTGGGCGAAGTTCTTTTCGAAATATGTCGATGCCTATGAAGCGGAGGGTATTCCGATATGGGGATTCACGGTGGAGAATGAGCCGCACGGCAACGGAAATAATTGGGAGAGCATGCACTACAGTCCACAAGAAATGGTGGACTTCGTAAAGAATCATTTAGGTCCTACGCTTGAGGCTGACGGGAAAGGGGATAAGATTATTTTAGGGTACGATCAAAACCGTGAGGGCATTGAGGAATGGGCAGACGAGATGTATGCCAATGAAGAGAATGCCAAATATTTTGACGGCATGGCCATTCACTGGTATGAAAGTACGGTCAGTTATTTCCCTGAAATGTTGGAATATGCTCATGCCAAGGCCCCGAATAAATTCCTTATTGAAACCGAAGGCTGTATTGATGCTGAGGTACCTGTTTGGCAGGATGATGAGTGGTATTGGAAAAAGGAGGCCACCGACTGGGGATTTACATGGCGTGAGGAAGAGAAGAAATACTTGCACCCAAAATATGCACCTGCGCACCGTTACGCCCGCGACATTATCGGGTGTCTGAACCATTGGGTAGACGGTTGGGTAGATTGGAACATGGTGTTGGATCGTCAAGGAGGGCCCAATTGGTTTAAAAACTGGTGTATAGCTCCGGTCATCGTAGACCAAGAGGCAGATGAAGTTTATTTCACCCCGCTGTACTATGTGATGGCCCATTTTTCAAAATACATGCGTCCAGGGGCAGAAGTGCTCGCCTCGCAAGTTGAAAATGGTGAAATCATGGCGGCAGCAGTGAGAAATCCTGATGGAACACTTGCCGTTGCGGTCTTCAACGAATCAGAAGAAAAGGTTGGATACACCCTCGATATTGACGGTACGGTCCATACCCTTCACATACCTCCCCAAGCCTTGCAAACAATACTTATTGAACCTAAACAATAACGCAGATGAGCGATACAACAAACAAGGTCCCAATGGGACAGAAAATTGCCTTCGGGGTTGGAATGTTGGCAAACCAAATGTTCCCAGCAGCCATGGGTATATTCATGGTAGTACTCGTACAGGATTTGGGCTTCCCAGGATGGATGTGGGGAGTGATTTTCTTTGCGCCACGCGCTTTTGATGCAGTTCTTGATCCTATCATGGGGTACATCTCTGATAATACGCGTTCGCGCTGGGGGCGTCGTCGACAATATGTCTTTGTTGGTGCTTTGATTATGGGGGTTTCCTTCGCCTTCTTGTGGCAGCTTTACAGAGAAAATAGCGTGGCCTATAACTTCACTTATGTGATGCTTTGGTCGTTTGTTTTCTATCTAGGGTTGACCATTTTTGGAGTGCCGTATGTGAGCATGGGTTATGAAATGAGTGACGACTACCATGAGCGTACCAACGTAATGGCTATTTCTCAGTGGATAGGTCAGTGGGCATGGGTTATTGCTCCTTGGTTTTGGGTAATCATGTACGACCCAAGCTGGTTCCCAACTGCCGATGAGGCCACGCGAACTTTAGCGGTATGGGTTGCAGTAGTCTTTACCCTCTGTGCGATGGCGCCAGCAATTTTCATTAAGAGTGAAAGCACGAAGGACCGTAACGATTATGAGCCATTGAACATAAGCGGGATCTTCGGTAGCTTAAAGAACATCGCTTTGGGCTTTAAAGAGGCCTTTACTTCGGTT
>Ga0213867_1000324_pt1 | contig 21892 bp, 36 predicted proteins | sample PICome_12_FD_160120 | JGI IMG/M metagenome (GOLD analysis project Ga0213867, IMG submission 160120) | Coastal seawater microbial communities near Pivers Island, North Carolina, United States - PICO540 | ecosystem: Environmental > Aquatic > Marine > Coastal | place: USA: North Carolina... | reverse complement strand
TCTAACTCTTTTGCTAGCCTTTCTACTGTAATTCGAGTAGGCTTCTTAGAATACTCTTCGATCATGTACTCTGTCTGATTCTGTGTGTAGTTCATAGGTCAAAGTGTTCTTGTATTGTGTCAATTTTTTCCTGGGCTTCTGCCAGCTTTGCTACTTCTGTTTCTACGGCTTCAATGAGTTGTGGATGTTCGCCTATCCCCGTTGCCGATTGCATGTATACTTGAATGTTTGCTCTATGTACTGCTACTTCACCTTCTAGCTTTTGTACTAGTGCTTCCAATAAAAAATAATTATCCTGCTTAGCCATTATAAGTCTTCTCCGTCTTCTGGTGGTGTGAATGATATCTCTACTTCTCCATCAGCTCCTTGAATCATAGAAACAAAAGTACAGAACTCCAACCATTTTACCTCCACATTTTCTGGGCCAACAATGTCGGCGTAAACCTGTATTAGTTCCTGGTAAGAATCTTCTAGTTCTAGAGTGTTTTGTTGAATTGCTTGGAATCCTTGGTCTATTCGGCGGATAGCTTCATAGAGTTCAGTTAGGGACTCCTGCATTTCCTCCATCTGTCTTTCTAGCTGTACCTTTTCTTTACGTTCAGGGAATTGAATTATTTGTGCCATAGAATCTCTCCTTATGAACCATCTATTATACTGGACATAGGAAATTTTGTCAAGAAATTTTTTTGAACACGCATAAAAAAATCCCCAGACAATTTCTTATCTGAGGATTTTCTACACTAACAAGGGTAAGTGGCTGCCTCCGTCTTTCCACTTAGCAGAGGCGACACTAGGTTGCAACCTCTCCCACTCGTCTGATTGGGGTAGTTCAGCGAGCTGTGACTCATAACCCGAGTTCCAGGAGCTATATTACGCAATTAACGATATCTTAATAGCAAAGCAACGGCTCTTCGGTAGAGCAAACCCCCACGGCCATCCTTCGTGGGTAGGAAGGGCTGCAGATAGGAGTGGCCTTCACTGCATCTTTACTGCCTTATCTCGTATGAGTGGTACCCCTCGCAGAGTCCCTGGCTTCCCTTGAATTGAGCGTATATTATATCGAAATATAACATGTTCGTCAAGAACTATTTTTTGGCAGGTGGGCACAGAATTAAACTGCAATTTTCGATTTTGGAAATCGACGTGTTATCATTACACCACCCACCTAAAACTTTATCGTCCTTGGCCCCGATACTTCTTGTATGAACGCTTCTTATGCTTGTTCATAGAAGAAAACTTCACCATGTTAGGTTTACCACTAGAGCTGGACTTTTTAGGTGGCCCAGGCTCGTGTTGTACTTGTGCTAGTCGTTTAGCCATTTACTGCCTCCTTCTTTGCTACTGCTGCTGCGGATGCGCTCATTGCTCGATGCTCGACCAACCAAGCGATATCTGCAGGTGTTGCTAATCGTGCTCTCAAGATAAAAGCAAGTGCTTCTTCTGATTTGAGACCTTCGGTCATCATGCCATTGTGCATCATGAATAGTTCAAACTGTGAATCTGTCATCTTTTCTCCCTGAATATGCGTATATTATACAAGCTCACGCATTTCATGTCAAATGTTTTTGGTGGACTAGGAGGTCGGAATCGAACCGACGTACACGGAGTTGCAGTCCGTTGCGTAGCCTCTCCGCCACCCCTAGAAAATTAACTTAGAAAACATACTAAGGGCACTGATTACATGGTACTAGCCAAAACCTCAGTATGCTTACTAAGTGCCTCTCCTTTGGGTAACAAGGCGAAAGGCTCTCCCCGCTAGCTTATGCAGCTAGTTGATAAACGTCATCGTTTGCGTTTAGTTTATTTCCGGAGTGTTGTTAACGTCTTTGATCCGGCACTGTTGACGATTCTCCACTAACCTGAGATTGCTTGTCGAAACCGTGCTCCCCCATCAAGAGCACTCTGTAGCGGAAGATTGCGAATCTACCCGACTTACTGACGCCGAAACGTATCAGAGTACTCTTGGTGGAGGAGGGGGGAATCGAACCCCCGTCCACTCAATCCTACTTTAGCTTCATCGAATTATTGAACTGCTACTGTTGAGATTGCAGTTAGAAGCGTTTGTAAGTCAGCTTTGGTAGCCTTGGCAAGGGTAGGTACTTCCACACCAACTGATGCCTGAATCTGAGCTACCAGCTCTTCTTTGCGAACCACTGGAGTACCTTGCTTGGTTACTCGTGCTTCGGCTTTGTAAATGCCTAGGCTTGACAGCTTAGCAATAACGCTACGTACTGGCTTGTCAAACTCTGCAGCTAGGGCTTCTGCAGTTGCTCGTGATGGAGCATTCGTGTACATCTCTTCCATCATAGAGATCATGTCTTCAGTGTAGTTGCTTGATGGTTTTGCGGTAAAGTCGCTCATTGAATTTTTCCTTAAATTTTGTTTGTTTCTTTATTTTATGAATCTATTATAGTGGTTGAGGGGTTGAAAGTCAAGAAAAATTTTCTTGAAGTTGGTCAAAGAAATGTAAAAATGCTTGTTCATGACCCCTTGCTTCTACTTCCCAGGGAGAGAACCAATACTCGCCCTTCCACTTTTTTCCTTTGAAATATGCTGCTTTCTCTGACAACATAAGTCCGTCACACTCGTACTGTTTAATATGCACCATTTCATGCGCTGTTACAGTTATTACTTCGCCACGACTTGCGTTACGAATAAATTCTTTATCGAACTCAATCTCTCCAAATCCCTCACAGTAGCATATGGACTCAGCCCAGCTATCTCCTAGGTTTCCCACTGTTAGATGTACTTCTACATCCAAATCGAAGTAAGCTGCAACCATATGTACAACCTGTGATGCAATCTGCAGATTATGGTTTTGTACTACTTTTCCCAAACCTATTCCTTAGTTCGTTTGTTCTAATACATCGCATAGTCTAGTAATAAGAGCTAGCTTGCCCGATGCTTTGTTGTTGTAATCAATCGTATGCCAGTCCCCTCGGGTTACCACACGCTCTTTAAGCAAAGTCATCTGATCATAGTAGGACAATGCTTTCTCATCGTTAGGAGATAGTTTCCAGAACTTTAAGGGAGAGTGTCTTCTCTCGTCAATTCTAGCAGCTTGCTCTTCTTCGCTGATAGACAGCCAAAATTTAATCATGTGAACGGGCTGGCAGATTTCCCATGCCTCTACCGTTTCCATAAAGATTTTGTACTGCTCATCTGTGCACCACCCATTGATCTTTTGAACCATAGCTCTAGAGTACCAAGAGCGATCATAGAATACCATCTGAGGGCCAGAAGGCATCTTCGTCTTCCAGTAGCCTAGCCAATTATCCATAGTTTCTTTACTAGGCTTGGCAGACAGCTGAACACTAAACTTGTTCATAGGCAGATAGTGAGTAGCCTCCCGAATAGTAGATGACTTGCCTGCAGTATCACGCCCTTCAAGCACTACTGCTACAGGTCCAAAGTTTTCGGACATGACGAGTTGGTTGAGTCGGGCTTGTTGCTGTTCTAATGGGGTCATCTACTTCTCCTAAATTATGTAACTATTATACTGGGTGCTGCAAAATATGTCAAGAACTTTATCCTATCTCTTCCCAAAAGAATTCGTCGCCGTACATGCCTTCCAGTAGCTCTTCTAATGTAGCATCGGCCCAGTACTCTTCACCAAAGCCGCGAACTAGCTCTTCCTTTGCTTCCGCAATAAGGTTGTGCCAGTCTATAGCCGTGTAGAAACTAAATGATTGGTCCGCGATGTCAAAGCTAACGTACTTGTATTCCATGTGTATCTTCTCCTATTTAATGTAACCATTATACTGTATCCTGCAATTTATGTCAAGAAGTTTTTTCGTTCAAGCCAACGCAGCTTAACTCCGGGGCGCGCCGCGCGGGGTTTTCGTGTCAAGATTTATTTTGGTCGAATCTTCTAAAATTTTCTACAATTATCGCACCCGTTGCGGGGTTTTCTACAATTATCTCACATCTGCGTAAGACTTGTCAATCTGCAATTAATTTGCGCTAACCCCGCAAAAACACTTGACTTTGCACTGCATTGCGCGTACAATGGCGCCCGCCCCACATGCTAACAGTTGTACTAAGGGGCGGCGGCGCCTGGGTACCTCTGCGGGGTCATCGTCGTACTACTACTGGCGCAGGAAGACCTCTGCAATTGCAAACAATTTTGCCCACACCCGCAAAAAAGACTTGACATTGCTAGCTTTTGCACTTACTCTGGCGCAGGGTACCTGTGGGAAATCGTCGTCGTACTACTACTGGCGCCCCCGCGCCAAAATTTTGTTGTCAAGCACCGGCGAGTCCGTTGCTGCCGGTGCCTGTTCCACGTGGAACATCACCCGCCAAGAAAATACCAGAAAGCGCCTCCCCATATAATGCCATCGGTCAGGATAGAATAAGCCAGATAAATTTTCGCAATTATGATTGATCCTTTCATGGTCGCCCCTTAGCAAAAATGGTGGGGCGTTTCCGCCCCTTAGTGGTTTAGTTACCGGCTACCTTTGAGCCGTGAATGTCGGGGTCGCTGCCCGACGCTTTTTTGTTGACAATCCGCCAAGGCGAACCGTTAACAATGCCGTAAGGAATCTTGCGCTTGGTCGCAAAGCAATCCGCCATAATTTTGGTTTCGATAAGCGCATCGGACAAAGCCGTGTGGTCTTCGATAAATCCGAAGTCGCCAGAGCAAAACCGATAGGCAAATTCTGCGCCCGTCTTGATGTTGCCAGCGGAAGACACCCAGCCGTTCTCCTCCGCGATTCGCTTATACGCCTTTTGCGAAAGTTTGGTTTCGCAGGCAAATTGCCACAAATCGAGCTGCCTAGTGCCAGCGCCGAAGATAGGCGAGCCATCACCCAGCAAGCCGTGGGTCTGACGCATAACGCGACGGTCGAAGCCGAGATTATATGCTGCCAGAATGTTAACGCCATGCTCGGCAATGTCGCCGCGCATCGTGTCAACAATGTCGTTCCAAGGCACCAATTCAACCTCACCGCGTCCCAGCATCGGAGCATAATGGCTAAACAATTTGCGAGCATAGAATGCGCCCATCATCTTGCTAGCATCGGTGAAGATTTCCTGAACCAGCCAATTGCGGGTCAAAGCAATCTCGCCTCGCTTGTTGGCGATGGTATAGCCCACATCATAAACGTGGCCTTGAAGGTCGCAAGTCTCGGTGTCGAGCACCAAAATGGTGTTAGTTTGAATGGTCATAGTTTAGCCTACCTTTTGCATTGTGAAATTATATTGTACCGGATTAACAACACGCAATCCAGCGCCACCAACGATTTTTTGAACCTCGGCGGAATCATCAAACATGATTGAGTTCCCCGCAAACACAGGCCAAGCCTGACCCATGCCAGCGGCTACCGCTCGAAGTTTGGCAAGTTTAAGCTCGCCACAGCCGCGCTCGTCGCCTTGCAGCCGAGAGATAATGCCGCCGCGAGGGTGCAAGCCATGCATACGAAGGAATGCATAGTCAGCCGCGCCCATCACGCGGGACGTGCAAATCCAAACGTCTAAGCCATCGGCAATCGCCTCTTGCATCTTGACAGCCAGCGGGAGCAGCGAATCACGAGCAATCATGCCCACAGTCGAATGCGCTCGCCAATAGTCAAGGTCGATTGAACCGCCCGACAGCAAACGCTGCCGGTGGCTGCTGTCTATGACAGTATCGTCTAGGTCAAAAATAAATCGCATATAAGTATCCTCCAATGCCGATCACGTTTAAGAAAACCAGATTATAGCACGAAACGCGCAACGCTTGCAACGTCAAAAGTGCCAGCCCCACGATGGCGAGGGCTTTGCCCTCGGTCGTGTCGATTATGAAAGGAGCGCAGCATAACGCTGCTGCTCCCAACCAATCTATTAAGAGGCGGGCCGCCTTCACCCGATATGCTCCAAGATGGCGACAAGCTCGGTTTTGGTTAGGTCGCCTTCGCGGTCGCCTAAGCTCAATCCCTCGCGGATACCGCGCAAGATGTCGGCCTTGGTCGGGCCGCTTGGCTTGCTTGCAGCCTTGCGAGTCGCGGCAACGTATTCGATGCCCTCGCTCTTGGCTTTTGAGATAACCGAGCGATGGCTGACGCCAAAATCGGAAGCAAGGTCTTGGGCCTTGGCAAGATTTAAGGGAGCCGCCGCTTTCATGGTGGCAATCATTTTTTCAGTGTAGTTAGACATAGTAGTCCCCTTGGTTAGTGTGCGAGTATTATAGCAAATTGAGCGATTCAGTCAACGCCCATAAGCTGGACAAAAGTTGGACAGCCTCCCTGCCCGTTATTAAGTTTGATTATTAGAGCACACCCGGCGCGCGCGGTCAAGAACATTTTGTTATAAGGGAGGGCGGTTAATAGACCAAAAAGTTCTAAGCGGCCGCGCGGCTCCCCCTCACGTACGACTTTGGGTTTTTTCAAAAATCGAACTACACAATTTGTGCGGGTGTGTACACAATTTGTGTAGATATAAAACGGTGTAAAAGTTAAAATCTATACCAACCAAAAATAATTCTTGACAATTGGTGTTATACTTCATATAATTTGAAAAGTGGAGAAAAAATGGAGGGAGCGACATCCTGTATGCTCCTGTTTTGGACCTACTAAGGAGAAAAACATGAAATATATGCTAACTTTTATCAGTCTTATGGTATTTTCCAGCGCTGCAATGGCTGGCCCATATGTGGAATACAAAAATGAGCTGAAATTTTTAGACGACGAGTTTTTGAGTGATGACACTGTTCACCACCTGCGTTTCGGCACTTTATTTGGAGATAGCAACAAGAACTTGTACTTCGAAGTAGGTCCTCGCACTGATGGCTACTCAGGAGAAGTTGGATATAAGGTTAAGAATGGCCCTCTTACATTCAAAGGTAAGTGGGAAGGTTCTAAGATCGACGAAGTTGATCCAATCGGCTCCAAGCTGGAAACTGAGATTCGTTTCTCATTCTAGCATTCAGCAAAAAGGGCTCTTCGGGGCCCTTTTTATTGCACCACCTCAAAAAAACTTCTTGACATTTTATGCGACTTCCACTATAATTGTAACTTAATGAAATAGGAGAGACTAAAGTGTATACGGAACAAGAGATAACTCAGCTTATAACTCCAACCTTAGGGCCGTGGACGAGCCGACTGGCGGAAAGAGAAGATCTGCCTTGGATAACTGAAGCTTTTGAAGGATCTTTTTTCACATCAGCTGAAGTTTTTATAGTAGAACCTGTTACAGAAATATCTTTAGTAATGACTTTTTCTAGAATTTGGTCACACAATAATCAAGAAGTTTTATTCCACTGTGCTACCGAGGATCGAATTGCAGGAAAGAGCATAGGCCACCTAATAGCCGTTCATCCCAATTTTAGAGGGCAAAATTTTAGAAACCAGTTAGCTCATGACTTATTGCAATATGCTGTAGATCAAAGAGAACTAAATAGCTTTCACGGATACTACAATCAACTTAATACATTCGAAGAGGGTAATTTTCCTAATCATATAAAATCTCTTAGTACTGCAATGTTGCCTGAAGCAGTTCCCTTTAGTGCAAATGCGGGAGCAGTATATTATAGGGTAGATGCGGAAGACTTCAAGGACCATATTGGAAAAATACTAGATGGCGACTTATAGTACAGGAATTATAACTTTAGGAAATGATTACAGTATTACAAGTAATATTGGAAATCTTAACTGGAATAATAGTGATAAAGTTAATATAACCATAAGAGCTCCAGCGTCTTTAGTTAACAATGATTTTTGGCCCGGCACTGTAGAAATTGAAAGAGTACCTACTATTCTAGCGAGTATTAGTGGAGCAACAGCAGGTAATGACGCTATCTCCTCAGGCGGAGATACTGGTAAACATTATATTAATGTTAATGCGACGGAGATTTTAGGAACTGTTTCAGCTTACTATGACAAGACTTTCACTCTGGAAAGAGGCACCTCAATAGGATCCGGAAAATTAGTCCTACAAGGAGCAGCCCCGGGTATCAAGGCCTTTATTTCAGGTCAGACATATACTACGGAAATTGCTTTTAGATGGGCAGATGATGTACCCAACAATTTTAGTTTTAGCCCTAAAATAAATGCCAGCCCAGGAACAACATATTATACTTTTACTGATCTTTTTGGGTTTACTACAACAGAAAGTGTAATTGTTACATCCGGAAGTATTACTACAGCAGTAACGTCAGCTAGTAGCTCATTGCCTTCTTCGAGTTCGTTTACTTCTTCTGCTAAGAATATTTCAAGTGGCCAACGTCTTTGGGTGAAGATGACAGCTTCGACCTCTTTTGATAGTTCTGTTTTCGGAACTGTAAGTGTTAATGGAGTTTCTGCTACATGGACTGTAACAACTGGGGCGCAGGATGTGCTACCCAATGTTTATACTTTTGGGACCAATGTAACAGGGGCAGCTATAGGAAGTTACCATTATAGATCTGCTAGAATATTAGGGTTTACAGGTACTTTGCAGGCTGCGTCGGATACGACTAGTTTTAGAGGAACTGTTCCAGATTTACAATGGGACGTGTCAAACTCCTCCAGTCTTAGCGGAGTACAATTTCAGTCGCAGCCCCATAATATTACTTCAGGGCAATATCTTCATATTAGAGTGCGGGCAGGAAATGCAGGTACTACTACGGGCGGAACTATGAAGGTAGGAAACCGTGCAGCTTCTTTCTTTGTTACAACCGTTGCTGTAGATTCGATTCCTGATAGCTTTAGTTTTACAAACATTACTGGCGCTGCATTAAACTATACGTTTTATCGAAGCGTTCAAATAACTGGAATTAACTCTCCGGCACTAATCTCTGTTTTTGGAGGCAGTACTATTCAATATGCAACATCATCAACAAATAGTCAGCCTTCTTCAAGCTCGTTTGGCAATGGGCCGGGTAGTATAGAACCAAATCATTATTTGTGGGTAAGGTTGACCTCTTCTAATGCTTATAATTCAACAATAAGTGGGCTACTATCAGTGGGGGGCATTGGTACGTTATGGAATATTACAACACGAGACCCTGATATTACTCCAACTAACTTTTCTTTTCCTAGCGTTACTAGTGCGGTGACCTCGTCGTCCGTTTTCACTAAAGTTCAAGTTACTGGAGTAGAAAATAGCTATCCTGTTCCTGTGAGTATAACCGGGGGAGTCTCAGGTTTTGCAATAAGTAGTAGCAATTCTCTACCTGCAAATAGCGCTTTTACTAGCAACCCTAAGACAGTACAAAATAATCAATACGTTTGGGTTAAATTACAAGCAAGTGATTTTGTGCTATCTACTACTTCTACAAGCGTTACCATAGGCTCCTTGACCAGAACCTTTACTGTAACTACAGGAGCTACTACCTCTCCTGGAGATACAACATCACCGGGATCAGGGGGCACCACTACTCCAGGTTCTGGGACAGCGCAGGAAGGCTACGGCCTTATAGTATATGGAATAGATGGATCTACTCCTGTTTTTGGTATTGACCGGACCGCTTCTTTGCAGGTAGATGAAACTTTTTCTCTCGCAGGAGGCCAGAGCCACACGTTTGCCTGTGCCAATGCGAACGATTCTAGTAAAGTTTTAATAGAGATGAAAGTTAATGGTGCCGGCATTAACATAGGCAGGCAAAATGATGTAGCAGTAAGTAAAAATACAACCAGTTTTAGCATAACAAACACCTCTTCAGCTACGCGATCCGGACGGGTCATTGCAAATAGGATAAGCTAATGTCTTTTGGAGTAGAAGTAAAAGGGGTGGATGCCTCGGGTCAGTTCACAATAGCTAATACTGATCTAAACTTAAGCCACTTCGTAGTAACAGCTATAGGCTATGGCACCAGTGCTCCTAAAGTCGGTTCGAACTCTAAAATTTTTATTAATAGTAAAAATTTGCCGGGCAGAACCATTATAGTGAATGAAGGAAGTAATAGTTATGGGTTTCAGCAAGTAACAGTGACCCATAATCCAGATTTTTCAACTTTTACGGCTGTAACTATAACAACTGCTCCTATCTCCTTATACTATTTTGTAATAGCAGAAGCAAAGAGTATACCTGTACCTACAGGAAGTGCGGGGGATTACGGTCTTCAAATTTTCAAATCAGACGGCTCCGTAGCTTTTGATTCCAGACGATTGCAAACAAATGTCAGTTTTTATATAAAAGAGTTCTATACTTTGAATGGGTCTAGTGGTAGTATAGTTACAACAGATCTTAATGCATATGTGGAACCTGTTGGCACAGCAGCGTTTGGAGAAAGTAGATCAGGGCTCATATGGAACTCTTTTGGAGTTACCTATGTTTCGAACTTCTGGTCTCTTAATGTATCCGAAAATGCAGGCGCAGGCGCCGTAGCGGGGTCAGTAGGGGGAGGAAGCGGTACTATTCCTCCAACACTAATAGCACAGACAAGGTAGTAATTATGAATAATATAAGATATATAGTAACAATTGAACATTCGACAGGAAAAATACTTGGGGCAGTCTTTCCAAATATAAGCCCAGAGCCCGAAGGTGTGGATGAGGCTCAGAATCGTAGAATTTTGTATGTAACAGATAGTAACCTTCCCTTAGATTGCGAAGATATAGGGTACTTTGTAGAGGAACACTATTTTAATCCAACAACGTTACAGTTTGTACATATAGGAAAGCCTATTAATGACTATGCTACTTGGAATTTTTCCACCTCTTCTTGGGACTGGGATGCCTCCGGCGTACTAGATGATATACGAAAAGTTAGACAAAATATGTTATTTAGGTCCGACTGGACTCAACTTACTGATAATTCTTTAACTGCAGAACAGAGATCAGAAGCTGCAACATACAGAACGGCTTTACGGAATATAACAGATAATCTTGGTAATCCTGCAACTATTGAGGATGTAGCGTGGCCTACTCCCCCCAGCTTTTTACGATAGGACTTTAAAAATAGTTCTTGACATTCTACCCCTTAGCAACTATAATTTGAAACATGGCTAAAGAATTAACTACAATTTCCCCAGAAGGACTCGAAGTAGCCAATAGTTACCTTCAGTTCGGCAATATCAACGGGGTAGTGCAATCTCTCGGGGTTTCTGAAAACCAAGTTGTAGAGCTGCTCAACAAACGTGAAGTAAAAAAGTATATTGATACTGTTTACTTAGATATGGGGTATCGCAACAAAAATAATATTGCAAGTTTACTGGACGAGATGATTGAAAGTAAGCTTGACGAAGCAAAAGAAACAGGAGTTTACTCTAGTAAGGATTTAGCAGACTTGTTACAGATGGCACATAAGATGAGAATGGACGAGATTAAAGCTCAAGCTGATCTTGAAAAAGCTCAAGCTACAAACGTAAAGAGTCAAACAAACGTTCAAATAAATGAAGGTGTACCTTTCGGTCAGGGCAACTATGGTAAGCTCATGGAGAAGTTGTTAAAAGATGTCTAATGATACAAAGCTCGAAGGAGTTGTAGAGCAGTTTTTACGTCATGAAGTACAGTGTGAAGAGAGGTGGAAAACTACATTTAATAGACTGGATGATATTGACGAAAAGCTAGATAGAATGGAACAGCGCCAAGTACAGGTTGGCGGAGCACTAATACTATTCCTGGCAGGACTAGTAGTAACACTTGCATTCCAAGTGTAGGAGATAAAAAATGCAAATTCAACAGAAAGCAGACTATTGGCTAGTTCATGATGACTTTGGTATGCATCGTTTTGATACAGAAGATGAGGCGTTAGAATATACGGGGCAAAAGCCTGAGAAAAAAGACACTGTATCCATCGATGATAAGGACCTTTTTTCTGCGGACGCTTAAATGGCTGTTCGTAAGCGACGAAAAAAGGTCGCAAAGAAAAAGCCTGTTCCTACAAATAAAAAGCTCTATGCACGGGTCAAGGCTCAGGCTAAACGAAAGTTTGCAGTTTATCCTTCTGCTTATGCTAATGGTTGGCTTGTAAAAACTTATAAAGCCAAAGGCGGAAAATACCGCATGGGAGTAAAGTAATGCCTGGACATTACGGAAAGAAAAAGCCTATGGGCAAAAAGAAGCCTAAGAAAAATGGGAAGAAAAAGAAAGGTCTAACGGCCAAGCAGAAAAAACTTCCACCCGCTTTACAGAAAGCAATTTTAAAAAAGATGAGGCGCTAAGTGGCGTACCATACTAAAAGAAAGAAAACAACTCGTCGCAAAAAAGCACCAAAAGGCTATCACTATATGCCTAATGGTAAGCTAATGAAAGACTCTGCTCACAAAAAGAAAAAGAAGAAGGGCAAAAGAAAGGGCTGAGGGAGATAACTATGGCAAAGCCTCGTGGAGGTTTAACAAAGTGGTTTAAAGAAGATTGGGTAGATATATCCAGACCTAAAAAGAGCGGCGGCTTTGAAAAATGCGGAAGAACCAAATCAGGAAAAAAACGTTACCCAAAATGTCTTCCTGCTGCCAAAGCCGCTGGTCTTACTGAAAAGCAACGAAAGTCAGCTGTCCGTAGAAAAAGAGCGGCCGGCAATCCAGGGGGCAAACCCACCATGGTTCGTACCTTTGTAAAGAGAAAAAAACGTGGCGGTAAAAAGAAAAGGTAAGAAAAAAGATCCAAGATTAAAGAAAGCTGGAGTGTCTGGGTACAATAAGCCTAAAAGAACTCCGGGACACGCAAAAAAATCTCATATTGTTGTAGCAAAAGTAGGTACTAAAGTTAAAACTATTCGTTTTGGACAACAAGGAGCAAAGACAGCCGGTAAACCTAAGAAAGGAGAAAGCGAAGCAATGAAGCGTAAACGCGCTTCATTCAAAGCCCGCCATGCAAAGAATATTGCAAAAGGCAAGATGTCCGCAGCATATTGGGCTGATAAAGTCAAGTGGTAGAAAATGTCTACATCAAAAACTAAAAATTAGTATAAGAAGCCCTTAAAGGCTTAGAGTAACATTGATGATTATTGAATCTGTAGCGGCTGCTAGCGCTATTCTTTCGTCTATTAATGGTTTAATAAAACAAGCCAATGAAACCGGACAAGGTATGCAGCAGCTAATGGGTACTATTAGCGATTTTGGGGAAGCCATAACTAATTTTGAGTTAGAGCGTAAATCCAGCACTTTTAAGTCTCTTAGTCAAAGTGAAATATTAAAACTCACTATGATTAAAAAATCTTATGAAAGATACTGGAAGGATGTGCATGACCTATTACTGGTTGCAGATCCTCAGATGCTAGAGGCTTTTAAAGAGGCCAAGGCAGAGCAAGAGCACCAACGCCAGCAGCATTTAAAAATGCTTGCTAGAAAGAGAAAGGAGAGGGAAATACTAATGCAACAACTAGCTGTTGGATTTGGAACCCTTCTTATCGGAGGTATATTGATTGGAGCAGCGTTTGCTGTATTATTACAATGAATAAACGTTTAGAGAAAGATTCAGAGTATGCAGAGTATGATACTGACGGAGATGGTATCGTTACTGATGAAGAATTAGAAACAAGTCAACATTTACAAGAACTAAAGCTAGCTCACGATAAAGCTGATGCACAACGAGCAATGGCTTGGTTCGCTCTTTTTGGGATGTTATTGTATCCATCCTTAATTGTGATTTGTTCTTTTATTAAATTGGAGCAGGCAGCTGTTATATTGGGAGATATAGCAAGTGTCTATTTTGTAGCAATCGCGGGCTTAGTGGCCGCATTTTTTGGAGCATCAGCATGGCAATCGAAAAAATAATGGATCAGCAACGAAAAGCTAGAAAAGTTATTGAGCATTTGGAAGAATATAAAAGTTATATTAAACCACCAAAGCAAGTAGATACAGAAGAAGCACGAACGGAGATGGATTATTGTAGAAAATACAGTAAGACAAGATCCATGGGACAAGACTAGATGATTGAAATTAGCCGCAAAGATATAATCTCTGATTATATTTGTGATTACACACAGGAAGACAAGTTTTTGAAGTTGCCTATCGATCCTTATTTGGACTTGCTAGGTATTACCCCACTACCTTCCCAGACAGCGATCATTAATGCTATTAATAGCCCTAAATATCGATTTGTCTGTGCGGCTGTTTCTCGTAGACAGGGAAAGACTTACATTGCCAATATTATTGGACAGCTAGTATCTCTTATTCCTAATTCTAACATTCTAATTATGTCGCCTAACTATGCTTTGTCGCAAATATCTTTCGACTTGCAAAGAACACTGATTAAACATTTTGATCTTGAAGTAGTCAAAGATAATGCAAAAGATAAAGTTATAGAACTATCGAACGGATCTACTGTGCGTATGGGGTCAGTCAATCAAGTTGACTCCTGTGTAGGTAGATCCTACGATTTGATTATTTTTGATGAAGCAGCTCTTGCCGATGGTAGGGATGCTTTTAATGTGGCACTGAGACCCACGCTTGACAAAGACAACTCCAAAGCAATCTTTATTTCTACTCCTCGTGGAAAAAACAACTGGTTTTCAGAGTTTTTTCATAGAGGTTTCGATCCAGAGTTTCCTGAGTGGGCATCTATTCGTGCCACTTACAAATCAAACCCCCGAATGTCCGAACTAGACATAGCAGAAGCCCGTAAGAGCATGTCTGAGGCCGAATTTCGTCAAGAGTACGAGGCTGACTTTAATACTTACGAAGGTCAGGTCTGGAGCTATAACTACGAAGAATGTACGGGGTCGTTCCAAGATATGGATATAAGCAAGATGGATGTCTTTGCAGGGCTCGACGTAGGGTATAGAGATCCTACTGCTTTGTGTGTAATTGCGTATGACTGGGATGAAGAAAAATATTATTTAGTAGATGAGTACTTAGATGCGGAGCGTACCACCGAACAACACGCGGGTGAAATACAAAAACTCATAGATAGGTGGGATATTGATTACATATTCATCGATTCTGCCGCGCAACAAACTCGTTTTGATTTTGCACAGAACTATGATATTAGTACTAATAATGCTAAGAAGTCAGTGTTGGATGGAATTGCTTATGTAGAAGGAATCGTAGATAATGATAAGCTCTACGTAGATCAAGAATGCAAGGAAACTCTATCTGCTCTTGACCAGTATCAATGGGATCCTAATCCTAACCTACTTAAAGAAAAACCAAAACACAATAAAGCCTCGCACATGGCAGATGCTATCAGATATGCATTATATTCATTTGAAACATCAAACAGTGGCTTTTAACGATACCATCTTAAAAATAATATTTGACATGGTACCTCAAACTCGATATAATTCTGGTATTAGAAAATGGATTTAAAAAGAGACGTCGTAAAATACATAAGAGATAAAGCAAAAAATGCTTATGAAAAAGGTACTGAATGCGAGATCTGTAAATCGAAAGTAAAACTTGATTTTCACCATTACTATACTTTGAGCCCTTTAGTCCATACTTATATAGCAAAAAACAGACTAGATCCTCAAAATATACTTTCTTTTAGGGATGAGTTTATACAAAAGCATAGAGCAGAACTTTACGAACATACGGTTACTCTCTGCCATGAACATCACTTACAGTTGCACTCCATTTACGGAAGAAATCCAGGACTAGGCACTGCTACTAAGCAAAAGAACTGGGTAAGGATACAAAGAGAAAAACATGGCATGGTATGACAGATTTATAGGTAGATCATCTGAGGTGGAGGAAAAACTAAATCCTGCTCAACCATACTATAACCATAAAACTAATCCTTCTAGAGAGCATACAATAAGTTATGAGAAGGCTTATGAGGATTTAGAGATAGTAAATAGAGGAGTAAATCTTATTGTAGATGACGCCTCTGAAGTACCAGTTGCAGTAGGGCCTCAAGTAGTAGGACTGCAGAGTGTTACAAAAGGTATAAAAAGGTCGAGAGTCTCTCTTTTATTAAACAAAGAGCCAAACCCGTTCCAGGATATTAGCACTTTTCGGCGAAATCTTATAACAGATTTTATAATTGATGGGAATATTTTTATTTATTTTGACGGGGTCCATCTTTATCACTTACCCGCAAATAAAGTCACAATTCATGCTAGCGATAGTACCTACATCGAAAAATTTACTTTTAATGAGACCGTAACGTACAGCCCTAGCGAAATAATTCATGTAAAAGACAACTCTTTTTATTCAATATATCGAGGAGTTTCTAGACTTAAACCTGCACTACGTACTATGGTACTGATGAGCAGAATGCGAGGTTTTCAAGATAACTTTTTTAAGAACGGAGCAGTTCCGGGGCTTGTACTAAAATCTCCTAATACTTTATCCGAGAAAATAAAAGAAAGAATGATACAATCTTGGACGGCAAGATATAGCCCAGACTCCGGAGGTAAGAGACCTCTTATACTAGACGGGGGCATAGAGCTAGACAAAGTTTCTAATGTAAACTTTAAAGAGTTAGACTTTCAATCTGCCATCGCTGAAAATGAAAAAATTATTTTAAAAGCATTAGGAGTTCCCCCAATTATGTTGGACTCTGGTAATAATGCAAATATTCGTCCAAACATGAGAATGTATTATCTAGAAACTATTTTACCTATAGTTAGAAAGATAAACTTTGCGACAGAAAGATATTTTGGATATCAAATGTCAGAAGACATTACGAATATCCCAGCGTTGCAGCCTGAACTTCGTGACGCAGCTGCATACTACACTTCTTTAGTAAATGGCGGAATTATTGCCCCTAATGAAGCGCGGGTACGGCTCGGAATGGAGCCTTTAGAGGGGCATGATCAAATAAGAGTACCTGCTAATATAGCAGGAAGTGCTACAAATCCTGAAGAGGGTGGTAGACCTATAGAAGAAGGAGAAGGTTAGGTGGCAGTTCGTCAAAAACAAAAAATACTGGATACAGCTTATAAGCATTTTAAGGAGTTCCAGCTTCCTTTGGACATAGACTATAAAAGTTATGTGGGTATCTTAGGGCCAAAAGAAGCAATTCATGCTATTTCTGTAAAGAGAAGCTTTAAAGCATGGAAATATTTGCTGCATGCGTTACGTATTAAGCACTCAGACCTTATTGAGCAACCCGTACCAAAATCCGCTCCGGAGCCTGTTGTTGAAGATGCTCCGAAGCCAAAAAGCGCTCCAAAAGTAACGAGCAAAGACGAGAAATAATATGGAAAAAATATTTAATTTAACGTCTACGTTTAAATCATTGCCTTCCGAAGATGGAAGCGTGATGATCCGTGGGATGGCAAGTACTTGCGATTTTGACCGTGCAGGAGATACTATCTCTGCAGAAGCATGGGCAAAAGGTGGGTTAAAAAACTTTGAAAAGAATCCTATTATTCTTTTCAATCATGATTATGATAGACCTATTGGTCGAGCTACAGGCCTAAAAGTAACAGAAGCAGGTCTAGAGTTAGAAGCAAAAATTAGCAAATCTGCACCTGCTAATGTTTGCGAATTAGTTAAAGAAGGTATCCTTGGAGCATTTTCTGTTGGTTTCCGAGTCAAGGATGCTGATTATCTATCGGAAACTGACGGACTAAAGATAAAGGACGCTGAGTTGTTTGAAGTATCGGTTGTATCCGTTCCTTGCAATCAAGAGGCTACTTTCTCACTAGCGAAATCTTTTGACTCTATGGATGAGTATGAAGAATTCAAGAAAACTTTCACAAATCGTGTAGATCTAGCCGGTCAGACTCTGGCTAAAGACGAAGTTAATACTTCTAGCGTAGCTAGTGATACACCGGACGGAACCGAAGAGGTTCAAAAGGAGATCCAAATGTCTGAAGTTAATACTCCAGAAATCGACTTGGAAGCATTTGCTAAGAAAGTAGCAGAAGAAACTGCTGCAAAGATTGCAATGAAGCAAGCCGAACAAAAAGCCGCGGATGAAACCGCAGCACAAGAAGCTATTGAACAAGCTAAAGCAGAAGCTGAAACGAAAGCTCAACAAGAAGAGCAAGTTAAAAGCGCAGTAGTAACTGCGGTTGAGACGGGCGCAGAAAAGTTGTTGGCTGATGTTGAAGCCAAAATTTCTCAAAAAGACGCTGATATTGGTGAGATCGTAGCCAAGCATCAGAAAGAGCTTGAAGAGAAGAACGAAGAAATCACAAAAATGCGTGAATCTAAGCGCGTTTTCTCAGATCGTTCTGAGGGCGTAGATACTATCTCTAAGTGGGGCCAGCAGTTTATGCACGCACACCTTCTTGGTGTAATGACCGGCAAGGGTCTAGAGAACACTGCTTATGGTCGTGATGTAATTGAGAAAGCTGGCGTAACGTATGCCTCTGCTCAACCTAACATCGCTACGGAAGTATCGGGTCAGATTGAGAAGGAAATTATGCGAGAGCTTCGCCTTGCACGCGCCTTCCGTGAAATTCAAATCAATTCACAAGCACAAGTACTGCCAATTCAGCAAGATACTGGTTTGGCTACCTTTGGTACCGGAGCATCAAATTCTCAACAAAATGGTAACTTGACGACTCGTGGCGGTGCAACTCCTCAGCCTGCGCAGGTAGTGCTTAAAGCTTACCGTTTGATCTCAACCACGTTGATGGATAACCATGTTGATGAGGAAATTCTTATTAACTTGATGCCTATGCTTGTTGAGTCTGTTGCTCGCTCTCATGCTCGTGCAGTAGACGACGCTCTTCTAAATCATATTGCCACCGGCGGCTCTGATGATTTTGATGGCTTGATCAAGATTGCTGGAACCAACACCTTCGATACTTCAGTATCAGCAGCTAACTTGGGCGGAACCGCAGTAGATGCAGCAGACTTCCTATCCGCTCGTAAGCAGATGGGCAAGTACGGCATGATGCCTGATGAGTTGGTATATGTAGTTTCTCAGAATCGTTACTATGACCTGATTGCTGATGCTGGTTTTGCGGACATCACAGATGTAGGTTCAGACGTTGCTACCAAGCTTACTGGTCAAGTAGGTGCGATCTTTGGTACTCCTGTGATCGTGTCTGATAACTTCCCAGCAGAAGCTGATGATGCTGCTGTAGGCCTTGCAGTCAACGTTCGTAACTTTGCTATTCCACGTCTTCGCGGCGTGAATGTAGAGCAAGACTACGAAGTAATGAATCAGCGTAACGTTATTGTTGCTACTCAGTCTCTTGGCTTTAATCAGCTAGTGCCCGACACTGCAACTGATAAGTCAGTTATCGCTCTTCTTGCAGTAGCTTAAGCTTACTTAAGCTCTATAACCTGGGGCGGTTCGCCGCCCCAAGTTTTTACTAATATACTTATGGCAAATTTAATCACATTAGCGCAGTATAAAGAGGCGGAGGGCATGTCTAATCCTAAGGATGATTTGCGTATTCAAACTCTTATTCCTTCTATAAGTGAATTAGTAAAAACTTATTGTGGTAACTCTTTTATTGATTTCTTTTCTACCAATAAGGTAGAAGAATTCTCTATTAACTGGGGTACTCATGTTGTTCAGCTTACAGAGAGTCCTGTAAATTCAATTGTATCCGTAGAGACAAGAGATTCTGTGACAGAAAGTTACACTACTCTTGCAAGTACGGATTATTATTTAGACTCAGATACAGATAGTGTTTTCTATGTTTTAGGTAGTGGTTACAGAAATTGGCCTAAAGGAGCTGGCTCTGTAAAAGTAACTTATACTGCAGGCTATGCTACTTTGCCTACAGATCTTAAACTTGCAGTAATTGATTTGATTACATATTATTTCAAGAGAGAACACAGAGAAAGAAAAACTCTAGGGGGAGCCTCAATACAAAATTCTCCTACTACTAGCGTGGCAGGCAATATAGGATTTCCGGACCATATAAAAAGAGTTTTGGACTTATACAAGAATTTCTAATGGCAAAAAGAGATCTATATAACTTACTCGTATCTTTAGAAAAAGATTTAAAAAAAGATTCAGCTGAGTATAGACGGTTAGTATCTGATACAAAAGTACATGCTCTAACTGTAGAAAAGAATGACTTAAAAAAACAAATTAAAACACAAATGCTACGCAGAGGAGGTTTTAAAAGCCTCCCAGATAGTATAGAAAAAATTATTGATACTGAAGTCGACGTTATGTTTGACTACTTTAAAAAGGCTCTTCACCCCTCAAACTTTGAGGGTAATAGAAAAACCTACTATACCTCCGACTTTAAGGCTACAAATAGTAAACTTACTGTTATGATAGGTGTAAAAGAGGGGAAGGGCACTAGAAATGTATTTGCATATTTTAGGAGAATTAAACAAAGAGCTCAGAAGTCTCTTGTAAAAAACTTAAACCAGCAAATAAGAAGATTGAATAACAGTAGAACAAATAAGCTAGAAGAAGTAGATCCTAGAGACTTTATAGATATTGGGCACTCAGAAGGCTCAGCTATTTCTAATCAAAGAAAAGCTGCGGTTAAAGATGCTCTGTTTACTTTTTCTTCTAAGAATGACCCGACAGTTAAAAAATACATAAAAGAACTCTCTACTGATATAGAGTTGTCTGCTACTAAAAGATTCGGTAAGGGAAAAGATTATATTGAGATCTCTCTAGAAAGCACTTTTGAGAATAAAAAACATGGTGCTTCTATCTCTAAAGAGGCAGGCGCTATAAATAAAAAACTTTTAGCCCTTACCAATAAGTTAGAATTGACAGAGCTAAAAGGTTCCATGAGTAGTAGAGAGATAAGAGAAGCGGAAATTTTAAATGGTTTTGCTGAAGTATCTAAGTCAAAAAAGGGCAAAGTCAAATCAAATATTAAAAAGAAAAAAGTAGTAAAAAAAGGCTCTAAAGCGAGCACATCTTCTAAAACAAAAGCAACTAAAGGTGCAGCGTTTAAAGATAATGTAAAAGCAGGAGCTATAAAGTTTGGAGGGGATGAAAGTAGAAAGCAATCTAATATAACCTTGTTTGCTTTGCTAAACTCCAAGCTACCAGAAACAGTAGTAAAAAATATGAAGCCCCCGAGACTCGAAAATAGAACGGGGAGATTCGCAAGTAGCGTAAGAGTTACTGATATCTCTAAAACTCGACAAGGTTATATGAGCGTGGGATATACCTACGAGAAGAGCCCTTATCAAGTTTATGAGAGTACCAGCGGCTCCAGATTTAGTGATGTCGAAAGAGATCCTAGAACTTTAATAGATGCGTCTATACGACAGATAGCAGCACAGTTAGTAACTACACGATTGTATACTAGGAGAAATTAATGGCTACGGAACGCGTATACACTTCTAGGCGATCTAATATTGTAGAAGCTTTGACGGCAAAACTAAAAGACATCAATGGCGCAGGTCAATACTTGGTTGATTTAAATAACCAAGTTTTTCCTTTTTTAAAGTTTTGGGACGAGGTAGACGAGTTTCCTGCAGTACATTTAAACGCAGGAAGTGAGACAAGAACTTATCAGGGCGGCGGCTTTAAAGATAGATTTTTAGTAATAACTATTCGTTGTTATGTCAATGAAGAAGGCGCTCAAGAAGCCCTAAATAAATTAATGGAAGATATTGAAACTGTAGTAGAAGAAAACTCTAGGTTAGAGTACTTTGACTCTTTAAATAACATCTTTCAAACTCAACAAATCACAGTAGTTAGTATAGATACTGACGAAGGTGTTTTGGAACCTTTAGGAGTAGGAGAAATACTCATTGAGGTTCAATATTAGAAAATACTGGCACGAACAAATGTTCACGTCCAAGTCTTTTCAAGATGCATAGGAGATTACTATGGCTGACGTATTGTATTTTAGTAGAGATACTAAACTTTATGTTGAAATTGGATCCGACGTATGGGAACTTCCTGTACTTGATGGATTTAGCTTTTCTCAAGATTCTAACTCAACTGAAGTTACTTTGGCTGAAATGGAAAGTAGTGCGGGAGTATCCCGTCGTGGTCGAGCATTTTTTAATGACTCATTAGCCCCAGCTGAATGGTCGTTTTCTACATATGTTCGTCCTTTTAAATCTGCAGGCGCTGGTACAGGAGCAGTAAATACTGTTGCTAATAGTCACCATGCTGTAGAGGAAGTTTTGTGGGCATTGATGGCGGGAGATGCGGCGTATAGCAGCAGTAGTTTTACCGGCTTTACAAGAGATACAACCGATCTTGAT
>Ga0213867_1000321_pt1 | contig 21937 bp, 17 predicted proteins | sample PICome_12_FD_160120 | JGI IMG/M metagenome (GOLD analysis project Ga0213867, IMG submission 160120) | Coastal seawater microbial communities near Pivers Island, North Carolina, United States - PICO540 | ecosystem: Environmental > Aquatic > Marine > Coastal | place: USA: North Carolina... | reverse complement strand
TTACTTACGTTTGCCAATGCAGCATTCTTAAATGTGTTCGCCATGTTTTTTTCCTATATTATCCTAAAGCAATTGCCAGTGCCGTTGCGTCATCTTCTGGATCAAAGTTTAGTTTTGCTTTGGTAACATTACCGTCTGCAATCTTAGCAGTTAATATTGATCCATCTGCAACACTATTTAGTGTGTTCACCCCATTCAACTGAATACATTGAATATTATTTGTTCCAGCTGGTGGAGCAGATGTAAATGTTAATACATCACCAACAACTGTGTATGCATATGCAGAACCATATCTTTGATACACATTATCTACAAATACAGCAAAGTTTCCGGCAGTGTTTGCAGCAGGAGTTCTTGTCAACGTAAACGTAGTATCAGAACCATCACCATTAAACTCATCAATAAAAGTTTCTGAAGTAGCAGGAGTTGCTGTTAGAACTTCATTACCAAGATAGACAATAGAGATTCTACCGGCAGCATCTGGAGCCTGTGAAAATGTAATCTTTGGTTGTCCAGAAACAAGACTAGTTGAATACGAATATTCTGGTTCTTGTACAATACCATCTAATACGACCAACAAAGATGTTGGTACGGCCATATGATCAAGATTGAAAGATGTGGTTGTACCATCACCTGCCAATACTTGTCTATCAAATACACCATAGGTTGGTGCTGCTCCTATATATGCCATTTAGTTTCTACCTTTGTTTTTCATTATTATTTATTCGGTTGCCTCAACCCATCTTCTGTTTGTTTCATTCCAAGTATAATTCATCCCATCATAATCTGATGGATAATCTACAGGAGGCTCCCATAAGTATGTTGTATCATTTAGTATCCAACTATCAAAGGGTTGTGGTGGAAAGAACCCCACTCCATCATAGTTCCAACCTATCCCAGCATAATTTTTTCTTAAAGGTGTTCCCCCACCAGTATGTTCGCCTGCCTTTGTATTATAACTTGTTTGAATCCACTCGCCTGGCGTGTTATCTACAAATGTTTCAAAAAACTCTTCTTCGGCAACTATAACCTTAATTACTTTACCTTTTTCTACTTTTGCGTAATGTGACATTTACATAATCTCCTAATTAGCCGTCATGTCATATCTTACAATGACAATACCTGAACCACCATCAGCACCAGCGACTGGTTGGCTGTTCCAAGAACTACCGCCTCCACCAGAACCAGTATTAACAACTCCATCAACGCCAACATTCAATGCACCATTACCAAGGCCTGCACCGCCTCGGCCACCACCACCAGATCCACCGACACCACCAGTAGGTGTTCCAGTAAGGGAATTGTAGCAAGCACCACCACCGCCACCAGCTCGAGTTACGGCCGAACCTGTTATATTTGATGATACACCATTACCGCCTGGGCCACCAAGAGGAGCTGATCCGGCAGCACCAGCTACACCGGCACCACCACCGCCACCGCCGACATATGGATTACCTTCAGAACCTGGGCCGCCAACATAACCTTGGTTAGCAGTACCAGCGCCGCCTGCGCCAGGATCGCCTGCATCGCCAGCACCGCCGCCGCCACCTGAACCGCCGGCTTTACCATCTCGATATGGAGAGTTTAGAGCGCCGTAAACTCCTCCACCGCCACCGCCGAGTGATGTTATTGAACCAAAAACAGAGTCATTTCCAGTAGTTCCTGCTGTCGTTGCGCTATTTCTTGTGCCTGCAGTTCCACCAGCGCCACCGGCGCCAACTGTCACAGTGTGGTTTCCCTGTGCCAGAGTGATTCTTGCCTCGGCAGAACCGCCACCGCCAGAACTTTGTCCTACAACTGAAGAACGATAGCCGCCTGCACCGCCACCACCAGAAAGGTCACTGGCGCCACCACCACCGCCAGCGATTACAAGATATTCTGCATTTGAAATAGAATAAGCGCTTGTTGAAAGAGTTCCTGATGATGTAAATGTATGAATTCTATAGTTACCACTTGTGGTAATTGTACCACCAGCTGGTGCGGCTAGAACAGTTTTAGTTATAGTATTTGAACTAGGTGTTCCATCTTGATTTTTAATTGATATTGAAATTGTATCACCAGCAGTTTGTCCATAAACTGCAGCAGGAACAGCGACTGTTAATGAACCAGAAGATACTGCTTGTCCAACTATAGTTGTGATTGCCGAACCACCTTCTGAGAACACAACATCAACATTATCAGTGTTGTTTGTTATTGCAAAAACTAGGTTTGATGAATATCCATCATTAATGTTTCCAGTAATAGAAGTTATTGTTGGAATTAGGTTTGTTGATATCCATTCAGTACCATCGTAAAATTCTAATGAACCAGAAGTACTATTAAATCTAGTTTGTCCACTATTAGGTGAACCTGGCCGTTGTGCAGTTGTACCAGAGGGCATATCGAATGCACCAGTGGACGTTGAGTTTACATCATAAATTTGTGATTCTGCAACTGATTTTGATTTACTTGCCATTAGATTTGATACCTCACCATTATTTCTGAAGCATTCTGTGGTGCGAATGTTGTTGTTAAAGTCGTGCCACTTATAGCATAATCAGTAGAAGGCTTGAGTGCTACACCATTGTAAAATACAAACGCACTGTTTGTTGTTGCTCCGTTATTACTTAAAGTGAATGTTGTTGCAGAACCATCACCAGTAAATGCATCATACTGGTAGTCTGTGCTTCTGCGAACCACTCCACGAATACCCATGTGTTTTGCTTCAATCTCAGCACTTGCGTCTGGGGCAGAAGTAAATGTTAGAGTTGTACCTGAGATAGAATAGTTGGTTGATGACTTCTGTAAGATACCATCAACGAAAACCAAAACTGAGTTTGCGTTTGGTGGTGTCTCTGTTAAAGTGAATGTTGTTGCAGAACCATCACCAGTAAATACATCTGTAGTAAATGACTTTAGATTGGGTGCAAGTTCATCTGCACCAACTGAACCTGTTGGCGGTTTCATTGTCATAGAACCGATACCTCTATGAACTACATAGATAGAAGCGGCCGCAGAGAGAGAACCAGCGAACTTAATAATTCTTGGTTGACTGTTTGCATTCTCGTGAATTGTAAATGCTACATCTGGTTCTTGAACCACGTTGTCTACAACTACATAAAGGTTTTCAGCATTTGAACCATCAACATCTGTATCTAACGCATATGCGTTTGTGTGTGTCACACTACCGACAGTAATATTACCCAAGTCAGAGCCAGCAAAATCCTCTTTCTGAAATGCAGCAGATACCCTGTTTGGTGTATTGATACCCATATATGAATCAGACATTATCTACCCCTTATGTAACATCTTGTAGAATTGATGCAACCACATCCACAGTTGCCGCAGAGGCATAAACTTGAATTTTGTCATTGCCGTTTAACACAACCTTCTGGCCTGATACAACTTTAAGCGCTGAGCCCACAGGGATAGGTGCATTTTTAATAATGTGATAAGATGCACTGGCACTACTGTCTCTTACAAGAACTGTTACTTGAACAGCAGAAGTTCCTGTGTTTGCAATATCAAGTTCGATAAGAATTGAATTAACGGCAGATGAACCATCATTAGCAGTATATACATCTGTAGGAGAACCACTGTTTGTGGATATACTCGTTGCAAATGCATTCTTAAAATTGTTTGCCATTCTTTTATCTTCCTTTGTTTAATCTATTTATAATGATTACCCTAATGCAACAGCAAGAGCAATACCAAAACCTTCAGTGGCTATCTTACCACCAATAATAGGAAATTGTAATGTGCCAGTCATTGTTCCACTTGAATCTGTAAATGCACCATCAATACCTACACCAGTATTTAATGATGTAAGTTTTGTTACCCCATTAAACTGAATGTCAACACCTGATACTGCATCAACTTCAGTTCTACTGTTACTATCAACCTTTAGATTGCCAGTTCCATTATGAATAACTTGTGAGTGATTACTATCATGGTATATTTGCAAATCGTCATGGAGTCCAAATTTGATTCTTTCACTGGCCGCACCTGTAGAATCATCAAAGTCAATTACTGTAGGAAAGAGAACTGAACTGAGTCCTGATTCTAATTCTTTAATTGCTTCAATAACATCTGTTACTGCTTGCCCATTAATAGAAGAGGGTAGATTGCTGATGTCACCGACATCAACTGCGAGTTCATTAAATTCTACTCTCCACTCTTCAAATGTAAAGGTAGCTGGTGCGTTACGGTCTGCCATTATTTCCTATCCATTAGTTGCATCAATAGAGATTTGATTTCGTGCATTTCACACTTTAAAGTATTTATCTCTCTAACTGCATCTCTCAATTGATCCTTTTGTTTCTTTTTATTTTCCATCATCTTCATATAACTAGTATAATTTGACGTATCAGTATTAATTATTGCATGAGACTTTTCTTCTCTTACATATTCACTGTGTCCTTCTACTTTAATATGCGTCATAGTGCAAGTGCCAATACTCTAAGGTTTCTAATTTTTGGAACTTCTACTGTAGAGGTAGACTTAAACTCAAACTTCACTGCCGCAGTAGAGAATGCATTTAATCCAGAAATGGTATGTTCTCTTTCTCTGTACAATTCTCTATTTTCATCTGGATTATCAGTTACGTCAGTATTTGATAATACATATGGAATATCGTCAAAGTTTCTATTATCACCCTCTTCAGCAATCTTATAATATATTTGTAAGATTGATGGTTCTGGACGATTGGCTTCATATAAAATCTTTAGTGCAGTCGCTGGGTTTGCAAGAGTAAACCTCTTTGTAAGATAGTTTGCTTCGTTTGAAGTTCCCTCTGGAGCGATGCCGTCAAGATAGTTTTCATGTTGAGTAATTATAACAGACTGGCCAGCACTCTCCGAAGTAGTTGAAGGTGACACAGTAAAACTAGCGCCATCAGCTGCAACACTAGTAATAGTAAATGTTCTATTGTTATTACTACTTCCAGTTATAGTTATTTCTTTACCAATATCCAAAGTCTGAATATCATCCCTAATCGTTCCACTTGCAGTTGCAGATATTGTACTACCACTAAATGAAACACCTGTGGATACAGGCAGAGCTCTATCGTCAATCTCTGTCACGTTCTTTGTTGTTCTTGTGTAGTTTGAAATTCTATTAGAAGTCATACACAGTGAAACTCTTTCTGTATCAATAACTGGTGACAGATAAGAATTCTTTGTTGTCATAATCGCTTCTAGTTTTGCAGACGTACCACTGATAATATTATTTGCTCTACCACCTGTTAGTTTAACTACTGCATTTTCTTCAGATGCAATAATATTTCTTAGTGGTGGATAATAGTTATCATTTTCTTGAACAGTTCTAACAGACTGTTTAGAGTAACCGCTAGACATTCCAGTATAACGATATACGAGAGATGTATCAGGGAAACTTAATTGTGAAATTGAAGGTTGAATAATATCACCAGACAAATTCATAGTTGCCTTAACACCACTTCCACCGAAGAAGTCATTACCAAGAACTGAATTGCTTCCTGTAATATCAGCATTGTCAAGAGTAATTACATAACTATCAATTGTAACTTCAGAAACGCTGTGTTGTTTATTCAGCGCATCAGAATCTATACCTTGAGTTGTTGAGTTTGCTCCATAGAACCCATCTTCAACACCACTGAAGGTAACTTTATCTGCGTCTGTAAATCCATGATTCATGTGATGTACACGAACTTTATTTGTTCCAGTTGCACACTGGAATGGGTTTGCTTTCAGTTCTCTCTTTGGAAGAGCAGTGTTTACAAACACTGGATTTCCAGTTGCAGTAGTTTGGAAATCTGCACGATTAAGATTAAACTTGACATCTCTATATTGGTGTGGTGTCCAGGCCTGTCCATTCTGTGATAAGAACAATGTTCCTGTTAATGGATTGGCAGAGACAACACGATTATCAGTTAGATTAGTTTGTCCAACTTCTGAGAAGAATACTCTACATCCTGGCTCATCAACTTTAATAACAAATGCATATTCAACATCGTCAGTTAAATATACAGGAGAAGGGAATGTAAATCTAGTTGGTACAGACGCATCATCTGATACGTTTACATCCTTTGCATCTAGAATTTTTTGTGCAATAATTTTGAGTGATGGGTGTCCATCAACTGCGTTTACAAGTTGTACATATACTGGGCGTGTTCCACGAGCTGAGAAGAATAAGTCAATTGAAGTTACAAATGCACCGTTGACACCTTCTGAAATAAATGTCTGTCCTAGTGGATCGTGTCCGCTACCACCACCGTTGCCACCACCATCGCCGCCATCACCACCATCGCCTCGACTCAATTGTTGGAATGCAATTTGTTGAGATCTTGAAGATGCCGCACCACGAACATCACGAGAGATAACACGACTATCTTGTACTCTATCACGAACAAACTCTGCTCTTCTTACGTTAAGAATAGTCTGTTCTCTTTCTTCTGCAATACCTGTTGCAGAATAAATCTTTTCAGCCTTTGATGAGTGTAGCCCAATCTCTGGGTTATTATTGATATTATCAATAAGTCTTAGAACTCTTTCACCAGTTCTAAATCTTAAAGAATCGCTGTTAGGAATTGTAAACACACCAGTAATTTTACCAGCATTATCTGTGATAATATCGCTAGTATCTACCTTCATAGGGGGAACGGTTGTAGTTGATGTTGAACCGTTAATAGTTGTAATTTGACAAAGGTTTGTACCACCGTCAGTTGTTCTTGGAACAGAACCAGAAAGGTTGTCACTTATTGCAAATCCATTTTGTACATTACTTACTCTAATATCTACAGGAAGTTCTGTTGCAGTTGCAGTTGCATTCTGAGAAGTAACATGGGCAGAGGCCTGAAGTCTCTGACAAGAACCACCAGATGTGTATGAACTAATAGTACCTAATGCACTACCATCAAGTTCTTGAATAGTTATTGTACTTCCACTTACACCAGTTACGACATAGTTATTGTTTCTAGATGTTCTAAAGTTTAATCTTGTTGAACCACCAATACTACTAAACTGTACATGGTGTCCTACTGCAATACCAGATACACTTGCAAGAGTAATTGTTGCAACAGTATCACTGTTCTTTACAACACCTGATACAGCAGTTGCAGTATGTGTTTGGTTTTTAATAATATCACCGAACCCAAATGCCTGTACTGCTTCACCGTTAAATTGTCTTGCGGCATCAGTAGAACTTTCTGGGCCAGGAAGTTCTGTATTATTAAAATCAAAATTTGCTCTTGAACCAGAAGTCACTGTGAATACATCGTCTGGACGGAAGAAGTCTGTTACATTTTCATTATCAAAGTATGCAAACATTTTTGTATTGGGGCGCATATTTGCAACCACAACACTAACAGGGCGTGAACGCATGAATGGTATCATGTTAATACCAACAATTCTATCACCCATATTATGTGAATCAACTGAAGATTGAATAGAGGTTTCAATACCAGAACGAGTTTGTCCTACTTGTTGTGTACCTGTTCTTCTTGTTGTCGTTGTTCTTATAGTTGCAATACCACCACCAGTATTGATTCTTTGTGTGCTAGATGAACTTTGTGTTCCTGTCCACTGTCTCTCACCGAACCAAGAGTTCTGCCATGAGTTCCAAACTGTACCAGTTACACCCATCTCTTCTGCAAGACGATTTATAACATCAAAGTTATTGTCATCATCTACAACAACGTCAGGCCTGCGAGTCACATCTTGCCAATCATCTGAATATGGAACAAGTATCATCTCACCAGTAAATGGTGCAACCTTGTATGGGTTTACATCAAAACTATCCGTTGCATATGGATTTTGAATATATGTAGTTTCTGTATAAGGAAGTGTTATGATACCATCTTCATGTTTTCTATAACCAGAAGAAGCTCTTGCAGACGCAGTGGAAAGAGTTTCAATCATAGTGGCATTATCAGAGAATGCCATTGGACGAGCAACACGTTTTTGGAAATCGACAGCAACTTTATAGTCTGCACTTTCGTAATCACCGATTGCGTGTCCTGTAAAGTTATCTACTATGAAACCATTTTTAAGTCTATCATTTCCATCACTATCTTTCAATACAAGTGATGCGGCTTCTTTCTCTAGAAGATTGAGTGAAGTATAATATTCTAGATTGGTAATTCTTTTGTCAAGTTTACCAATGTCTCTCATCGTATATCTACGATTATCTAGTTTTCTAATATTGATTTCATCTAGTCCAATAACATATGGAGACATGGTTGTTTCAAAAAGAACCATGCCAGTCTCAGGAGACTGTGGAGTTGTAGGAGTAAGTGAAGGAACACCTGTTATTACATTAAACTTTCCAAGTCTATCCATGAAAATCAAATCTTTTCTTCCTAAGAAGAATGAGAAGTCAGCAGAAACATTTGTACCAACAAATGGAAGTTCTGTTATGGATGCAGTTGCACCAGAGAATGTTCCACTATCATCTACACGAGGCCTGAAGTCAAAACAATCTCGTAGTTCTAGTGATGAACCATTATCCTTTGAAATATATGTTGGAATGTTTTCATAAGTAACTTGTCCAGTATACGAATCTACTGAGAAGTAATCACCGGCACCATGTGTGAAGAAATCAAATGCCACACGAATAGAACCTGTAGGAACAGGTTGGCCTGGTTTCAGTCTAATTGATGCAAGTCCATAAAATGCATCTCTCATACCAGTATCAAAAGTATATCTATCTGTAATATCAATTTGATTTGTTGTGCTATAAGAACCAAACGCCGTTGCCATCTTTACAGAAAGAAGTTTAAATCCATCGGCCTTACCCAACGTAACATTTGTTAATGCCGCCGCTGCCTGAGTTGTAATTTCTGTAGTATGATTTTCAATAAGAGTTTTAGTTTTTTCTGTCGCCGCAGTTGAACTTACATCAACAGATGCTATCAGAGCAACAGAGTCACCAGAAGCGGCTGGTGACGAAAGACTAGTAAGGTTTGCAAAACTAACAGTCAGTCCACCACCTGAGACAGTAATATCGCTAGTCCTAATTGGAAGAACTCTACCTACAGTAGCCGCATTAGAACTTGCAGTAATAACAAGAGTAAAGTTTTGTAAGTTAGAACCAGATGCAAAAGATTCGTTATCTGTCACACTGAACTGGGCAACACCGGCACCAGAAACTTGCACTGGTGTGAACTGCCTTCTTAAAGTATATGACGTAGATTGTTCGTTATCTGGATTTGAAGTAGAGTCACCTCTAACTTTTCTAAGTCTGAAAAAGTTTGAGTCAAAGACAAGAGACTTATTATCTGCTTCTTCAATCTTTGCATTAAATCTTTTTATTTGTCCACCAGCGATTGCAGCACCAGTATATGTAACACTTGCTGTCAAATTATCTGTAACAGTAATCGGCCCAAGTCTTGTTCCATTTATAAAGATGTAATCACCAGTTTTTAATTCAGTATTAAATAGAGTTCCTACACCAGTAATTGCTTGTGTTCCAGAACCAGAACCAGCCACTGAGGCTGTACCAAAGAGTGTTGATTGTGTAGGACTGACATCTGCAAGAAAGTTTGCACCATCAAAAGATTTTACATCCCTGTCATAATCTTTACCTGTATTCATATTAATATCGAACAGGCCAAGTTTAAATTTTACGGTTGCCGCAGTCGAAGTGTAATCACCATCATGCAAAGAGAATGCACGAACTCTTGCAGTACCTACTTGAGTACCACCGCCGGGCTGTCCACCCAAGTCATCATACAATGCAACTTCTTCAAATGCATTGATATTCGGAATATTAATTACATTTTCTACAAGTTGAAAGTTACCAACAGGAGTTTGAATTGGTCTATCAACCTCTCTGTCAAATGTTCTTGGTTTATCTACAGGAACAATCTGTGAACCCATTGTCTCTAATTCATAACCCTCGACATATGCCTTGCCTGGTTCGATTGAGAATGCAACTTTAGATTCTAAACCGCCACCAGCTGAAAGGAACACACCTCTGTTTGTTCCATCGTTAAGATGCTCTCTCTTTTCAAGTTTGAAAGGACGAACCTCATAGTTACCACTTTCATCAAATGTTCTACGAGCAAGTGTGTGTTCTAGTTGTGAGTAATCAGAATACTTAACAAACTTTTGAATACTACCCCTGTCAAGACGAGCAAGTTCAATGAAGTCTGTGTCATCAGTTGCAGTTAGAGTTTTCTTAACAAGAGTAAGAGAAATTTTAAATCTGTGGGCGCCAGGAGCATTAACATTTGATGAACCTTGTGCATTGTCAAGAAGAGAGGAATCATCTTCTGGTGTTACGAATGTTTCTCCAATTTGCCATCCAACACGATACGATGGACGATTTGAATATTTGTCAAGTATAATAATTTGTTCTGTATTTTCTACAAAGAAACCGTTTACAAAGTAAACGCCTGCATGAACCAGAACGGCCGAACCTATTCCAGTAGATGTGGAAGAAGAACCAATTTGTGCAGAACGCTCTGTAGTTTGATTTGTTGTAAGTTTGAAGTTTGTAGTCGTAGTATTATTTGCATTGGTAGATATAATTGTTTCACCAACACCAAATGTCTTAGTAACACCATCAGTACCAGTGTTCTCATACTTGATATAAAGAGTAAGAGGGTCAGTATCAGTCGCTGCAATCGTTGTAATAACTCTTGCCTTCAATCCAGATGTTGTGGATTCAATTATCTTATCTTGAAATTCAGTTCTGTATGTTTCTACTGTCGCCGCATTAAATGTTGACTCTAACTGGATATAGTCATAGAACATATCAACATTGATATCGCCAGGGATTACCATAGAACCCTGTTCAAAAATATGTGAACCTAGTTTATTAATCTGCTCCTGTAGAATAGTTTGCAACTGTGTAAGCTCTCTTGCTTGCACAGCGAAACTTGGACGAAACATAACACGATGAAAATTTTTCGTAGTTGCGTAATCGTCATTATATGGAGTGACGTTGAAGTTTGTTAGCGTTTCAGCCATTTATATACACCTTATCTCAAATTAGAATTCTACGACAACTTTAATATCTTCTGTTTGGTCAGACGCACGAGAAATAGGCCGTCTGTTTTCTACATAGATAATATTACCACTGTCTGGTTGTAATTCTGGATTTGCATATCCACTATTAAATGTTATTGAATTACCACCGGCGAGAGTTATACTTCCACCACTTGGTTGGGCTGGAACACCAGTAGAACTAGATGTCGCACCAACGATATCACCTGTTCCAGAAAACGCAACATAATCACCGTTTGCATTTACGCCGTATGTTTCAAATCTTTCTTGTAGGTAGTAAAGTATTTTTCTTGTTGCATCATATTCAACAACTCTACCTACTGCACCAGTTGTTGCTTGTGTAATTCTTTCATCAGGTTCAAATGTTGCAGATGAAGAAGAGAATGCAACGGCGTATGTTTGCCTTGCAGTTGTACCACTATATGGATTTGCACTACCAAATGAACTAGGATCAACTAGTAGTCCTACTTCTCTAAAGTCATTTCCTACGGCAAAATCGTCACCTTCGGCTTGTTCTAGTTTTGCATTCAACATAATATAGTGTCCACCAAGTTCTCCAATTGGATCATATCCATGTCCAACTCTTGGTGAAATTATTGGGGTTATCACACCATTACTTCCTGAACCAAGTGAAGATGCACCTGATAGCGTACTACTAGAATATGTAGTAAAGATATCATTTGTTAAATCTACTATACCGTATGTGTAACCAACACCAGCATTTTCAATCTGTGAGTTGTTGACGGTGTTTCCAAACTTTTGGATTTCTCCACCAGATACATGAATCTTTACAACACCACCAGTACCATCTCCACGAATAGGAGCATAGTAAGTTCCATTTGTATAACCAGAACCACCAGTTACTTGTATTACTTTAACTGGAGCGCCATTAAATGGTGCAGTGTCACCAGAGTTTGTTTGAACATCACTTACAACAGTTGTGTCTGAAAGAACTGGAATGAAATCTGTCGTAACAAACTTTTGAATTTGTGAAGTTGAAAGTGTGTACATATACTGAAGATAGTATCCACCAGAAAAGAATGGGTCTGACGCAGTTGACGTTGGCCCGCTCGCACCAGCCTGAATTGCAGTTCCACCATTATTGTCTAGAACTTTATAAACTTTAAACTCATCAGTGACAAAGTAGTGTGTCGAGTCAAAAAGATTTGTTGCACCAGAGGTGGCGGTGTTAGAAGAACTAATGTTATGTTCGTACATATCATAAGTTGTTCCTTCTACATAATTTCTTCTTGGTATTACATAAGTAACATCAGTAGTTCCAATTCTTTTGGCAGCAATCATTGAATCCCACTTATAACTATCAAGTGTAATTGTGTCTACTGGTGTTGGGGGAGTTGTATCCGAACCACCAGTTGTTCCAGAGGTAAACGGTGAAGTCTTACCAATAAACAAATAATAATTATTTGCCGCAGCCTCAGTGAATGACTCAAAGAACTGGTCTGCATTGTGTTGTCTAAATTTTTCTGTAATTATCGCTGCCATTGTTTTTTCCTATAATCTTATTTATTCGGTTGGTTCAACCCAGTTTCTGTTTTCTTCATCCCACTCATAGAGAATATCATCATCTGGTCTATCAACAGGTGCAGACCACATACAGGTATCGTCATCTAATGTCCATGATGCATATGGTTTGGGTGAATAAAAAGCATCTCTATCTTTATCATAAACAAATCCAACTGCGGCATAATTTTTTCTTAAAGGAGTTCCACCTTCAGAGTGAACTCCACCATGTGTATTGTATGATGTTTGAATCCATTCGCCTGGGCTATCATCAACAAGATTGTCAATATAATCTTGTTCTGCTACAATAACCTTTTCTACAATACCGTTATTTACTTTTGCAAAATGTGCCATCTTATATTATTCTCCCTACGGTAATTGATATTTAATAATGACAACGCCACTGCCGCCATTTCCAGCAACAGTACTATTTGTTGTTCCAGTATCAGCACCACCGCCGCTGCCAGTGTTTGTTCCACCGTTTTTGTCTGCGCCACCATAACCTTCTGCTGTTCCACCGCCGCCGGCACCACCAGCTCCACCAATGCCACTAGAACCAGAAGCTCCTCCACCGCCACCGGCACGAGTAATAGATGAACCTGTTATTGAGGATGCAACACCAGCACCGCCTGGTTGTCCAGCAGCACCTTTTGCAGAACCGTTAGAACCTACGGCACCTGCTCCACCACCGCCTGCGCCGCCTGGGTAAGTACCAGAACCACCTCTTCCAGCAGTATTGGCACCACCAGCGTATCCTTGTCCACTTGTTCCAGCGCCACCGATACCATTTCCAGTATTTTCAGCGATACCAGCCCCACCACCTGAGCCTCCAGCGCTACCGCTTACGTTATTATAGTGTCCGGCCTTTCCACCAGCAACACTGGTAATACTAACAGAACCACCAATGATAGAAGAATTATCACCGCTGTTTCCAGCATCATAAGTACCGTTAGTAGTATCAGCGGCACCACCGGCACCAATCGTACAAACATATGTTGCAGGCGCCATAGTTATTCTAGATTCCGCCGAAGCGCCACCACCAGAGTTTTCACCAACAACAGATGAGCGATACCCACCTGCTCCACCACCGCCTCCATAGTCACCACCAGAACCACCGCCGGCGATAACGAGATATTCTACGTCTGCAAGTGTTACACTAGAAGGAACAACAAAGTTGGCAGAAGAATTAAATGTATGGATTCTAAAATTTCCACTGGTAGTAACAGTTCCACCAGTAGGAGGAGAAAGCACCGTTTTGTTCGTTGCGGCAGATGTTCTACTATCGTTATTCGTAACTGATATTGATATAACAGTTCCAGCACTCTGTCCATAGATTGCAGAAGGAACAGCAACTGTCGCTGAAATATCACTATTAGGTGTTACTGTAACTGTAGATGCAGAACCACCAGAAGGTGTAAATGAAACAACTAAATTTGTAGATAAAAAATTTGATCCTAAGAGAGTTAAGTTTCCAGCACTAGTGTTATAAATGTTTCCAGTAATACTACTGATAGCTGGTGTCAATGGTGATACCCTACCCCAAGCACCCTCGGCATAAATTTCTGTAGTTTCCAAGTCTGTATTATATCTAATATTACCCTCTGTAGGTGAACCAGGCCGTTGTGCCGTAGTTCCAACTGGAATATCCAGAGCACCAGTAGATGTGTTTGAATCATCAGAAACATCTGTTGATGAAACAGATATGGTTGCCGCTCTGTCTATAATCTTATCAATTGCCATTGTTATCTATCCTTACGATGAAGTAATTGTTTCCCAAGCGCTTCCAGTATATACTTGTAGTTTATTTGTTGCAGTTAAGTATGCAACCATACCAGCGGCGGGAGATGTAATTGCGGCATCTCTTGCAGTTGTATCTGCATGAACTGCTGCTTGAAAATGCACACTTGTGCTTGCAGTGGTAAACGAACCAGCGGCAGGAGTGTTGCTTCCAATAATACCATCAAGGTTTCCTGTCACATTACCAGTTACGTTACCAGTAATATTACCTGTTACGTTACCAGTTACGTTACCAGTAATATTACCAGTGAATACACCAGCGATTGTTCCGGCACCAGTAATAGTAGGTGCAGTCAGTGTCTTATTAGTAAGTGTCTGTGTCGCACCTGTGGAAACCAACTCTTGACTTGCTACACCAGTACTTGGAAGTGTCAAAGTAGCAGGGTTGCCACTATTACCATTCAATGCACTATGTGATGCTGCGATAATCTTTTGACCATGAGTATTTTGTTCACAGTTAAGAGTGATTGCACCAGAGTTTGAACCACCACCTTGAATCTCAACTACTTGGTTTGCAGCGGTAATTTCTAGCTCGTCAGTTGCATTTGCAATACCTTCAGTAGTAAGTGCAGTGATTGTCATGGAAGTTGTAGTTCCACCGACTGCTCCATTAATAGTGGGTGCAGTTAAAGTTTTATTTGTAAGTGTTTGAGTTGAGGACGCACTAGACAATGTAGTACCGTTACCCAATTCAGTATAGATTTCGTCAAAGTTGGCGTTAATTTTAATTGCACCAGAACGAAGGTCATCTCCTGTACCATCGTTTGCAGATGTGCCTACGCCGATTGCTGCTTTTGCCATTTGTTATCTCCTAGTAGATATATTCTAATGTTATTTATAAGGTTTCGTCAAGTGTATTTGTATTTGAATCAAATGAAATTAAAGTATCATCAAATGATTTCTGAGGTGGAGCCATATCAAAAGTTAGTGTTCCTGAGTCAAAAGTTCCCTGAGTTCCACTATTATCAAATGATGCATTGTGTATTCCATAAGTTCCCTGAGTTCCACTTTCATCATATGTATTGTTAGCATTATCAAATGTAATAAAGTTTTGATCAAATGCATTGATAAGTGTTCCACGAGTTACTTTTATTTCGCCAGGTGGTGGAACATTAATCCTAGTCTTAAATGCGATTGGCGGAATAACAATATCATTTTCATCAAATGATGTATTAGTTGAATCAAATGTTTGAGTAGTATCATCAAAACTATCCAATGCACCAACCCTTGATGATACATGATTAATTGGATACTGTCCAAACTGGTCAATAGTAAAATACGCACCACTATTTACACCACCTCTTGGATTACGATAGATGCCAGGGTAGTTTGGTATCTCTCCGTCATCCATTACAGGGGGAACTGCAAACGCATACTTAGGTAACAAATCAAGTGTTGGGCCTAAGACAGTTTGTTGTTTCCCAATATTATTTCCTGTTCCTATTGTTACAGAAACGGTTGATGTCAATGTTACTTCTCTACCACTTGGAACATCTGATATGTCAGAGTATCCTTTTAATGGTGCAGATACGACAGTTGTTCCGTCTGTTGTTGTACCCAATCTTCTGCCGAATATAGAAGTGAAAAGGTTTGTAAGAGTAGATGCAAGTTCTGGTGTAAATGTTTCGGTATCAGCAGTAAAGTCTTGGACACCACCAGCAGTAGGTACTTGAATTCTTAGTGAGTTTGCTTGTGCCTGTGCGAGACTTGTTGCAAAAGAAACTTCACCAAAGACGTTCCAACCAGCAGGATGCACAGAGTTTCTAATACTCTCTCTCCACTGATTAATAGATTGGCCAATACGAACAACGTAAGAGTAGTCTTGATAATATAGAGAGTCTTGAACTCTCATTGTGGCTTCTGATACCTTGCCTCTATCAGTTATGAATGTTCCATCAGAACGAACAACTGGTTCTAGAGTTGTAGAACCAAACGCTCCTAGTTCCTGTACAACTGTTCCACTAACACCACCAACTGAAGTAATGATATCGCCAACGACAAAATCTTCTACAACTGTTTCTAATTCAAGAAGGTTAGTATCTGAATTCCAATCAACAACTGTTCCAGTGAATGAGGTAAGAGTATCACCGACAGTATAGTTACCTGTTGGATTTGCAATAACAATCTTTTTATTGAATGTAACCTTTGGAGCTCCAGTGTATTCCAAACCATAGTTTGTTATAGAAACATCTTTTACACTACCCACTCCACTGTTAGATATTGCAACCAACTCTGCATTAGTCGCTGAAGGATCTGCAACCGACCTTGTAACACTGATTGATGGGCGAGATGTATATCCATTACCGTCATCAATTATTGTGACTTTTGTAATTTGCCCAGCCTCAGTTGCAACACCCAAGTCTGTAAAGGTTTGTCTCTCAATAATAATATCATCCCCATTCTCAAGGAGAAGTTTAGTCACACCATCAGTATCTTGTTCCATACCGATACTAAATTCGTTAGTCTCTTCTCTAAGAAGTTGATTCCCATCTTCAAGTATAAGTGCTTCGCCCTGATAACTAATATCCTCAGAGTCAGGTTCTTCTACAATTAACAATTGAGAGCGATGACTTGTTGTTACTAGTGTTCCATCTTCCTGTACTATTGAACCAGAACCATCTTCAAGTTGTAGATACTTGGTTGTTATGCTTGCATCTTCTAAGTCAATCTGACTTGCATGGTCTACAATCAAGTCATGTACGTCAGTACAATTCTGAACCACACTATCTGGAGCAGTAAACGGTTCTAAGAGTAATGAACCACCAACAACTGCAAGTTTGGCTGCGGCGCCAACACCATTTGTGTTTGCATTATCGAAAACAATTGCATCACCTTCATTATAACCAGTACCACGATTGGCAATGTATATCTCATCAATACTACCAGCGCCAATTCTACTAACCTGGCCACGAACACCAATTGTTCCTAGTTTCTCAAATGTAACTGTATCACCAACCTCGTAATATTGTCCACCCTTAATACCATAACCCATACTCATGGGCCCATCAGTAATAGTTACTTCACCAACAATACCAGATAGAGTTGCACTAATCTCCAAATCAAGCACTGTCGATATACCCTTTATAATCTCACCGATTACAAATGTTCCATTAATAGTAGTTTGATCTAGATTGAGTTCTGTGACAAGTGTTGTTCCACTCTTAAACTTAACAAGAGATGATACGATGGCTGTTGCACCAGATGTCTGTCCAGTAATCGTTTGTCCAATAAGTTCACCGAAGTCAGATGTTCCAATTTCAAGAACTCTCATAACAAAATCATCTGACCATTGACCGTCAGATGTTCTGAGCATACTCTCCCTTGGATATAAGAATTCAGATTCTTCATCAAAAAGAATTCTAAAGAATAATCTATGACCATCTTCAGTTCCTTTTGCCTCATACAAATCTTTAATATTCTTGATAAGATTTCTTTGATCTATGCCTTCTGCAACTGTCTCTGGTATAGAGCGAAGAATTGATTCTTTAAACTTATCAAGAAACTTGTATACGGTATTATCAACATCTGCATATGCAAGAAGTTGTTGAATGTTTTGTATGGGGTTTGCTTTGTAATCAGTGACTACTGCACTTGCACCAGAAGTTTGGCCAGTAACCTTTTCACCAAAATTAAATCTTTGTTGTGATGTAATATAAATCTTTTTACTAGCATCATAATCATCTACAATAATCTTTGCACTACTCTTTGAAGTATCACCAACAATGGTTTCCCCTGTAACAAACTTTGCTACAGATGTTTCAAGAACAATGTTCTCTCCGTTCTGATCTAGAATATAATTAACAGAGTTTGTTTCTTGAATAATATAATCATTAAATCCACCAAGAGATAGTTGTGCCCCTTCCATGAACTCATAGTAATGTTTTAAAAGACTTATGAATAGTGGATGGTCTTCCTTAACAAAGTTAGGAAGTTGACCATCAATAAGAGGGGATACTTTATTTTTAAAAGATGGGTTATTACCAGCCATACTTAATTACCTATCTTAGTAAGAACTTGAACTTGATGAACTTGAACTTGAACTTGATGAAGAACTACTGCTTGTTGTTGTAGTGTCTGTCACAGTTCCCCCACCAACAGGAGAATATGAACTAGTTGATGCACCCTGACCAGAATTGTCAGATGTTGCACTAACGCTTCCTTTGGATATGTCTATTTGCAAGAGTTGATTTCTTACAGGGAGAACATCGTTTGACTCTGGAATAACAATCATGTGAATAGACCCATCAGTGTTCGTTGCAGATGTAATCGTGAGATTATTAAGAACTATAGTTCCCTGTGTATAATCAATTGTTCCCACTGCTGCGTTTGCATAAACCTTTTGGTTAGATTCAACTTTAAAGATTCTAACATTGCCCCTACCGTCATCATCCAAAAACTGTTCAGCAGTTGAACCAGAAATTTTAAAACCAGTAGTAGATAAAACCGAACCATGGCCAGCGTGTGGATTAAAAAATTGATTGTAAAACTTTGTTGTATACTGTGTTAAAGTATTGAGTTGTGGTGTTAAAGATTTGTACATACGAACAGTAGTGATGTTTGAAAGAATAGATTCATCTGTGGTATCAATCAAACGTGACAACTCAGAATATCTAAACATAGTATCAAACTTCTCAAGGTTGTTTGTAGAATAATTTGTTATTGTCGTATTAACTTCTGTCTGCAAATCAGATGCAGTCTTTGTTGTTGCAAGAGCATTGTATCTAAAGTTTGTATCTACAATAACATTAATTGTCTCAGGGTCAATAATCTGTGGGCGAACAGATGCTACGTTAAATGGTTTCAATCCGTTTACGATAAATTCTTTCTGGGCCTGAGTTAGTTTTGCTCCAGACAATGGACTGATTGCAATATACACTTGTCCATAAATTGGTGGATCATTATCTTCACCCCCCCACACTTGAACAGACTTGACATTTGGATATATCTCTGGTAGAATAGATTTATAGTCGGATGTGGTTACTGCTCTTCTCTGTGCAGAATAATTAAGAGGAGCATAGTACTTAATTGATTCAATAGTTTCTGGTTCTGCTCCACCAGACGCAGCCTGCATGGTTTCTATAGTAATGTCAGACACACCACCAATTGCTGTACCACTGAATGTAGTTGCACCATTTGCTTCTGTTTTGTTAGTTACAATGTATTCTAGAATTACAATGTTTCCGTTAATAAGTTTCTTACCAATAACATTGTCACCAAAGTAAACTTCAAATCTACCATCTTCATTTTCTTGTAAAAAATAAACTTGGTCAGTAGCCTTTACCGTTGAGATATCTTTTGCAAGATTATAAACATTTGTAGTTGTATCAGATGAAGAGTTCTGGACAGTAACAGTAAGAGTTGTGGTATCTGCTCTGTCGCTTGTAATAGTGTATTTCTTTTCTGGATTATTAAAGTCAACGGTATACTTTGCACTAACCAATGTTCCTTCATAGATAGGTAGGTTTTCAAATTTAAGAATACCATTCGTTGGTTGAACAGTCCTTGATTCATTCACAACAAAACCATATGTGTTATTGTTTATTGTAGTTGTAAACTTTGTACCCTTATCTATTGTTACTGAAGAAAGATTACTATTATTAACTTGGACGTTGACGAATGCTTCTGCAGCTCTGGCAGAACGTGGAGTATAGTTTAGTTTCTTTGCATGAGATACTACAGATGAACGAAGTGTTGCAGTGTCAAGAAACATTTCGTTTGAAAGCATATTTGCATTCATACCAAGGTAATGTGTATTATATGCTAAGGTGTCAATCAGAACAGACAACCCTGAACCTTCAAAGTTATAATCAGAAAATTCTGTCTGCCCCTTGAGATATGTCTTTAGATTATTTTTTATATCATCGAAATCTAATTCGGTGACTTGTAATTTTGACTCTGCCATCTTATCTTAATCTCTCTAAAAATATGTTCATGTCTGCAATGTCCGAAGAGTTCACTACAAAAAATTTAATCTGTACCCTATATTCATTTGCATCAGAATTGTCTGAAACAATAACATCGACTAGTTCTGCTCTTGGTTCAAAGTTTGCAATAACATCTCTAACGTGTCTTTCCAAAACTGTTGCAACGATTGGTGATACTGGTTCAAATAAAACTGAACGAACATTAGATCCTATCTCTGGATGAAAAGGACGCTCATAGAAATTGGTGTTAACTAAATTACGAACACTACGTTTTACTGCCTCAACATTAGAAAGCGTTGCAATGTCACCAGTGATTGGATGTCTTGCAAGCGACAAATTAATATCTTTAAATACTTGTGCATTTCTATCAGAGGTATTCGTTCTCTCTGCATCACGAAATGCTGTTGGATTGGCAGTCATATATTTCTCCTATTTGTATTTATAACGAAACTTATAGATTAATGAAAGCTCTATTCTTGATATGCTCTTCAGCAATATCTTCTTTGGACTGCCCCATATATTTTACTGCATGATGTTCTTCAATCATTTTATTATTGATGTTGACTTCACCATACCACAACTCACCAAGTATCCTACCGAACTTACCTTTACCATCCTTGTGTGTTTTGAGAACAAGTCCGCCTGCGTTAGTCCACTTCATAAGAAAGTCTTTTGCAGCCAATCCGTACTTCTTCTCTTCTAAATCTCTTGTTCTGGATTCTGGTGTGTCGATACCATACATACGAATTCTTTGTTTGAGCATCCATACACCGAACCCTAAGTCAATGTCAACATCTACTGTGTCACCATCAACCACTCTCACCATTCTACATTTATACTCGTGCATTACTTTATCTCCTTAGTCTAGACAGACTCCATTGTTCCAATCATACTGAACACAAGAACCGTTCTGTGCAATTGCTTTTGATGGGTCTGCTGGTGTTCCGCCTCCACTACCACCATTTGCAAATACATTTGATGATGATGATGCAGAAGCATTAGGCACCCATGAACCATGTCCGCCAGTTGCGTCACCTAAACGATGAACTAGTATTCCGTTTACAAATACATTTGGACTAGAACCGACAGCTGGATCGCCGCAACTAGTAGTGTCGCCAATTCTTACTGCACCCTTACTGTTTACAAAAACATTACCAGAACCACTTGCGTATGTGGTTTGATGAAATGGACTAGGTGTAGGACTTGCGTGGCCAACGTGTGCATCCCCTATTCTTACTACGCCGGGCATTAGTTTAGATTGATTACACCAGCATCAATGTCTACTTCCGTAGATGCATCCAAGTCTAGTGTACCTGTTATGTTTGTTGTTTGATTTGCTTTATATGTTTCGGAAACAAGTCCAGTGACTTCTTCCGTCTTTGCGTCTTTATATGTTTCCGTAACAGTATTGGTTACTGTCTCTGCTCTTTTACCTGTAACACTTATAGTATGTGAATGAGTTCCATTCTCTGTTCCATATGTTTCCGTAACATTCTTTTTTACAACTTCCGTCTTGTTACCGTCAACTTGAATATGCCAATCGCCTTTGATATAAGTCTTGCAGTTTGAATCAATCGTAAGGTTTACATCACCCTTGATATTAACAAAGTTACTACCAGCAATAATATGATAGTTCTGTCCGACAACTCTTGTTACCTTGTTTCCGTCAGCGTCAATCTCATAGTATGTTCCACTCCTATGTTTTTCATAGATACGTTCTGCAAATGGTGT
>Ga0213867_1000320_pt1 | contig 21941 bp, 35 predicted proteins | sample PICome_12_FD_160120 | JGI IMG/M metagenome (GOLD analysis project Ga0213867, IMG submission 160120) | Coastal seawater microbial communities near Pivers Island, North Carolina, United States - PICO540 | ecosystem: Environmental > Aquatic > Marine > Coastal | place: USA: North Carolina... | reverse complement strand
ATTTAACATAAAAAAGGACCCTCGTTAGAGGATCCCGATTTTTTTATCTGATTGATTATCAGAAGGAGTACTTAACACCAGCCTTGGTGCCGTAACCAGTGTCGTTGTCACCAGTGATGAACGAAATTTCACCATAGAGACTCAGAGCATCGGTCAGTGCAACAGAAGCACCACCCTTACCGGAGAACTCAACTTCGGTTTCAGCACCGTCAGGAGAGACGAGAGCAGGACCACCTTGGATGTACCAAGCAGCAGATTCACCCAGAGGACCTTCGTATCCTACGTGAGCATCGGTTACAGTTCCTTGATAGTCGCTGCCGACGAAACCAGAGTTGGCTTCGACGTTCACGTAAGGACCTGCAAAAGCAGCACCAGCGGACATGGAGAGAGCAGCAGTTGCTGCGAATACAGATTTGATCATTTGTTAATACCTCGTTATTTTCTCGCAGAGTAATATACCTGCGGATGGAAAGAGACTCGACGTGTCTCTGTTAAAAACTTCGTGATTCAGCGAGTAGTTGAGGCTTCTTCACTTGGTTATTTATAAAGTTTTACAACAATCGGGAATAATCCCGAAGCGGAAGACGAGATTCGAACTCGCAACCAACAGCTTGGAAGGCTGTGACTCTACCGTTGAGTTACTTCCGCAAGGTATGGGGGCATTAGAGGTCCCCCAATACACTTCCTTCACACGGACAAAGGAAGTATAAGACAAGATCGTAACCTTGTCAAGCCCTATGACGGAAATCGAACCATCCTCTGCGGTTTACAAAACCGCTGCATCGCCTCAATGCTTATAGGGCAGGCTCCCCCGACAAGAATCGAACTTGTAACCCCAGAGTTAACAGCTCCGTGCTCTGCCTGATTGAGCTACAGGGGATTAAAGGAAACATAAAGTTTCCAACAGGCAAGGAGGGATTCGAACCCCCGACCAACGCATTAGAAGTGCGCTGTTCTGATCCACTGAACTACTTGCCCTTGTTGACCCTCATATTATAAGGGATTAAAATGTATCTGTCAACCTTCTTCTGCGGTCTCTTCTTCTGCTGATTCTTCGGTGACTTCTGGTTCTGACAGTGTGACTCCGACAGCCTCAAGATACTCAATCGCACCTTGTGTCTTCAAGAACAACTCTCTGGTTCTTGTAGATTGATTTCCTAAATTATCCAAATCTGATGCAAGTTTAGATCTTTGTTCAACTAATTGTGACAAATGATTTTGCTGTTCGTTCATTTCAATTTTATCAATTCGTTTTATTTATGCTAATCAGAATCATAAATAATCTCAGTTATACATATAATCCTTCAAATGAAAAAAGCATTAATTGCTTTTGGAATGTTATTGATGACAGGTACGGCAGCAAATGCCGGTGCCCTTACACATAAACTTTCATCTAGTGTTCAACTAACGGTTGATGCTGCTGCTACCAGAGCAGTAAGAGTTGGAAACTCCTACTCTGTATCCGGTAATGGTGTAACTCTCGATGTTGGTGGTGGTTCAAAAGCATCTGCCGATTATTCTGTAGGTGGTCTTGGAACTCTTTCCAGCGGTGTTGCTCCTGGTTCTGTTCCTACAGCATATCAAACAACTGATGGTACTACATTCAGTTTCTCAAACTCCTTTACTGCTGGTGATGCTATTCCTTCTGCTGCTGTAAGTGTTGGTGATGTTGCTAACTTTGGCGATCTTACCTCTACTGCTGCTGGAACTGGTACTCCTACTGGTACTATCACAACAGATGGTGCTATCACTGTAGGTGCTGGTGGTGCTGGCACATCTGCTATCGGACAATTTGTATCTGAAGTATCTATTTTTGACTGATGACAAGACTACAAGAAGCAATCGGTCTCGGATTGATTCTTGGTATGGCACATGGAGCAGCACAAGCTGTCCCAGTCGTGCCTAACTTTACCCAAGGCTCTATGACGAGTCATACTGAAACGACACAAAAGATTACAGAAACCATTAACTCGATGGATTACTCTACTGGTTATCAATATTCTGTAACCGGAAGTAATGTAGAAACTGCGAGTGGAACAATCAATTTAACCCCATCAACTGCGGGAACTAATACTATAGACGGAGTGACTTCGACATGGACAGGATTACAAGGAAATCAAACCTGGAAACAATCAAATCCTGGAGCAGCATTTCAATTCACAGAATCCTATCAAGGACCAGGATTACAGAATCAAACAATAATCCAAAGAGAAACTCTCATAGAATCCGTAACAGATACAACCTCCATATTCAGTCAGTAGGAATAATTCTTCTTGGACTACTATCGCCATCTCAAGCATTGGCTAATACTGTGGGTGGTGTTAGCGCCACAGCTAATCCTGTTGCTAACTCTTCAGGTTCTGTTACTAATCAGGCAATACAAGTTTTACAGGGTCCGTACATCACAAACACTTATGGTGGTGGAATCCAGTGTCAGGGACCTACTCTAAACTTCACTCCATATGTAACGGGCAGTGTGTCATCTGCCAGACCATATGAACCTTATTATAATGACCCTGTATATGATGTCACAGATAACTTTGGTGCCTTTGATGAGAATGGCAACCCTATTGGTGATGGTATTTTAGATAATCCTGGTGACGTAGTATTCTACAAACGTACAAGAACAGGACAAAAAGATAATTATAATTTGAGTGTTGGATTCTCTGCTACATGGAGTAAACCACTGGATCAAAAACTACAAGATCAGTGTAAGAAAGCAGCAGCAACACAGATTGCTTTACAGCAACAACTCACTGCTAATAAGAGATTGGATTTTGAACTGGCACGTCTTAAAAATTGTGGAAATCTAATGAAGGAGGGGATTATGTTCACTCCCGGCACAGAGATGGCAAAGATTTGTGCCGATGTAACCGTGATGAATAAGAATGCTATTGCCCCACACCGACATTCTATTCCTACTTTCTCAAGTCCCTCTGCAACTGGCGTCTCTCCCTCACAGACAGCACCTCAGGAGTAACACCTACCTTATCCTTTACTTTCTGAATTACTTTTCTAACAGTAGGTTTAATTAACTTAAGTAAAAAATCTGCTATTGGTTTACCAAACACTGCTGCAGAAGCTGCTGTAGCAGCAATAATAACTGTCGTAATAACTTCTTCTGTTGATGGTAGATACTGCTCCACGAATGTTGGATCCTCTACTACTTCTATTGATTTTTCTTCTTTCTTATCCACAATAGCAGGGGCAGGAGGTGTCCCAGATGGTATTGGTATCTCTGGTATTATTGAAGGTTTTGGTGTCTCATCATGAGAAGGAATAGGTTCTGGAGGTCCAGACATAATTGCCTGATTTGGTTCATACTCAATTGGATTAAATGATGGCACATTACCATCACACAACACTCTATTACCTGCTGGATCACTATCAACTAATCCAGGACCATTAGGATTAAACTCTACACATCCTGGAATATCAACAATAGGAGAACCTATTGTAACAGTGACTGGTGGTGAATTTGGTATTGCTTGTGGTGGTCCAGTAAAGATACTTCTAACTGGAGGAATACTTATTTCATTTATTTTTATATCACGAATTTCAGGCATCAATCTTTAAAGATGTTAGAAATGGCAGTGAAGAGATGAAAAAAAATAACATACAAGAAGAACTTATCTTGATTATCTTTTTGTTTTTTTCTAGGTACAGATCTAGTCATTGAAAAGAGCAGTAATATTATTGTTATTTAACATTTCTCATCAAATTGTCAGAAAGGCAACACACCACCAGTTTCTTTTGGTAACTCAGGAACCTCCGGCATAGCACTATCAATCATTCCAGGAAGTGCTTCTGTGATTGCCTTTGTGATTTCTTCTGTTGCCTTTGCTCTTACATCTTCAATCATTGCATCCTTATTGAGATAGAGATATGCTCCACCACCAACGACTGATAGTGATACAAGACCTGAAAGAAGTGCGATTATGTTAATGACTTTTTGCATTACTTTTTCCTATAAAATTTCTTTTCCATTACAGAACGAAAATCATAATATCTTTGCCTAAACTTATACCACTTTAGTTCTTTTATAATAGAGGGAGATTTCCAGATGATGAGCAATAATCCAGATGCACTTAAAATTAAAATTAAATGTAATGTACTAAAATCACCTAAACATCCTTCAAAAAAACCAACTTTAATATAACCATCACATTCTGGTTGTTGAATAACAATATTTTGCCCTCTAGAATTCATAATTTACTCTACTTTCTAGAACAGCAAGTTTAGAATCTTGTTCAGCATCCTTATTCGTCAGGTCGCTCATTTCTCATTTCATCAGAAGCCATACGAAGTATATATGCAACATAATATAAAACTCCTCCCAAAAGAATGGCAAGAGATATAATTACACTCCAAGTAGGATCATTAAAATCATTCAGTGGTCTTAAAAACAATTCCATTAACAGTCATTAAATACACTACCAACTTCAGATCCAACTTCAGATCCAACTTTTTGCCCTAAAATAAGAGCCCATCCAGATGCTAACCATCCAATATAAGGAATATTAGCAACCGCAGGAATAATGGCACCAGCAGCAATACTAGTTCCTGCCATCGCACCTTGACTCCGTGCTCCAGCGTCCGCCACGATGCACTCTATGTCTTTTGCAGACTTTCCCTCAGCATTTATTTCACCTCCACCTTGCATATTACGATACCCTTCAGCAGTATATTCATCACGACGATATTCATTTCTCTGCTCACTTCCACCACCAAAGAGACCCCTTCTGTCCTTATCCAAATTCATTGACCTTTCAGAGGTCAAAACCTTTGGGTCATTTGCACGATACTCAATTTTATACCCATCTTTTCCAACTTGTACATTATAAGAAGAATACTTCCCATCAGGAAGATTAATAATTGGGTATTTAATTGTGTTGCTAGCATTAATCAAATGCCCCAAAACACCAATATGAGCAATACCAATAACTCCACCAATTACTAATGCTACAATTTTAAAAGGAGACTTACTCGGTACATGCTCTGTAACTTGCTCGGTAGATTTCCTCATTAGTATTTCTTGGGTTCTACTGCAGATACAACTTCAGGTTCTTTTTTTGCAATTACCTTTGCTTGAGAACCACCATTTTTAGCAGGACTTAAACCAAATGCAGCAAGTGATCCTGAAAAGACTGATGCAATAAACGTAGGATCAAAATCTAAAATCTTTTGACCATTAGGAAGTCTAACGTAACTAAAGGTGAGTAAAGAAGCAGACCATATAAGTACAACAACTTTCACCAGATTACCAAGAACTTCACTTTTATCTTCATGGTGGTCGTCTTTCTCTTCTACCTTTGCTTTGGATTTGTTTCCGAGCATGAGTATAGAGTAAGGCAACTCTATTTAGGGTGTCAATACATCTACTGTCAGATTTGTATTCACGATCTTGTTATATTGTCTACAAAGAACTTCACTTGATTCATGTTCCCATTTATGATAGACATTCTTAAGTTGTTTTGTATAATCATTACCATCACATTCTTTCATTTCTTCAGCAACTATGGTTTTGATTAATACATCTCTTGTTAAGTTAGTCATGCTTGAGTTTTAATATCCAACAAAGAGTTTACCATTATAACACAAAGAGTTTTTTCACAGAACTCTTCTTGGCTGGTTTTCCTATGTAGGATTTTATTATTTATTGATATAGTTATTTTCAATCAACCACTTTTTAGTCAGAGGTGTGGGAGGATATATGGTCCACATTTTACCAGTAGCACAAGCAGAGAGTGCTTTAGCAGTCATGCCTTCAGTCTTACCTGCCCACATTGCTTCCGATTCCCAAGGCACTGAATGTTTTGGATAAGTGTCCTCTACCATTTCTCTCCAAAGTTTGGGCACATCTTCTTCTGGTTTAATAATAGCAACCAAACTATTCTTAATACTACCTGCCATACAATCCTGTGCAGCGTGCCATCCCTCATGACGCATAACAGTCATAAGTGTTGATGGTCGATGCATAAAAGCATCATTCAAATAAAAGTTGTTACTTACAGTATGATAAACACCACGATGCCCGACTGGAAAGTATTTTTGGTCTGCTAAAAAAACCATAACTCCGACTTTATCAAGGGATACCAACATCTGGTCAAACTCCACATTAATAGCAGAATAATCAGTGTCGGGATAGTTATTTTTAATATCCTTGATACTTGTGATTCTTCGAACATTGTCGGTGCATTCTCGTAGGATCATGCAACCCAAAGAGTCCATAGTATTGAATCCTTTAGTTGGTTTGGCAATTGCCGAAGAACTAAATGAAATTGCTACTATTAATGCAGCAAAAAGATTTTTCATGAGTAATATGCCTCATAGTATTTAACTAGTCCATTAGTATTTACATTACCTTGTGATACCCAATCATGAACACATTCGTAAATACTTTGATTTGAATGTCTTGGTGTTCCATCAGAATTAATTTCTCTTCCAAATTTGTGAAGAAGAATATTGAGAGCACTAGTTCTTAGTGCAGTCTTTTCCTTACTGTAACGCCAATCCTTATTCATCGATATTGCCCCATACCAGTGCCAGAGTTCCAACCACCAGAACCTTCTTGAAAGTTCTCAGAACCACCTTGAGTTTCTTTTACAGTGTTCCAATTTTTAGTTGCTTTCTCATACATCACTTGGTGAATGTTTTCAGGTTCTTGAGTCTTTTCTTTTCTTTGCTCTTCTTTAATTTTAGATTCTGCGGCAACTTTTTCTTCATATTGAATTGCTTTTTGTGATTTTGGTGCAGATCCAAACCAAGGATCATAAGGAATACTTACAGGAGCCGGATATCCAATCCAGTTAGTATCTTCAAATGTTTGACAATCAACTTTTTGATTATCAATTACACATTCAACTTTTTTCTCTTTAGTGGAAACTTTTTTGAGTGTTGATACTGTGGATTTAATTACCGATTTAATTTTTTTAATCATACTAATACCATTTTCTTAGTGTAATCATAAGCATAAAGTTCTCTATAACCTTTGATTCCCCAACCTAACCAATAATATGCAGGAACCATATACTGTCTTACTGTACGACCAGTCCCTTCAAACTCTGGAAGATATCTTTGGAAAATATTCTCATTAATCATATAACGAGTTTGACATTTAAGTGTACTTGGATCACAATTATATTTAATAGCAAATTTGCCAAGTCCATCATATCGTCCAATAGAAGTCCATTGAATCAATCCATAACCACCAGAATAACATTTATCATATGAAACTCTTGCTCCACCTTCACAAATGTTTGGATGGAAATTTGATTCTGATTTAATATTGCCAAGAATAGTTGCTAATGCATTGCGATCAGTAATTCTTGTATGCTCTTGAAGTTCTGCCAAAACATACTGTTCATTAGGATTACATTCAGGACATTTCCATGTTTTTTCAACTACTTCAAGTTTAATTGCTTCTTCTACATTTTCAGAAACATCAACTTCAGGTGGATTATCAATTTCAGTGATTGATGGATAAGCACAAGCTGCCGATGCTGTTAAACAAAGTGAAGCAAAAATAGATTTAAACATTGAATTAATTACATAGAACATCCGTTTCAAAAACAATATTGTTTTTCATACGGCACAGGGTATATAGAAGAAAATATCAATCTTCTCCAAGATACTCCAGAGAATAAATTTCATGATCCTCAATATCAGGATCTAACCATTCGGCAAATTCTGACTGAATAGCATGAGCATCTTCAACAGATTTTAGCACGTTATCAGTTTTCATATCACATAGAGTGTGCATTCGATCAACTGCCCAGTCATGTGTCACTTGCAGTGTCTTTTCCAAAATTTCCATAATCTTTCCGCATGTAACGGCCTAGGATATTGTTATTATAATATGCCGGACCTCCTGTGTCAAGAGACTCACTCAAGACATTATTCAAAAATAATTGCTTGGTCTCTTCATAGTTACAAAGACCTTTAGTCGTGTGCAAACTCAATATAACTCTACTGAAGGTCTCTTTACCATACTTTTTAATATCTTCTTTTAACTCAGGACAAGAACCATAATACTTTTTCCAATCTGATTCTTGTTTTACTTTTCTCTTTTTTCCAGGAGGTTTTCTGAACGACCAAAAATACTTTCTCCCAATGTACGATCGTCCGTTGGACTGATTGGTAATACAGTAAACAAAACCAAAATACTCATGAATAGCATCAGAGTCAAAAACTTTCCCGTTATAAGTCCATGGATTTTCATAGCTCATCTTATAGAACTCAATGAGCTATTATTTATCTTCAATGGAGACAAACCTAGTCTAGCAATAAAAAAGCAGGGTGTCAAGCCCTGCTGTGTATTATGTGAGTTTTGTATCAGTCTTTGGGCATCTTAGCACCCGACTTATGACGGGTTATGCCTGCAGAGTCAACATAAGTTTCTCTTTCCCTTCTGGGGGTCACATAGCCGACACCAGGAACTACACCAGTCTTACCAGCATCTCTAGCAGCATTTCTTGCTGCTGCTCTTTGTGCTGCTCTCTTACGATTACGATCATAAGAACTCATTGCTTCACTCATTTCTGCTTCCATGATTGCTTCGATCTCCATTTCAGAGAACAATCCGGTTGCTTCTAGTTCTTCTTTCTTGAGGTTTGCTTTACGATACTCAATATCTGCACGAGTGCCACGATCCATCTTACCTTGCGACTTAGGCTTGGTCTTACCACCTACATCAGGTTGCATACCAGGATTTGCTGCCTTGACTCTGCGACCATGAGTATATTCAGCACCACTCATCTTAGAAGTTCCAGATACCATCTTACCACCCTGAGAACGGGAGTCGGCATATTCTTTATCTGACTGACCGTGCTTGCCTTTGTAGACTTCCTCAACATCTTGAGGTGCATACATTTGATTATAAAGTTCTTGAATTGTTGCAATATCGTTGTAGTTCATTTGCTCTTTCCTTGCTCTATCGGTTACATAATCGGCACCTGCCTTGACAGCACCCGCACCAACAGATGCTGCCTTACCAACTCCTCTAACAAGTTTCTTCAGTCCTCTCTTCAAAAGACCATCCTTTCTCTTCTTAGGTGCTGCTGATGTACCTGAAGAAGATGATGATGAAGGAGTTGAAGAATATGTAGAAGACTCACCACTCGAAGAGGATGATGAAGGAGTTGAAGAATCTGTAGAAGACTCACTACCAGAACCTTTCTTACCTCTCTCATATCCTTTCTTAGCAGCACTCTTAACTGCACTACCTGCTCTCTGTGCCGTACTCACTGCCCTTGCAGCAAGTCCTACACCACCTTGTACTGCCTTTCCTACTTTCTTGACCGCACCTTTGATTCTTGAAAGTGCCGATGCTTTCTTCTCTGAAGAACCACTAACTTTTTGCTTACTGACATTTAACCTTGCTCTTGCCTTAGCACCAGCATCACCACTACCTTCACCAGCAGCTGCGGCAACCTTATTCTTTGCTCTTAGTGCAGCAACCTTTGCAGGATTAGTTACTTCACTTAAAAGTTCCAATTCAGAATCAATCGACTCACAAATCGTTTCTTCTAAAATTTCAATATCAAGTCCTTCTTCCAAGCACTCATTAAAAAACTCAGTTACTTGTTCTTCAATATACTCATCTGTAAGATCATCAAGATCTTCATCAGTAAACTCATCTAAGATACTTTCGAACTTAGGAGCATATACACTCTCATAAAGACTTCGAAGTTCTCCATATTCTGATTGAGATAAAGATTTCATTTTAATTCTTAAATTACCCTTTATAAGAATATTTATAAAAAAAGAGGGTCTCAATGACCCTCCTCATATGCTTCATATCCATCATATTCTCCAAACAGATAATCATCTGCTTTTGCTGCTTTTTTATATGCTTCTAAAGCATCTTCAGTTTTTACACAATTACATTTACAATTACCTTTACAGAGAGAATCCTGCGAAGGTGTCTTTGGTAACATCTTGCTTGATTCCTCCGACAATGTAAGATTCGACTTCTGTTTCTTGTGGAGCCACTTGGAGACCCTTTGACGAAATCCAATGTTCCGTCCAGGGGAGTGGGTTATTCTTTGCTGGTATGTCATAGATTGGTTTAAGTCCGATTGCCTTCATTCTACGATTAGCAATCCATTCGACATACTGTTGTAACAGTTTGTCATTTAGACCAATCATAGATCCATCTTTAAACAAATATTCTGCCCAAAGTTTTTCCTGATTTACAGCATTCTCAAAAGTGCGAACTAACCAAGGTTCTTCTTCCTTAGCAATTCTCTTCATCTCAGGATCATCACCGTTCATCCAATTTTTCAGAATATTTTGTGTAATAACTAGGTGTTGATTTTCATCTCTTGCGATGAGAGAGATGATTTTTGCACTTCCTTCCATAAGCTTGAGTTCGCCAAAAGCAAAACTGCAAGCAAAGGATACGTAAAAGCGAATACCTTCAAGAATATTAACATTTGCAACTGCTCTATAGAGTTTGCGTTTGAGTTCATATCTTCCTTCTAGTGCGGTGGGAACTTGCTCTAATGCGTGCATCCAATCATTTCCATTATCATACTGATGTGCATGATTAATGAAATCATTATATGCTTGTGTCACACTGACTGCACGTTCCATAATACGGTCCTCTTTGAGGATAGTATCAAAAACATCTGATGGATTTGAATATACATTCTTGATGATGTAGGTGTAGGAACGACTATGAATCATCTCCATAAACTCCCAAACCTTCATACATGCTTCCAATTCGGGAAGAGAGCAGTATGGAGCAAATGCCATACCAGGACCTCTCCCTTGCACAGAATCAAGCATAACCTGATATTTCAGGTTACTGGTAAAGATATGCTTTTGTTCAGGTCGTAGTGATTGATAATCTCCACGATCTTTCTGAAGAGAGACCTCTTCAGGTCTCCAAAAATAACCAAGTTGCTGAGTAGTTAGTTTTTCAAAAATTGGATACTTGTAAGAATCATATCTCTGAATTCCAAGTGGTTTACCGAAAAACATCGGTTGCTTTTTAGTATCAATCTCTTCAGAATTAAATACGGTCATAGAATCGACCACTGGACGCTCCTCTTTATTTGTCTTAAATCTTACAAGACTCACAGTCTTCCTCCTCTGCTGCTTCTAATTGACTAATCAAAGTATCAAGTGATTCAGTAGATTCTTCATCTACCTCATCAGTTTTAATATCATATGTGTTTTGATAGTAACTGGTTTTCCAACCGTACTTATATGTAGTTAAAAGATCTTGTGCCATTACAGACACAGGTATCTCATTGTTTGGATAATGCTTAGGATTATAACTCCAGTTACCAGAAATTGCCTGATCAAAGAACTTTTGCATTACTGCAACGATATTGATATAACCTTTATTCGAAGTCATATCCCAGAGCAATGTGTAATTGTTCCTTAGTGTATTGTACTGCGGAACAATCTGCTTAAGAGGTCCTTGTTTTGATTTTTTAATGGACAAGAATCCTCTAGGTGGTTCAATTCCATTGGTTGCATTTGACACAACGGAACTGCTCTCTGAAGGCATTTGTGCGGACATTGTTGAGTTCCTAACACCATACTGCCGTACTTGTGCCCGAAGACCCTCCCAATCATAGTGAAGCTCATTTGGCACAATCTCATCTACGTCCTTCTTGTATGTATCAATCGGAAGAATTCCCTGACCATATTTGGTGCGATCACTATATCCACAAGCACCCTTTTCTTTCGCAAGATTGACGGTTGCCTGAATCAGATAGTATTGGAATGCTTCTGTGAGATCATGAACAAGTTTCCATGCTTGAGGTTCTTCATAGTTCCAACCATTTTTGGCAAGGTAGTGTGCAAGTCCAATGTAACCGATTCCAAGTGATCTACGTGCTTTGGTGGCAATTTCTGCTGCTTTGACGGGATATTGTTGAAAATCAATAAGTTCATCAAGACTCCTAACAGCAAGATCACAAAGAATCTGAAGATCTTCAAGGTCACGGAGTTTACCAACATTGATAGCACTAAGAATGCAAAGAGCAATTTCACCACTAGTATCATCAATATGCTGCAAAGGTTTAGTTGGAAGTGTAATCTCTTGGCACAAGTTGCTCATCTCAACTTTATCCACAAAGGACGAGTGAGAATTGCAGTGGTCAATGTTCATAATATAGATTCTACCAGTTTCTGCCCTCTCTTTCAAGAGGTCCATAATGAGTTCTTGAGCACCGATAGTTTTTCTTGGAATAGACTGATCTGATTCATAATCATTGTATAGTGCATCAAATCCATCAGTACCAAAAGCATCATACAGACCAGGAACGTCGTGTGGAGAGAAGAGTGAGATTTCTCCGTTTTGGATGAAACGTTCATAGAAAAGTTTAGAAATTTGGATACTATAATCTAACTTACGAACTCGGTTATCTTCAGTTCCTTTATTATTTTTTAGGACTAAGATGTCTTCGATTTCTTGGTGCCAGATTGGGAAGTGGACAGTTGCTGATCCACCTCTGATGCCATTCTGAGTGCAGCATCTGACAGTCGCTTCAAACTTCTTGAGGAATGGGACAACACCTGTGTGCTTAACTTCTCCACCTCGGATCTTACTGTTGATGCCACGGATTCTGCCTGCGTTGATACCGATGCCCGCCCTTTGTGCAACATATCTGCCGATAGCCATATCAGAACTAAAGATGCTATCGAGGGAGTCATCAACATCAACAAGAACACAGCTAGCATATTGTCGAAGTGGAGTTCGCACTCCCGCCATGATAGGTGTGGGAATGTTGATTTTGTGTCGTGAGATTGCGTCATAGTATTTTTTTACGTAGTCCAGACGAGTCTCTGTAGGGTACTTAGAAAAAATTGTTGCTGCAATTAGAAGGTACATGAACTGTGGAGTTTCATATACCTTTCCAGAACTTCTATCCTGCACGAGGTACTTATCACAGACTTGACGTAGACCTGCATAAGTAAACAGATAGTCACGACTATGATCAATATATGACTCAAGTTTATCAAACTCTTCATCACTGTATAGATCAAGGATTTCTGGATCATAAACACCTTTATCAACACAGGTTTTAGTATGTGTCTTTACACTTGGTGTCTCATGCATACGTCCATACAATTGCTTACGAAGTGCAAACAAAAGTAAACGTGCCGCAACAAATTGATAATTTGGATGATCTAAACTCACCAAATCAGAAGCAGATCGAATTAGAATCTCTTGAATTTCTGCAGTCGTAATACCATCATAAAACTGAATACCAGATTGCATTTCAACCTGAGATGCAGAAACACCAGCAAGATCCTTACATGCTTCTTCTACCATTACATGTAGTTTATTTAGATCCAGTGTTTCAGTCTTACCATTTCTCTTAATAACTTTAGTCCCGTTGCTCATATCTTTTTCCAATTGTTAAATTTAATCTTTGCTTCTAAACCAGAATAGGTATTTAATTCTAACATTTTTTGGACATTATGTCCAGCGATAATCATGTCATTGATGTCCTTCTCTATAATTCCGTTTGGCCAGATGACGACTCTTTTTCCTGCTGATATGCACTTGCCAATTCGGTTGACAATTTCTCTATTCCGGGGTTCATTATCATAAACAAAAATGACAATGCTTCCCTCAAGACAATGAACGTCACCATCACTACCACACAAAGCCAAACTATTGTTGATGAAAGTGCTGTCAAAGGGTCCTTCGACCACATAGATTGGTAGTTTTTGATTGACTGTATCAAGTCCATAAATCTTTGGTGCTCCTTCGTCTAACATCACAGTGATATATTTAGTGAATGATTTTCCTAGTGCTCTGCCCTGAAAACCAATCAGATCTTTATCTTTATCATACATGGGAATGACAATTCTTGCCTCATCCTTATTGATGGTATCAAATGTTTGTTTTTGAGTATTCGTCCACTCCATGAACTTGTCGGCATAATAAAACTTATTTGGATCTATTTTACGATTTCTTAGATACTCTGCTGCAACAGGATTTGACGATGCCTTGGGAAGATCAATAGATTTTTTAAAAATAGGTTTCTTAAAGTCAAACTTTGGTTCTTCCACAACAAAGTTTTTTCCGGTATGACCATCTCTAAACTTCTCAAGAGTATATTGCTTATGTAATGTAGCATCCATCTTTTTGAGGAAATTATTAAAAGATGAACTTGCACCGCAATTGTGGCACTTAAAATTTGTATTATTCTTTACTCTGTAAATATATCCTCTTGTTTTATTTTTATTCTTTTGCGAATCTCCACAGAGAGGACACCGAAAAGTATACAAGTCGGTCTTAACTCTCTTAAATTTTTGAAGACGTGAAGATACTAGTCCAATATACTTGGAATCCACCAAATCCATTATGCTTCGAGTATTACTTCTGGTTCTCTATTATAACGGGTTGTGTGGGGGGAGTCAAGAAGAATGGTATAATTCTACTTCCGGCACCTACCAAGAGTGCTAGAACGGCAGCAGCTGCACCTGCCTGCCACTTAAATTTTGATAAGGCACTTATATTTTGTTCTATTTTATCAATTCTTTCATGAATGATTTTATGATCCTTTTCACTTTCTTTCTTGACTTCATCAATCATCTTAATGATGAGGTCATCAGTTTTCATACTTTGCTCAATTCTCTCATCGTGCTTTGTAAGAATTTGAGCAATACGATTATTTCCTTCTGATATCTTTTCTACTGCAGACTCTAACTTCGCCAACATTTCGCGGGAAAGGTCCTCATACATATCAAGTTTCGATTCAAGAACTGCTACTTTAGAATTCTGAGAAAACATTATTTTTCTCCAGACCAACGTTTTCTGGCACCGGGCATCAACCCCTTAGCAATAATTGTAGGTTTCTTTCTTTTTTTGAATTTCATTATCTTATCATACCCAGCAGATGCTTGTGGAGAACTAGTTTCTGGACCAGAACCTACATATCCACTTCCAACACTTACGGACATATTTTCATTCAAGTTTCTGACGATGTTTATAATTTTATCTATATTCATCAGATTTCTTGCAGTTTTTCTAGACAATAAGTATCTTCTTTTATTTCACTTATTTTAGTTTTTGGATATTCTGAAAGTCGATTTAAAAAAATCAAAAAACTTTTTATACATGACCACAATTCAATCTCAAGATTATAAAATAATAGAGGAACTGCTGCATCACCAAATACATTAAACAAAACAGTTAAATGATTTAGTATGAGGTGCGTCTTGAGTTCCCCCGTATTCTTATATCGTTTCAGTAATCTTTTAATATATTTAATTCGCTTCAAATCATCTTCAAAGTCGTCCTTAGTTATTGCCTGAGGATTATCATAGAATTTTATAGCAAAAAGCAAATAATTGCTTTCATTCAATTCATCAAATCTCATACTTTATCTCATATTATCAAACTAAACCTTCGGCAGTATTGTCGGTACCAGCATCTGTAGAAATTCCTCCAGCAACTAGAACTTCATGCTTAACTCTGAGTCTTGGTGGATTATAGGAGTTATCCATGTAAGTTGTGATTCCAACCCATCCAGAATGTCCAACTGCATATGCAGTTGTTGATGCTGCACTAACTTCATTCTGATCGATACCATAAACAACACGAGTTACAGGATTGGTCGAGAGACCTGTTTGAACCTCAGGTGCTGCATATGCAGTATCTGCCATTGCATAAAGTGGTTCTTGCGAAATTGCAAATGTCGTTCCCACAGGAACTGTTGTAACCCCAGCAACCATATAATCTGTAGAATAGATCGTTAAAGATCCATTATTAGCAACAGCATCAACTACAGCAAATCCATAAGTTGCTCCAGCACCAACATTGATAACATCTCCTTGGGAGACACCATCATCAGTAAATGATGTTCCAGAACCAGTAACAGTCTTACTAGCAAAATCAATAGAAATAGTTCCTGTGCTCGTTACTAAGTCTTTATTGCCCCAAAGAGCCATGTTTCCTTACCCTATAATTTCTTTATATTGATATTTATATTATTCAGCTTCTCTTACCTTGATTGCACTTGCAACCACTTCAAGAAGTTGATCATCCATTTCAGTCTTGGTCAACTTGACTGCTTTACCAAGAATTACTAAACAAATCTCAATCAATTTTTCTCCAAGTTCCTCATTCTCAGGAATCTTAGCAACGGCATCAGCAATAATCTTTGATGCTAGTGGAAGAAGAAATGCTAACATAGTCTTAGCCAAAAGTCTAAACTATATAGCAAACTTATCAATAATAACGGGTATTTCTATGAACGTTGTATGGAGTTTTTTTATCAACTTCATATGATCTTTTCTTTGCTGCTTCCATATCTTTTGAGAACTCACTAAATTTTTTCTTTTCTTTCTTTTCAGAATCAACTTTCTTCATAAACTTTTTATCAGTCAATAAAGAAGAACGAAGTGCCTCACCAAACATCTTTGGACCTTTTGTTTTTCTTTCAGCAGCCTTTCTTTCACCTTCAGTCGCACCTTTCTGAGCAAGAGTTCTTATTTTAGCAGAACGTTGTTGCTGTCTATGCGCCTTAGGGTCAATAGTAAATGACTCCTTTGCTTCTTTCTTCTCAGGAAGTTTGTCGTGCTTGGTAGATGCAAAATCTTTCGCATCTTTCTTCTTCATAGATGCAGCTGCTTGTGCAACCTCAGGGGAAGGTGCTTTCATCTCCCCCTTCTTTACGGCATGGACCATTCCCATAAACCGTTGTTGTGCTTTAGATACTGCAGGCATCAGTCAAACCTCGATCCCATATCAGGTTTTGGTGCTCTCTTTCTTGCAAGTTGTCCCTTGATTCTATCAACAGGAGTTTCCCCCTGATAACCTTTTGCACCAGGATCCTTTTTCTTGCCTTGAGGTTGGATTGGTTTACCTCTGGAAGACATCAATCCACCAGTCTTACGGAGACTTGTCTTCATTTGTCGCATTACTTTAGAATGAGTATCATCTCCACCTAAAGTTCCACCTTTCTCTGATGGTTTTCCAGTCTGAGGATCCTTACCAGTTTCTTTAGCATAACGAGTGCGTTCATCAATCTGATCACCTTCCATATCATAAGACATCTTGAGACCCATTGCTCTCAACTTGTTCTTTGTGAGATTGATTCTGGTTGGAATTTCTCTTGGATCCATTTCTTTAACTTTACCTTCCTTTTTCTCACATACACAAGGCATCTTACCACACTTTGGACATGTATCCTCACATCCACACTCCTCATTATAATTTAAAGGAAGTCTTCCCTGCTTTTGCATCTGCATTGTTTGCTTCTGCATCATGATCTTTTTCTTCAGCATCTTATCTTTATTCATAAGTTGCTGTCTTTCCTCTGGAGAAGGACCTGCTGCCTTTGCTGCTGCTTCCTGTTCCTCAAGTCTTTGCGATTTCAGAGCATCAAGTTCTGCACGAATGCTTTCACCAATAGTCGGATTAATCTTTACATTATTCTTACCCTTCATTACATCCAATTTCTTATCACCCCTATCTTCTTTTTCATAAATGACTTCTTCCTGACGAAGTGCCTTACGACGTTTTTTCTCAATCTGCTTATCAGTAAGAACTTCTCCTTGACCACGATTGGCATCAGGATCATAGTTACTAGGAGGAGTATAGTTGCTTCCAAAAGTCTTGATGTTTCGTCTTACACGTTGAGTATGTTGCTTATTGCTCATACGACGTGAATCCTCATCAATATACTCTTCTTTTCTGGTGTCCTTCCCATCAGCAACTCCACCCTTCTTACGTTGGATAGCATTATGAACTACTCCAGCGTGCTCCTTAGAACCACTCTCTACTTTACCATCACCATCATAATCTTTCTTTGCTTTCTTACCACCATAATTTGGTTTTGGATCTCCCTTAAAAGCATCATCCACTTCCTTTCTTCCAGTAATCTCAACAGAAGAAATATTCTTATTTGCTCTCAGTTCGGCAATCTTAGCACGATCTGCTTTTCTATATGTAGTATTGCCAGTTGCTCTATCGGTTACACGAACAACAAACTTTCTTTCTTCTTTACCTTCAAAAACTCTTCCAAATACATATCCCGAAGAAGATTTCAAGTGCTCAGTAACAGGAACGATACCTGGATCAATTTGCTCACCAAATAACTTCTTCTTGACAATTGCCTTTACACCACCAGGTGCGGGAGAAGAATTTAGAAGTTGTCTATAGAGTTGTTGGACTTGTCCGGGACTAAGATTCGAACCAGACTTACCCTTCATTTTTTGTCTTGCTTTATACTTAATATCAGAAGCAAGTTGTGATGCTTGCTGCTCAATACTAGTATCTCCTGCAGCATGACCTCTACGAGGACCTTCTTCAAAAATATTTTTATCCATTGGAAGATCTGATAATTCTTACTTTTTTCTATACTTATTTATAAATTGCTTTCCCCATTCACTTCCGGGAACCATTTTCTCAACATACTTACGATGAGCATCAGTTCCCACAAGTCTCTGATCAGAAGGAACACCGGACGGAGCATTGCTATTCGTCACTGCTTCCGATACATCTTTAATCCAAGATTTAAACATAATCTTATCTTCGGTAACACAAATCAGATGATTCGTTCCTCGACGAATAATCTTACCAACCAATCCAGTATTAACATTCTCTACCAGTTCACCGACCTTAAAAATCTTTTCATTAATAAAGTTCTCACGAAGTCCTTTCCAATCAAACTTCGGAGCAATCTCCCACATATTCCATCCTTCTTTAATATTCATCGCAGAACGAAGAGTATTATAAAGTTCTCTTGCCTGCTTATTATTCAGTGATGAAGGAACACCTTTACGGAATGATGCAAAGTCTCCTTCTGCTGCTGCCTTTCTTTGCTTAGATGCAGACATACCAGAAACATCATCACCATCAGGATCACGATCCCCTGCCGAACGAACTTCTACATTATCAAAAGCATAGAGTTTTCCATTGTAATTATTTGAGAGTTTTTCAAACTCGGCAACACGATCTCCACCACCGATGATACGAACACCAGCATATCCATCCATATGCGCTTTCTTCAGCACATCAAAAATTGTCCGATTCTGTGGATCATTAACGATCTTCTCACTATGATTTGGATACATCTGTCTCATAATAGAGATCTTTGTATCAGGGTCTAATGGATTCTTCTTCTTATCCTGGCTACGTGATGGAACAATAATATAATCCCCATCATCAGAACTTGATGCTACAGTATCAAGAAGTTTTTCGTGTCCAGTTGTTGGTGGATTAAAACGACCAAATGCAACGGTCAACGTTCCTTTCGTTTTTTCTACTGGTGGTGGTCCCTCTTGTGCAGGTGCCTGTTGTGCTGCTGGTTGTTCTGGTGCTGCTGCCTGCTGTTGTGGTGCAGGTTCTTGTGCTGGTTCTTTTTCGTATGTTGTTTGAGATAGGTTCTTTTCCTTATCAGATTGTGGAGGATCTTGTCTACCAACTCGTTGTCTCTTATTATAAAACTTCAGTCTTCCCTTCTCTGTTTTGGCAACAAACTCACCATTCTTATCATACCATCCACCGTGCCCATCACCCTGCAGACCTAATCTTGCTGCCTGCTGAGTTGCAGTGTTTTCAGACAGAAATTGGAAGAAACTTTTCATTACTTGTTCAGACGTTTAATTATTTCTTTTTCGTGTGCAACAATATACCTGAGGACTTCCATCCTCATTTTCTTATATTTATTCATCATACAATCTGTACGGCACAGAGTAATCTGCTTATCAAAAACGACATAAACGTGTGCAAGAAACTCATTATACCTCCCCCTTGTGTTCTTTGCGCTTGCCTCAAAGGATTGTAATAGTTCGTCAATTTGTGGATTCATAATCAAAATACTTTAACGTATACACTAGCATTAAAATTTGTTTTTCTTGGAGATGGTTCTATACCCATACTTTTTTCCATTTCCATCTCATCTTTACTCAAACCCGTAACATAACTAATGGATCCAGCAGCTTCATACAAATTTTGTATTACTCTTCTTTTTACAGATTCGTTTGATATTCCAGATATTGCTAGTCCCAATTCACCTGCCCTTGCTTTACTCCAGAGACCTGCTGCTTCATTAAGTCCTTTACTATCTTTACTAAAATCTGGAGGAGAATGATCTGTTATAGCCGACCAAAGATCACCAACATACTCAGATAATCTTTGGTAATGGGGTTCTAACTTTTCAGACTCTTTTCTTGCCTTCACCACACCCAATTGTTGCCCATTAAACCAGGGATTTTGTTTGAGATCAATATCTCCGTAATTAGATTGAATACTATTCAACTTTGATACTCCCTGTTTAGATGTATTATTGATAATTTTTTGAAAGTTTTTTGCTCCGAGATTACCCATCTTTGCTGCCGCTCTAGATGGTTTTCCCGTTTGAGTATATTCTAGTTCTACTTTTTTATTATCGACGTGATATTTCAATCTAATATGTTTTTGAGATCCGTTTACAACCTTTCCCCTAATATTACCAGGATTCCTTCTAGCTGCAGATGCTTTTTGTCCCTTTGCAAGTTCAACAGTTTCTATAGTAAAGTTTATCTTAACATCTTTATTTCCAAGAGTATATTCTACTGTTGGATTATTTGTCCCATTAAGAACCAATCTTGTTACAAATTCATTGCTATTAACTATCTCAATATGTGGAGTTTTTTGAGGTTTCTTCAAGGATATTGGAATGATATTACCTTTAGAAAATTGATCTGCTAAAAATTGATTGCAATACTCAAGAGATATTTTCGATCTTGACTGAACTCTGCGGTTTAATTTTTTTAGTTCCTGTCTCCCCTCTAAATTCATAACCCATATATCAGCAGGATTCCATTTATCAGTTTGTGCTCCAGTTTTTGCTTTGAGAAAAGCACTATAAGGGTTATTATCAGACGGAGTGTTTCCAAATAATTTATCGTTGTATATCTTATGTTGAGATCCTATTTTAAATCTTTTTTTGACCTCAAACATATTTTTACCTTGAGCATCAATCCATCCCAGTTTTCCACTCACATTTCCGGAAATGTATTTAACAAACCCATTAACAAAAGAAGGACTTGTGAGATTGACACTAGATTGAGAGATTATATATTTTTTTGTTGCAGCAACAACTTTTGGATTTAATCCAGTATTATAAAGTATTTCTTCTTTTGTAGCTGCTTTATTATATACTATGGAATATGCCAAGCAAACTTGTGCCAGAACTTCAGAATATAATTCTGTGCTTGATCCTGCCATTTATCTAATACTTTTTTGAAGTATTTAGAATGGAGTTAAGGAGACTCGAACTCCTGACTTCCACCGTGCAAAGGTGGCACTCTACCAACTGAGTTATAACCCCTTGAGATAGTCCCTCTCTTTTTGATAAGGAACTACTTCACCAGTTTTTATTTTCCATCCTTCTTGAAGTTCAGGAATCAACCACTGGTCAACCCGATAACAATATTGCCAGTTAATGGGTTGTATACAATTCATTATAACTACTGTCCAAAATGCTGTCAAGTAGTTAAGAATCGTATACATCAGTCTTCTTTCAGTATCTCTTCAAGTTGATTGTCAATCTGAACGATTGCTTCACGAATTTGAGAAACTCGTTCAGGACACGCATCACCATATGTATACAGTTTAGTGTCGGTAAACAAAGACTCACGAATTGCTGCTGCCTGATAAACAGACAGTTCTAATGTTACTTTCTTTTCTTCACTCACAGGTCTCCCTCCGCACGATTCTCAGAATAGTATACATCAAATGCACCACCGGGATATCGTGCTTCTAGTTTCTTCACATTGCGGGCAATCACATCATCGAATGAAACACCGAGTGCCATGCAGGCTTGAGCAGCATACCACATAAGATCACCGAGTTCAATAATAAGATGCTCACGGTTATGGTCGTCCCAAGGTTTTCCCTGAAAAACCATCTTCTTGATGATTTCAAGAAACTCACCACCCTCAGCATTGATTCCAACGCCAGCAGTACGAAGTCGTTC
>Ga0213867_1000319_pt1 | contig 21965 bp, 17 predicted proteins | sample PICome_12_FD_160120 | JGI IMG/M metagenome (GOLD analysis project Ga0213867, IMG submission 160120) | Coastal seawater microbial communities near Pivers Island, North Carolina, United States - PICO540 | ecosystem: Environmental > Aquatic > Marine > Coastal | place: USA: North Carolina... | reverse complement strand
CCTGCTCTTTTTTGCAAGACTGCAGCAAACAATCGCCAATAATACCAAAAAAAAAGCCTGGAGTGCGGAACGCACTCCAGGCAAAACACATAATGAAAAAAGCAGCTAGGGACTACCAAAGAACTTGTAGACGTGCGCGCAGGCCGTCGATTTCGTTCTTCTTGCTCTTATCCTTATTTTCTGCTTCGGCAATTTCGTAACCAACCATGAAGCTAGTTGCCTTAGATGGGTAGTAATTTAAGCCGACGTAGTAGGAAGTGAGTTCATTATCAGTGCCATCGATTTTAACGGGTGGTGCACGCCGAATCAGCTCGTCAGTATCGATTTCAAATTCGTCCGCTTTAATATAAGAGTAACGAAATACTGGCTCAAACTTGTCATTTTTGTAGGCAACACGAACGGCATATCCATCGACATCGCCCTTATCGCTCAAATCTCCCGAGAAATACTCACCCAAAAGATCGAGACCACCCATCTTATAGTTTGCATAGGCAGTGTAGGCGGTGACGTCATTACCGCTTACCTTCGTATTATTTGAATTTTGCCCTGCATCCACACCAACAAGTAAGCCAGCGTCCGTTTTGTACTGTAAGCGCCCATAGACGGCTAAGTCATTGTGGCCGTTAGAGTAGGTTTTTCCATTATTATCCTCTGGACCCAACTTAGAGCCTTCACCCTGTACGCCGTTGACAACAGCAGCGGCGTAACTGAAGCCACTACCTAACTTGCCCTTGAGGTGAACCCCGGTGTGATTGGATGAAAAGTCAATATCATCCGCAAAAAAACGGTTGGTTGCAGAGCGCTCGATCGTTTTGATTTTGGAGGAAGAAGTCGTTTCTTGAAAACCAAAAGGTACTTTTTGGAAGCCCAGACCAACATTTAAGGCATCGCTGTATTTGTAGCCGGCAATACCTGTCACCAACGAAAAGTCATTTTCTGCAAAGTTGAGTACAGTGTCAGCATACAGTCCATTCTTGTGAGTGGCTTTGAACCCAACCCGCAAACGGCGGAAGTAAAAATGATTTGTCGAAGGGACATCCGCACCGTTATCTTCAGCACTTAAGCTATCATACTGATAGTGCATGCGGCCGTTGAAGCGCAATTTAATGGTTTCTTTTCCTTTGGCTGAAAAAGAAACGCCTGATGCGTCTTTGAGCTCAGCAGCAACTTCCGTTGCTTCGGCGCTCGATAAAACACCTTTTTTCACCAAAAGGTCGAGAAGTGCATCGTCAGATGCCGATAAAGCAGATGCACTGAATAATGACAGCGACAAGGCTGACAATTTCGTAAGTGTATTTAGTTTCATAATTGTTTGTATTTGTTTTTACTCGTTGCGTTCACAACTCCAACAAAGCTAACAAGACACTGTTACAGGATCCGCACACAATTGTTACAAATAGGTGAAATCACGAAAATCCTATAGTTTTCACGAACACAATGGATTCGCTCTTGATGCACCCATCAAAACGAAGGCGAGCAAGTAGATGGCTAGCGCTCAAGCCCACGTTCAGGTATCCTTATACGCACACTTGGAATTCTGTTCCCTAAAATTTTACGCACCCGATTGCAGAAATCAGATTTAAATTTTAAATCTGGCGCCCACAGAATGCACTTAAAATTGAGGACTGCAGACTTGTGCACTTTAAAAACTGAGCACTCACTAAAAGCAAATCCTCAGCCAAGCAATGACAAGAGCGCCATCCTAAGGCAACCGCAGATCAGGCATTTCGAGAATAGGGAGTATTCCTTAGGCATTCTTAAAAATAAAAGCCTAGCGAGCCGGGATTGTGACAGCTCCCGTGGCGGCCCATTCGACTAGACGAGCCAAGAGCACATTAAAATCATGACTTTTAAATGCTTTTGGATCATGCCCGAAACTTGTGTAAGCGGTCCGTCCTTGGCCAAATTGAGCCACAAACGTACTCGGCTCCCAAACATCATCCCCCTTGAATTGGCTGGAAGCATAACTGGAGGTCAAAACCGTGCAATTCTCTGCACTCACATGGACCTGCTCCCATAACTCGTCCCACTTATTAAAGTTGGCGAGCCCCTTTGTTACAGGATGCTCCTGCGTATCAATACGCACCTCGAATTCATGACTAGGCCCATGATGCGTTCCGTGCGCCCAAGTCGCGACGCAAATTTCTTGATAGTCAGCCCAATCATAAAAAGTGGAAGAGCCAGCATGCATAACTACATGCCCACCTCCCAATTTAACAAAATCAACATACGCAGCTTTTAACTCATCAGACCATTGCAAAGAATCTGGAATGGCTTTTCGCAGCTTCCATAAGTTCCAATTGCTGACGATCACATCAAAACCCGACAATGCCTCCGGATTCATTTTTTCAATTTCATTGCACACGACGACTTCAAAACGCTCCGTTACCTTTAAAGCTGAAACAATTAGGGGCGTCGTCACCCTCCAGTTGTGATTATTTTGCCCAGAAATCAATAAGACTTTAATCTGATCGGTGGCTGATACGATCTGGGAAATAATCAACGGTATAATTAGAAGCGCTGCGACAGAAAGGGTTCTCATAGTGGAAGACATCGTTTTTATTTTAATTGAGCACTCGGAGTTACATCAGCGATTAAATCTCCTGTAGCAAACTGAATACCAGCAAGGTAATGCTTTAAGATCAGTGCATCCGTGAATATATGTAGATTATCTCCTAGACTAGAATAGAAAACGCGGCCTTTACCATAGGCGTGTACCCAACTTATAGCATAGTCGTTATCAAGCCGCTTTGTAGCATGCTTTGGAAGAGGTTGCTCACTACGCTTCGGATCTAGCCGCAATAGAATGCGCGAATGTTCCCGTGAAAAAATATCGTTACAAAACTCATAAATTTCCTCTTGTAGGTTAAAATCAGTAATCCCTTGAAATACTGAAAAATTAATCGCATGGTTTGGATCTTCAACGACTACATTTACTTGCATGTTTTTAGTCCAAGGATGTCCATTAAACTTAGCTCCGATAAAATCTCCGTAAGCTCGATTCCTTTTGCAAGCATCAGTCGCCGCATGAATGCCAACAAGTCCGCCGCCCTCGCGAACATAATTCATCAGATTATTCAGCAAGCGGTCGTGACGTTTTTTCAAAAACAACCACTCTTCTTGACTAAATGTATCCCTCAACTTATGCGAAGGCATAAAAAAGTTTCCGGATGCACTCAGTAAAACAACTGCATCAAAAGTACTTAAGGTTTCAGACTCAAAGTACTGGGGATGATCGCTTACAACAGCCTCGTAAGCGCCACTACTCAAACCCATCTTGCTTAAAGCCAGCTTACCAATCGGAATGGAGTCATGTCTAAAACCATTCGTCGCTGAATAAATTAAAATACGTCGTTTGACATCACTTTCAACCATTGGCTCAACAGGCAAAGCTGTATCTAAGGCCTGTAAAAACTTGAGAGGAATGGGCTCATCTTGATGGTTTGGAATCCAAGGGGAATTCGCATTGCTAAGGCTTACGGATAACGACATAATTATAAATAATTTAACTAATCTCATCATAGGTAATATGAGGTGTATTAAAAACGCGTAATTTTGTAACCCCTCGTTTAAAGAATATTGCCAACGTAGTATGACCGCTATCAGAAATTAACTTTTCAGGGCATCAATCAACGCTTGTACCTGGGAACCTAGCAGCTCATCAGCTGACACTGCCTGTAGCAATTTAGCGACTTGAGCCCTAAGATGGCCATGATAAAAATGATTTTTAGGATCTTTGTACACGGACAGCAGTTCCTGACGAGTCGCTAACGGGATCGAAGATTGTGCAATTGCAACTAAGAGTTTTCCCTGAGCAAGGAAAAATTTATGATGACGCTTTAAAAGTGACTTTTTAAACTGAGCATATGCAAGCGTCGTGTCCTGTGTACTGAGAATCCCCGATTCAATTAGACGGAGCCATAAAAAACATACCTGCAAATTAGGCTCGATGGGCCAACGTAACATCGAACGCATTGCATTTTTCTTTAAATCGGAATTGGGATCAAAAAGGATTTGAGTAATATACTCCAGTGAGCCCTCACAAGGGACTGCAGCCAAAATGTCCACAATGTCCGCCTGACATGTAGCACTATTTTTTCCGCTTAGCATCGGATAATAAAAATCATTCCACTGATTCTGGGCGGCGCCATACCTACTAGACAAACGATAGAGACTCTTCTGTGCGAGTTTCAGATAGGGGCCCTTTTGGCAAATAGAACTCAACAATAGTTGAATACTCCTATCATTACCGAGCACCTCGAGAGCACTTAGAATTTCTTGAGCCAATGAACGCTCCAAGCTATTCACGCTTTGTAGCATATCATTGAGTATCTTGGTGGCACCAACAACATTTCTTAGCTTCAGAACCTTAATAGCGGCTATTTTCTCACTAACAGTACCCTTTAGAGCATCGCTAATAGCCTGCTCGTCGAGAGCAACCGCATTAAGCTCACCAATCGCTTCCGAATAGATCATTTGTTTGGGATTTAGCAAAAACTCTTTGTAAATGGCAGGATAGCTTGCATCCGTACCAATCTTTCCCAAGACCTCTACAACTGCATGCTTAATTGCATCGTGTTCACTCGTCTCCAATAGCGTCAAAAGTAAAGCCTCCTGTTCCACTAATTTTAGCGTTCCGGCCAATTGAACAATGGTCAACTGACTCGCTTGATCGGCTTCTAACAGGTAGTTGAACAAACGATCTTTCAAACCATCAACATCCGATCTTAACACTGTGGCAAATAAAAGTGTGCGACCAGGATAATTCGGATCATCAATGATCGCATCCAAGTGACCTGCTGCCAATTTAGGGTCTAGCTGCAACTGTACATTGTAGGCGGTCGCTTTTGCAGACTCCGCAACCGCATGCTCAAAAATAAAATGAGCTGTTTTAGCATCCAGCCCAATTTTTATTAGAGCATGTTCCGCTAATATACGCTCACTGTTAGCCAAGCTTTCATATGCTTTCAATAACGGTTCTATTGCCCGGCGGTCAGCTAAACGACCGCAAGCAATTATAGCGGCGACCCTAACTGCAGGGATTTTTGAATCCAGCAGCTCAAATAAATTTGCTAATGACTGATCACTCCCTGCAGCATCCAATGAGTCGATCATCGCGAGCTTCACCTCAGTGTCTAAATTAGATGACAATTGCTCCAAGGCGTAGTTCTGCAATCTTAGTGGATCGATCGACTTCAAAGCACGGCGACACGCATCCGCAATGTACGGATCTGAATGATTCATGAAGCCCAATAATGTATTAGAAGACTTACTGGACCCAAACCACTCGAGCATTCGTATTAAGTATAAGCGGCTTTCCCGTGGCAGTGAATGATTGTTGATCTCTCGCCAGAATTTCGCCTCAAATTGCACCTGCAAATTAGAATCCAATGCGTCGGCTTGCGTTACCTTGGAACAGTAGGATAGCAATGCGTTGCGAGCTGAAAGTTGCTCTTCGTAACTTTTAGAGGCAAGCTGCGTTAAAGCGATCTCAATGTCCGAAGCGCTGAGCCATGAGCTCAATAAGCAAACTGCCAATATTAGGTGCTGTATCTTCATATAATAAAAATTCGTGATGATTGCGAAACACTATACGGACAAGGCATACCCAGAACGTTGGGGACGCGATAACCAACGTTGCGCGTATTCGTCCCCCACAATGACTTCAGCTGATGGATCCCAATTTAAAGGACGCCCAAGCCGTTCAGCAATCCCTGCAAGCTGACAGATCGTACCCGTACGATGTCCAATAGTGGCTGGACAAATGGTCGGCTTGCGTGAGCGAATGCAATCAAGCCAGTTAGCCCTGTGGTTACGAGATCGATACAAACGCTGATCAACCGAGCGCAATGGCTGAGACATCAGTCCTGCTGGCGTGGTTTTAATCTTACCTCCGCGACTCACACACACCTCACCCTCGGTGCCGATAAAGCGTATCATAAACCCCTTCGAATCAGAATGATCACGCACAACCTTAACACCATTAGCATAGCGGTAATACGCATAGGGCTCTCCCGCATACCCTTTAGGTACAAATGAAACCGGACCACTGTGATCCATATTCAATGCCCACTGAATAATATCATAATGATGCGCTCCCCAATCACCATTTTTTCTGGAACCATAGTCCCAAAAACGGCGCCAGCCACCACCATAATTACCCAATACACGCTCGGACGTATAGGGCTCATAGGGTGCAGGCCCCAACCACTTATCATAATTAAACCCAGCTGGCACAGGCTCTTCCGGTGAAAGCACGGGTGCTTTGAATGAACCCAATTTCGCATACACCTCTACAACTTCTCCAATCCATCCATTTCGGACAATTTCGGCGGCCCGCCGAAATGCACTGTCGGAACGTTGTTGTGAGCCCACTTGAACGACAGAATTGTAGCGAAACTCAGCTTCAACCATCATCTGCCCTTCTTCAACCGTCAAAGTCATAGGCTTTTCGACATAAACATCTTTCCCCATTCGCATGGCAGCAATAGAAATGCCTGCATGCCAATGATCCGGTGTAGCGACAACAACAGCGTCCACAGATGGATCTTCGACAACTTCCTCGTAGTCGGATGTCGCTACGATGTCCCCATACTTGCGTGTGCGCGCAATCTTTAAATAACGATGCAAACAATCCTCCTTCACATCACACACATGCGTTGCACGAACGCTCCGATGAGAGGCTAAGCCAAAATGGCCACCCATAATTCCACCTAAACCGATAAAGCCCATATTTATTTGACTATTCGGACCAACGCGACCGTTCAGCCCCAAAACCTTGGCATTTACAACTGATGGGGCTGCTCCCATAGCCAAAATACCAGCAACTCCTTGACCGATAAAGTGACGACGGCTCAATCTAGATAAAAACTCAGGCATAATACAAAAAAAAGGTGATAAACAACAACGCCACCACAGTCTCAAATTTAAAAAAAGTCAATAAACAAAAACAAAAAAATAATAAAATAAAAATACAAAATACTAAACAACAATATTTTATAATTCTAAAAAAAAGAAAGATAATTTTAAAAAAAACATAAAAAATAACGCAAAATGACAATTTTAATTTAAACTTAAACCCCTCAAAATCTCCAATTAAAGGAGATTCTTATTTGCCGTGATCACAGCAAGGCTACCCGACTAATGGTTCAAGCGAATGCACCGACAGAGCACGAACAACGTAGCCTACGCATAATAAGCGCAAAGTCTTTCGCCTTAAATCTAACTTAATTTTTCTGTGTAGAGCTTGCAGCCTGGCTGTGAGTTATTTTGCCTTGTTCAAAAATGAAACAGTGCACCGCCGTTTTGTTATTGCCAGCAGTCCACTCCATCTAATTGGCTGTGCAAAGAAAACGGTATCGAAAACAATTGCATCTGAAAGAACGCATGCCGACCTACACAGCCAACAATCCTCTTTTGGACAGTCTATACTCTGCCTGTAACACCCATCCGATTGATTATGCCCAGTATATTGAACGGGCACTCTACACTCCAGAATTTGGCTACTACAAACAACAAAGAGACCGCGTAGGACGCCGTGCTGAGTGCGATTTTTATACCTCAGAAAGCCTCGGTGCCTGTTTCGCCCAACTGGTGCTCACTGCGGCCGAAGACCTCTTAGGTCCCGAAAAAAGCCAGCAAGCTTGTTTTGTCGAAATCGCAGCGGAACCCGGAAATGCGCTGGTTCATCATTGGCCCCATCACCCCTTTGCAAAAACCCAAGTCATCCGCCAGGGCGAGCCCATGCAAGTCGCAGGCCCGATCGTCATTTTTGCCAATGAATGGCTGGATGCGCTCCCCTTCCATCGTCTGCTCTTTACGAATGGGCAGTGGCGGGAAAGAGGGGTCTTTAGCCCCCAAAAGGGTCAGCTACAAGAAGTGCTCTTAGATGCATTCAGTCCAGCGGTGAGCGCGGTCGCGGAACGCTTACCCAAAACCGCGCCCGAAGGCTACCAACTGGATTGGCCATTGGCCGCCGAAAATGCGCTGGCGGAATTGATGGCCAGCGACTGGACTGGACTCTTGCTCTGCTTTGACTATGGCAAATCATGGCACACGGTGCTACAGGATTGCCCACAGGGAACCGCCCGCACCTATCAAAATCATGTACAGGGAAACGACCTATTGGCGGCGCCAGGAGCACAGGATATCACCTGCGACATCATCTGGGACCCGCTAAAAAGCTTGCTCCACAGTGTGTGCGCGCGCGAGCCGGTACTCGAGAGTCAAGAGGCCTTCTTAGTCCAGCGGGCACAAAGAGCGGCCGAAAGCATTGTGAAGGCCAGTGCTGGCACTTTCAGCGAAGCCAAACAAAGTTTGATGCAGCTGATGCATCCTGCCCACATGGGGCAACGCTTTCAAGTGCTCTGGGGCCTACGAGATTAAATAGCAGCAACAGGCGCCGGATCGCTGCGGCGACTAAAAATCGCAGCGGTACTGGACTGCGCGACGTCAGCCCCGATCTGCAATTTGGCCATTACCCGACAACAGTACGGCAATCGGCCGTGACGCGGGGAAATAGGAGCAAATAATCATGATGATCACGGTAATCGGCACGCACAAAAACATACCAGGAATTCCCCACAGCGTCCCCCACAGGCCCAAGGACAATAAAATGACAATCGGGCTCAAATTAAGTCTTTGCCCCATCAAACGCGGCTCCAGCAGACTGCCAATGCAAAATTGTAAAGTCGTCAACACCGAGATGGTGATCACAAAAGGAGCCACCGTATCAAATTGGATGAGTGTCAGTACGGAGGGAAAAAGGGTCGCAATAATGGAACCAATGGTCGGAATGAAATTCAGTAGAAAAATCAAAACCGCCCAGAAGCTGGCGAAATCGACTCCCACCAAGGAAAGCACCAAGTAACTGAGCAGTCCCGTCGCTGCACTGGTCAGCACTTTTATCCCGATGTAAATACGGATGTCCTGCCGAATCTTCCCTAAAAGTTCAAAAACATCATCACGCCGCTTCGGATCCACCACCAAGGCCTCGACTTTACTGGCAAATGTCCGTTGCTCGAGTAACAGAAAGATTAGATACACAACGATAATGCCCACCCGGCTAATCAAATCGCGAACCGTACCGCTTAAATCTTGTAAATAAGTCCCCAAATCCAGTTGCCGCAAGGCCTGCTTTAAATTGGGCACTTCACTCACCCCCAACCAAAGCGATGCTTCTTGCAATTTCACTTCCACATTTTGCTGATACCACACGACCAGATTGCTCTGATACTCCGGCGCAACTTTTAGCACATTGGCAATATTGAAGGTAATTAGATTAATAATAAAGCCGAGCCCCAAGAGAATGAGCGCCAGCGCTAAAAACTTCGCCAGCAGAGCGGGAACACGGATACCCCGAACTTGAAAGGCACTAATTGCATGCGCCAAAATACTGATCAAATACGCGATCGAGGCCGCAATCACGAGGGGCAACAACAGTGACTTTCCGACATGCAATAGATAGAAAGTGAGAAAAATGACGAACATCGCCAAGGCAACACGCTGAAGCTTCATAGCTGCCTTGATGGCCAATCGTCGCCACGGGTCAAGATTAAGTCAGCGACGCTCTTGAAACCAGCGCTCAACTCCTGCACGATTGCGGGTATTCAGGACTACATCCGATTGCAAACCGCCTTTTCTGGCAATGTTCACCCCAGCGGCATACAGCGCCAAGGATTCCGGACGATGTGCATCGGGATTGATGGCACACATCAGCCCACGGTCAGCCGCACGTCGCCAATAGCGCCAATCCAGATCCAAACGATGCGGATTGGCATTGAGCTCAATGATGACGCGATTAGCGATGGCCGCATCGATTACCTTGTCTAAATTTACTTGGTAGGGCTCCCGCCGCAGCAAAAGCCGTCCACTGGGATGCCCCAACATGGTGGTTGCCGGATGCTCAATGGCACGAATGATCCGCGCCGTCATGACTGCCTCCGATTGCTGAAATCCGGAGTGCACGGACATCACACAATAATCCAAGGCCCCTAAAGTCGCCTCATCGAGATCCAATGAGCCATCACTTAAAATGTCGCATTCAACCCCGGAAAAGAGCCACACGGATGAGTGCCCAGCGGCATTGAATGCTTGAACCTCCGCAATCTGCGCCATCACGCGCTCGGCATTCAAACCGTTTGCCTGATAACTGGCTTGCGAGTGATCGGCAAGCCCCAGATACTCAAGTCCCAGAGATTCTGCGGCTGCCGCCATTTCAGCGAGGGTGCCGCGGCCATCGGAAGCCTGAGTATGATTGTGAAAAACGCCCCGAATGGCACTGGGCTGGATCAAGTTCGGCAAGCGCCCGGTGCTGGCGCGCTCACATTCATCCCAGCCCTCCCGCAACTCAGGTGGAATCCAATCCATCTGCAGGCGATCCGAGATGTCAGATTCCTCTAAAATGTTCGGCGCAAGCGTCTCGGCACTTACTGCAGGCTGACTCCAGGCGCTCCAATCGATCCCCCGATCTGCCGCACGTTGCTGCACAGCCAGCAGGTGTTCGGCCGAACCAGTCGCTTCGTACCAAGCGAGCGCAAAATGCTCGAGACTGACGAATTTCAAGGTCACGGGGACGTGATTCTCTAAGCGCAACAGGACCACATCCTCCGCAAGCTCCTCGATCGTATCCAGAGTCAATTGTCCCTGAAACCAAGCGACAACGGCCTGTGGTGCATCGGAAGCGATCACAAAAACAAGCTCATCAACCGTTTCACATAGACGCCGATAACTGCCCGCAACCTCCGCACGCTGCACAAAAGTTTCAGCTCGCAGAGCCGCCAAGCTGGAGTCGACGAAGGCTTTGAGTGACCACCAATGAAAGTGTTCTGCATAGCGCTTAGCTTGTTCAATGCCAGCCAAAATGCGCTGCTCGGTCTTGGCGGCAAACCCTTTTAATGCGGCCACTTTTCCCTGTTCGCATGCCTGCTTGAGCGCGTCTAAGCTCTCCACCCCAAGTTGTTGATGTAATTTGGAAATCTTTTTGGCTCCCAGGCCCGGGATCGCCAGCATTTGTAGCAACCCAGGCGCAATCTGGGCCCGCAAATGCTGATGCTGCTCCAATTCACCCTCCAGATGTAAACGTTCTATTTGAGCACAGATGGAGGCTCCTATCCCGGAAAGCTGAGCCAATTGGCCGGCAGCGATCATTTCAGCCAAATTCCCCTCCATTTTTTCGCAGCTTCGCGCCGCCTGTTGGTAAGCGCGAACTTTAAACGGATTGGCGGCCTGAATCTCCATCAGAGTCGCCATCTCACTCAGTACAGTCGCAATTTCAAATTGGTCCATGCTTTACTCCTTTTCTAGCTTTATTTGATCCAAGATGGCTTGCAAGCGGGAGGACTGCACTTTTCCCTTTTCATCTAGCGGAAGCTCGGCCAGCTCGATCCATTTTTTAGGCAGTTTGTAATCCACCAAGTGATCGGCTAGCGCTTGCTTCAGAGCCGCCGCATCCACCTTAGAATGAATGGGCGTGTACAAGGCCACCAATTTTTGCCCCCACTCGGGATCCGGGATAGCGCTCACCAAAGCCGCCTGAACTAAGCCAGATTGCTGCAAGCAAGTTTGCACTTCCAACAAATTGACCTTCTCGCCTCCGGTATTGACCAGTCCATCCATTCGCCCCATGACGTGCAGCCTACCATCCGCGTCGAGAAATCCAAAATCTTCACTGCAATACGGATCGAATGCCTCCAGCTGGTCAGCATCATGATAGCCCAAAAATAAACGCTGACTGCGGATGCAGATCTGCCCCACCCCTTCAGCTTGACCGTGCATCGGTCGGATATCCACCTCGACATCTGGCATCAGTTCAAAACCCGTCACTGCAGGCTCAGCGTCTCGTGCCTGCAAGCAAGTGACCGCAATCATGGCTGCCGTTTCCGTCATCCCGTAACAGAGCTGCACTGGCAAGGCTTCCGCTTTGATGCGCTGAACTAAGCGCGGATCGATCGCCGCACCCCCCACAAAAATGATCTTTGCGCTTAGCTGAATAGCCTTCAAAAGCGCTGGTTGATTGAAGATTCGCTGTAATTGCGTGGGCACCAAGGAAAGCCGATAAGGCTGTTGTATGCCCTGTAAATGCTTCAATTCCGTAAATTCGATCGTCCCCTGCTGGTAGTAAGCGCGGATCAACTGCAGCAAACCGCTAACATGGTACAGCGGCAATGTGCAGACCGTGTGCGTTAGCGAGCTCCCAAAATGATGAAAAAAACTCTGACAAGACTGTACCAATTGGCGCCAAGTAAAGCGCGCAAACTTCAAATTCCCCGAGCTCCCGCCAGTCGGGATATATAGCTGGCCCGGCATCATTTTAGGCGCGACATAATCAGCACCCACTTGCGGACGCTCGGGCACGGACCCAAAAAACAAGACCGCATCAGGCAAGCAACCATACAACTGTTCCCACTCACGCGCTTGCCAAGCTGGATTGGCTAAGAGCACTGGCATGCCTTCCATCATGGCCGCAAAAAATGCCGCACTAAACTGAACAGGATCGCGCTCTGCCACCACCACTCCGCGGTGGGCGGACGCAGAATGAAGCAAAATTTCCTCCCTAGCAGCGGACAAAGCAAGCTGAAAAGAACTGCCCGAAGTTGACTGCAACCAATTCCGCTGGAGAAAGTGAAGTCTGATGTCTGAAGCAAAACACATCGACACAAGCTTTGGCAGTGGAACCCAACAAAGCCAAGACTTGATTCTGCATTATTACTCGCAGGCCATCATAGGCTGACCCCGTGCAGATGAGATTTAATTGCAGCCGTGGCAAACAAAACTTTACAAAACAAAATTATTAATTACCTATGTAAAGGAACTTTTGTCGAAGTCTATCCCCTACACGACCCATGCACATCATTGCGAGTATTTCTAATGAGTGGCGTAAACGTATGCTCATCCTATTTTGCATGTACTGTGGCATTGCGCTGTGGTTTATGAGCGATGGCTACTATTTTTGGCCCCAAGAGCAGAGCCGTTACCAAGAATACAGTCAATTGCTTGCTGAGCTAAAATCCACAGGTAAAGCTGAAGATACGGAAAGCAGTGCCTTCAAACTTGAATGGCAGCGCAGGGCGCAAGCCGCTGGCTACAAAAACAAAGCCCCCAAAGAACGGACCCTAGACGCCATTAATGAGCAACGCATGATCGGATGGGGCGCCCTGATCGGATCTCTCATATTTGCAGCTTGGATTGCCTGGAACCATACCCGCAAAGTCAGCTTAGTGGATGGCTGCGTCGTCGACTCCAAAGGTTGCTCTGTGCCGCTCAGCGCAATTGAAAATATAGATAAAAAACATTGGAAGAACAAAGGCATTGCCTACGGAGTCTACTCAGTCGAGGCTAGAGCAAAGCGCATTTGCTTGGATGCACATAAATTCAAAGGATGTGATCAGATCATCGCAGAGATCGAACGGCAAATTGCACAAAAAAATACCTCCTCAGCTTCTTAGGCGAAGACGCTCAGATGATTCAATTCCTCCGGCAGAGTGGCACCAACCACTGTCCACGATAGCCAGCCTCGATCGTCAAATTTAGAGCCCTCAAATTTGTGGGTAGCGTTGGCAGCACAATTTTTCAGCAGTTCGACTGCGACAAACATTGACGAATGACGCCCCCGATGCTGTGACCAAATCCAAGCTGCAAGGCAGTGCAAGGTTGACCTCTGCTCACCCATCGCATGTGAGTATCTCTACTTTTTTGCACGCTTGATTTCGTCTCATGATCTACCTAAGTCTCGTCACCTTACTCTGGGCCTTCTCCTTTGGCATTATTGGCCACCGTTTAACGGGGCTCGACCCCTACTTTATTGCCGCAACGCGCCTAAGCTGCGCCTTGCTGCTATTGATCCCCTTCTTTCGAGCGCAGCAGGTGCCAAAAGGCGATTGGCTGATGTTAGCCAGTCGCGGAGCAATTCAATACGGCTTAATGTATGTTTGCTACATAAAAGCGTTCGCCTACTTACCCTCCCATCAGGTTGCGCTACTGACGGCCTTGACGCCGCTTTACGTCTTCTTGATTCACGCACTGCGTAAGCGACAGTGGTCCACACGCTATGCCATAGCGAGTGCACTTGCAGTGGGCGGCCTCGTGCTGATCAAAGCTCAAGCCAGCGATCAAGAGGCCTGGTGGATTGGCTTTAGCTTATTACAAATTGCTGGCATCGCCTTTGCGTACGGTCAGGTCTGCTACCGAGATTGGCAGCAAAAACATAGCTATATTGATGCCCACCAAGTTTTTGGACTCTACTATGCAGGTGCCGTAATTTTCACTTGGATTGTAACGGTTTTTATGGGCGACTGGAGCCAATTGCCCAACAACAGTGCCCAGTGGCAAGCCTTGCTGTATTTAGGCTTTGTAGCCTCCGGCGTCGGATTTTACCTATGGAATCAAGGGGCCACCAAAGTCTCTGCCGGAACTTTGGCCGCATTTAACAATGCACTCCCACCAGTAGCGATGGTACTCTCGCTCACTGTCTTCGGGGAATCCGCATCGCTCAGTATTCCGGAGCTGCTACGCTTAATTTTGGGCGGAAGCTGCATCCTCGCGGGCATCCTGGTTGGTATGCCTAGGAAGTCGCAGCCGTGATGTCATAAATCGCGTATCCCGCCAATAAGTTGGGCAGGAGGCGACAGGTCTCGCACCAATCGCCGCGCAGATGCACGCGTTGCACAATCTGGATACCCGCCTGTTCACAAAATCCTTCGAACTCCTGTATCGAAAAAGCATTCGTCGGCAGCGATTGATACCAAGGCCGCGGATACACCTCGTTGAGAATACGGGCACCATGGCGCGCAAAATGCCAGCGATTACGCCAGTAGGCAGCGTTGACAAAGCCGATGGTCGCTCGCTGGCCCACCCGTAAGGCTTCGGCAATAATTTCAGCCGAATCCTCCAGCTGCTCCACGGTTCGACTAAAGATAACACGATCAAAAGCCCCATCGGGAAACTGCGCAAGGATCGCGCGCACATCCCCCTGATAAGCGTTCACCTTCCGCTGAATACAGCTTAAAATCTTATCGAAATCGATATCCACTCCGACTCCATAAATCGACTTTTTCTGCTGCAAATACTCCAGCAAAATCCCACGGCCACAACCCAAGTCTAAAATACGGTCCCCATCATGGACCCACTTGGCAATGATCTGAAAGTCTACTTGACGCCTATTTTTATACAGAGACATGGCAAGCTATCTGGTTAAAAAAGAATCGATTAATGCATACAACTCCGGAGCTCGCACCAAAAATGAGTCATGGCCAAAGTCCATGGCGAGCTCAACATAGCTGGCATCCTTACCACCACGCAATAAGGCCTCGACCACTTCTCGATTGCCCTGAGGCGGATACAGCCAGTCAGAAGTAAAGCCAACCACTAAACCGGAGGCCTCAACTACCGACAAGGTCTGGTCCAGCGAGTCAGGCCCATGTAAATCAAACCGATCCAAGGCCTTAGTGAGGTAGAGGTAGGAATTCGCATCAAAGCGCGAAACGAAACTTTGGCCTTGATAGCGTAAATAACTTTCCACCTCAAACTCAACGTCAAAGTGCAATGAGCTGGTCTCGTCCCGGCGCCGCTTCCTGCCAAACTTATTCTGCATACGGACGTCCGATAAATAGGTAATATGCGCCATCATGCGAGCCACTGCGAGCCCACGATTTGGGCCAGCATTGACATCGTAGCGCCCCTCATTCCAGGCAGGATCGGCAATAATCGCTTGCCGACCGGTGTCATTAAAAGCAATCGCCTGCGCAGTGTGGCGCGCTCCACAGGCCATCGCAATGTATTTGCGCATACGCTGCGGAAATTCGATCGCCCATTGTAAGGTCTGCATCCCCCCCATACTTCCACCAATTACGGCATGCAAGCAGTCAATCTCGAATGCGTCTACCAACAAGGCTTGCGCCCGCACCATATCGCGCACCGTCAACTTGGGGAAATTCAAATGGTAGGGCTGTCCGCTAGCTGGATCCACTGAACCAGGGCCAGTTGAACCTTGGCAACCCCCCAATACATTCGAGCAAATCACAAAATAACGCGAAGTATCAATCGGTTTGCCAGGGCCCACCATAAAATTCCACCAGCCGGTCTTGCGCTCATGCAAACTATGCACCCCCGCACAGTGATGATCTCCACTCAGAGCGTGACAAATCAAAATCGCATTGTCTTTAGCGGCATTCAACTTCCCGTACGTTTCATAGCGTAGGACAAAGCCCTCAATCGCCCCCCCCAACTCAAATTCAAAGGTGCCCTCCGAGCGAAAGTCATGAAAATCAACCAAGCCGACTTCGCCTGATGCATCGCCTAAAGCGGTATTTTCCGAATCATTCATCCTCAATTTTCTTTAATGGAGCCGTCGCAACAGCGGTAGGAAGATCCCACTCATATGGCTCCCTGTAGATACTCGACGCATCATCTATGTTCTCCCATATTTAAGCAATCGCAAGTCAGGTCTGAACCAACAATTGCGGCTCAAGCCAAGCCTGAATACGCTGCAGAGCCGCTGGTCTACGGGGATCCTCGAGCGGCATCCGATTCAACACATTCAAAGCCGTTTCTGCATAATCCAATGCGGTCGCGCTGGACAAACGATCCAAGTCTGCGTGCTTGACCGCCCCCTCACGAATGAGCTTACGCGCCTCAGCTTCCAACTCCACCTGACTGCCACCGGGCGCCAAGGCATCTTTTTTGGCAGCGCGCGCGGACGCCCCGGCTGAGGAATTCGCAGTCCCCGCAGCTGATTCAGAAATACTTGTGCGACGCTCAGATTTTACGCTGTAACGCTTTCCGTCCTTACCCACCACTTCGGTCTGCGGCTCGATCCGCTGTAGCTTTTCCATCGTATGGCGACAGCGGCGCACCAATTCGTCCGACACTTTGCACAATTCAGACAACACCGAATTCGATAGTTGAGGCCACTCTTCCAATGCGATCTCAACCGAGTTGCGCTTATCCGCATGACTTCGGTAGAGCCCATTGGTGGCATTGGCACCCAAGGCAAATTTTAAAGCATCCCCACGGGCGCCAGCTTTAACCTCCGCGTTAATTTCTGAAAGATTGAGCCGCTGGGCAGCTAAAAAACGATGAAAGCCATCGGCTAACCAATACTTTGCACCATCATAGTAGACCGTAATGGGAGGAAATACAGCTCCCGACTCCATCTCTTCCGCATAGCTCACAATCGCATCCTCATGAGTGCTGACGCGCGTTTGCGTGCCGCCATAAATATCGACTTCGGTGAGCGGGATCTGCTGAACTTCATCTGCCATTCGCTTAAGTAGAATGAGTCCGTGCCAAGCTGCAAGCCTATCTGATCACATGCACACAATCTGTAACATTCTAGAAAATCTCGGAAGTCCTCTTTGCCTGTCTATGACACGGCTATTTATCATCCTGTCGCGCGATGCGGCATCTTAATTGCTAAACGGAAACTTGAATGCCCATTAAAGTCGAGTCTACTCTCGACTCAGGGTCACAATTTCCTTGTATATATTTATGAGTTTGACTGCAGAATCTATTTTAAACGCCATCCCCCAACATAGAGAAAGCCTTGCAGCTTTGAGGGAAATCCTCCTTGCGAATGCATTGATGATCGGCGAAATCCCCGCTCCAACATTTGAGGAAGACGCTCGCATAACCTTTATCATCAATCGCTTTACGGAATTAGGACTGCAAAACATTTCGATTGATGAAGCCGGAAATGGGATGGCGATGATTCCGGGCACCAAGGGCCGCAAAAACTTATTAATCTGCGCCCATGCGGATACCGTATTCAATGCCAAAATTGATCACGCCATGTCGGTTGGCCCCGACACCATTCAAGGGCCGGGCATTGGGGACAACAGTTTAGGACTCGCCGCCATCGCCACCTTACCCGAGATTCTCGATCACCTCGATATCCAGCTTGAAGACAACATCATCCTACTTGCTTGCGCTAAAAGCTTGGGTCGCGGCGACCTAGGAGGCATACGCTTTTTCTTAGAAAATAATCAATTGCCACTGCGTTCAGCTATTTGTATTGAAGGCATTCAATTAGGCCGTCTGGCCTACACTTCAATTGGAATGCTGCGCGGCGAAATCACTGTTGAACTACCACCAGACTACGACTGGAACAAATTTGGCGCCGCAGGCAGTGTGGTGCTGCTCAATAAGGTGGTGCAACGCATCATGGAAATCCCCATTCCGATGGAGCCGCCCACCCGAATTCACTTTGGTTCGATGAACGCAGGCACTTCCTATGGGACGGAGCCCACCACCGCTACGCTGCGCTTTGAAATCCGCAGTGAGAAAGTAGGCATGGCCGCGGAAATGCGTCAAAAGATCGAAGCCATTATCGATGAAATTGCCACCCACTCAGATACATCGATTTCGTTATCTGTGATCGCCCAGCGAACCAAATCTGGCCTCGATTACTCGCATCCCATGGTGCAAACGATGCGTTCGATTTTGAAGAAATTAGAAATCAAGCCTCAAGATCGACCCAGCGTGGGCGAGCTCAGTGCCCTCATCAAAGAGGGCATCCCGGGTGTTACCATAGGCCTCACCAAAGGCCGCGATAAAAATGAACTTAAAGAGTCGATTGCCATCAATCCCATATTTGATGGCTTGTCGCAGCTAGTAGCCTTAATACAGTCAATTGACGGAGGATTTTGTGATGGAAGATAAAATTGAAAAGTGGTTAAAGACCAACACATTTCACCACGGTGAGTTTTGGGATTTACGCGCACTCGTTGCTCAAAAAAAAGCGCAAAAGCTTAAGATCTCCCTCTGTATTCCGACCCTAAATGAGGAAAAGACGATCGGTAAAGAGATCGTCATCCTGAAATCGGAACTGATGGAGCGCTATCCTCTGATCGATGAATTTGCGGTCATCGACAGCGGGTCTGAGGACAAAACCCTAGAAGTAGCCGCCTCTTTTGGTGCGGATACCTACAGCGCAGCCGATATTTTACCCGAAGTGGGTCATAAGCGCGGCAAAGGAGAAAACCTGTGGAAGGCCATCTATCAACTGCAAGGCGATATCATCGTCTACGTAGATGCCGACATTAAAAATATTCACCCGCGTTTTGTTACTGGGATCGTTGCCCCCTTAATCTATAACGAATCGATCAAGTACTGCAAAGCCTTTTACGACCGCCCAATGGCCTACTCTTCAGGCATCCGACCCAGCGGCGGTGGCCGGGTGACAGAAATCCTGATCCGCCCACTATTTTCCTTATTTTTTCCAGAATTGACCGCGCTGATCCAGCCGCTTTCGGGTGAATTTGCAGTCCGCCGAGAAGTGCTCGAACGCATCTCCTTCCCCATTGGCTACGGTGTTGAAACCGCTCACATCTTGGATGTCTACCGTCAATGGGGCCTTGAAGCCTTTGCGCAATGTGATCTCGATCAACGCATCCATCGCAATCAGAGCACTAATGCATTAGGCAAGATGTCCTTTGGCATTCTACAAACCTTCATCAACCGACTCAAAAGCTTCGACATGGTGGATCGTCTCCCAGATTTGGCAACTCTATACCGACAATTTCAGGCCGAGGGCAACCGCTATGAACAAGTCAAACGAGAAATCGTCGAATACGAGCGACCGCCCATAATCACCATCCCCGCTTATCGTGACAAGTACGGAGTGGCCGAAGAGGATGCAGCCCATTAAACTGGCAATCGTCCACTATCACCTCAAACGCGGCGGAGTGACCCGCGTTATCGAGTCTACGATTGAAGCAGCCCGCAAACATACTCCTGAGCTAGCGTTCACGGTGATATCTGGCCAGAACTCAAATGCTTTTAGTCCAAATATCGCTTGCTACGAAGTTCCCGCACTTAACTACTCAAGTAAACGGTCGTGTTCAACGAGCGCCGAGCAACTGGTCGAGCAGCTAAAAGCTGCCGCCATCCAGGGACTGGGATCGCTACCCGATGTATGGCATATTCACAACCACAGCTTAGGAAAAATCCCAGCCTTTGAATCTGCAGTCCATCAATTAGCCCAAGAGGGCGCTCGCATTCTACTACAAATCCACGATTTTGCAGAAGATGGGCGCCCCAAAAATTACACCCAGCTTCAAGATAAAAATAAGCTCTACCCGCTTGCACCGGGGATCCAGTATGCCGTCATCAACTCACGGGATCAGCAGCAGCTACAGGAAGCAGGCTTTCCTGATGAACAGCTCAAGCTATTGGCCAACCCCGTCACAGCGCCAGCGAACACCACTGTTCCGATCCAGGCCCAAAAGCAGCTTTTGTCCCAACTAAACGCGGAGCGTCTTATCGTGTATCCGGTGCGCGCCTTACGACGTAAGAATCTAGGCGAATTTCTTCTCTGGGCAGCGCTTGCGGAACCAGGAGAAGTTTTCGCTATGACACTGGGCCCGACAAACGAAGCCTATCGCGCTCGCTATCAGGCCTGGCAAGCACTCAGTCAAGAGTTGGCGCTACCAGTCCACTGGGAGATTGGAGAATCGACCAATGCATCCTTTGAGTGTATTATGCAATCGGCATCCGCAATCCTCAACACCAGTATCGCCGAAGGCTTTGGCCTCACTTTTCTAGAACCTTGGTTATTTGCTAAGGGGCTTTTAGGACGTAAGCTACCGGATATCACGGCTGACTTTAAGGCCAAAGGAATTGATCTTTCCAATTTATACACGGCACTCCCCATCCCCAAAGCCTATGTCTGTCTTTCTGACTTAGAACACGCTATAGCAAAGGGACTGCAACAGGCTTATGCCAGCTATCAACGAGCATTGCCACAGGACGCGGTAGAACGCGCGCTCCAAGCAATTCACTGTGGCCCCGATCACATTGACTTTGGAGGACTCGACGAGGCCCAACAAACAGCCATCATTCGACAGGTCCAACAAGACCCATCCATCAAAAATCTTTTAAAGCCCCACTTATCAATAAAGCTAGCATCGACAGAGCACATTGAAAAAAATGCAGCAGCCGTAAAAACTTGCTACAACGAGAAGAGCTACATCCAAGAATTACAGGCCATCTACCAACAAGCGCTGGGGCACAGCAATTCAGCCAGCGAATACTGCCTAAAGTTACTGCCTACAGCAAATGTCCTCTCACGTTTCCTCAAGCCCGAAAACTTCCGTCTGCTGCGGACTTAACAATATGTGCACATCTTTCTCCAATCACAACCTGATCTCAGCACACAGGGGCGCATGAAGCTGACAGTGGGTACCCCGCTTCGAAAAGGTTTGTAAGGGCGGCTTGGTGCGCGAGTCGCTCGCTGCGACCAACAACTCCATAACTGTTCAAAACGGTATCACTAATCGTGAGGAAATACGACATACCGAGCAACGAGGCGATCAAGCCGTCAGTTCTCACAACCCTACCTAAACAAGTTCCAGCGCTCTAACTTGTCTTTGACAATTCATCCCTAATTGTGCAATCGCTTGCGCAAGATGCTCTGGAACTGCAGGCCGAGAAAGCGTATACATATACGTGACTGCTGGTCTGATAGGCAACCCATGTACCTTGATCGCTTAAGACATTTTTGAGCACCCTCTGGGTGAACACATTTCTACTGCGATGCACTGGAAATGTAACTGATATAAAGTAACGTGCACATAAAGCCATATTGCTTAAAAAATCCGCTCACACAATTCGGGCTCCCTAAACATACCATACGCCCATCTGCAGTCAGTAAAAAGAACTTCCTGTTCATCGGCTCACAAAATACCGATATACGCTCTGCGATTTTTTACTCGATCATCGTCTCATGCCAGCGACATGGAATTGATCCACTTGGCAACATGACAGGCCGCCTGCATCGATTGCCTCAAATGAGTAATCAAGATGAGTTGGACCCACAGCTTCCAGCTAATTGGAAAGAAGCTTAATCCTAATTACCGCAGTTGCGTAATCTTTTAATCGTGAAAGATCATTGCAAGTATCTGTTGTGTATGATGATTTATCGCCATGAATCCTCTTAACGAGCTTCACCCAATTGGTGAAGGCAAAATGGC
>Ga0213867_1000318_pt1 | contig 22012 bp, 19 predicted proteins | sample PICome_12_FD_160120 | JGI IMG/M metagenome (GOLD analysis project Ga0213867, IMG submission 160120) | Coastal seawater microbial communities near Pivers Island, North Carolina, United States - PICO540 | ecosystem: Environmental > Aquatic > Marine > Coastal | place: USA: North Carolina... | reverse complement strand
AGGCCATGTTGTCCCGGAAGTCGCAGGCTTGCGTGGTGCATCCGGGGGTGGAATCCTTTGGATAGAAATACAAAATCACGGTTTTTCCTTCGCTCAAATAATCGCTGAGGCGGTGAGTGGTTCCGTTTTGATCCACCGCTGAAAAGGCGGGAGCCTGTGTGCCTGCTTCCAAATTGACCGTGTCGCTCATGCTTCCTCCTCGGTGGTGCTTCACAAAAGGGATTGGTTGTCTCCACGAAACATCGCCGGTCATTTCTACTGCTGAACTGGCTTGCTATCTTCTTTTTATTCATAATGAATGGATAATTAATCGGTTTGGGTCATTCAAGGCTGTTCCACCGATTCTTTGAATAACTGGCCGGTCACAGAGGAAGTCATGGTCGGCGCTCGCATGTCTCGTAGAGCGCGACGGTTTTTCAAACGAATTCAACGGGCTGATAGCAAATTTGGCCTCCAAGAAATCGCCAGCGCCATCCAAACCGACCTCGACAAGCGCCATCTGAGTTACGACGAAGCCCTGATGCTGGGCAATCTCATTCAAAACCGTGCAGACCAAGTGCCCGGCGATACCATCGTCTACGCCATTTCCGACCGAGATGCCTACCGGCGCACGCTTGAGTTGTACCTCCGGGACGCTCTCTTGACACGTACGGAGCAGTTGCTTCTCTGGGAAGAGCGACGTCGTCTTGGAATTTCCGACAGTGAACACGATGCCTTGCTCAACCAACTTCTCGCCCAGTGGAAGCGACAAGGCAAATCCGTCACCATCGACCGGTTCGAAAAACCCAGCGGAGGTGCGGATTCTGCATAAGAAAGCACTCCCGTTTGCGCTGGTGGCGCTCTTGCTGGTAACCAGCCTCGCACCGCTCGCTTCGGGAACCCAAGGCCGTTCGACGCCCGACTTCGTGATCTCTTCGTTCACCCTTGACAACGCGGGCTCAATGGTGCTCGGTGGAGCCGTGGAGGCCGAGGACGCCACGCACATCGTCCGAATCCAAGTTCAAAACATCGGTCTTGCAGCAGGCCAAGCCTCGCTGGCCTTGTTGCTTCAGGGCAGCGCTTCATCGGGCGACATTGTCATCGACAGCACCGACCTCGGCGTCATCGCCGCCGGTGGAACGAGCTCCATCACCGTCTTTTCCTGGTCAGCCACCATCGGAAACAACCAGATTTTGAAGGCTCGTGTTGACGGTACGGCGGACGTCAACAACAACAACGACGAAGAACAAATGTTGGTCAACGTGAGCCGTTATCAGGCCGCCAGCGTTCCCGTCATCAACATCCCTCAACCGCTCTCGGGCGGGAACAGCGTCGTTTGGTCACAAACCGTCCACGACTTTTCAATCGGCGTGCGCAACGACGGTGTCAAAAACCTCTCCGCTCAGTTCTGGCTCAACTTCACGCAAGTCGGCACCGGTGCCACCTTCTCGCAGGCTTCCGGCATTGTGCCCGTCGTTCGCCCCGGCTCGATCTACAACGGTGGAGCGACACCGGAGACGGTCTCCATGTCGTTTGATGCGACGGCACGAACCGGCGAGTGGGACGTGGTTGGAACGATGTTGGCCAGTGGCGTGAACGGCCCAGTTGAAGTGAGTTTCTTGAGCCAACGCGTGGTGTTTTCGAACTACGACTTCACCCTGACGCCTGCCCATGACCGGAGCGTTGAGCCCGGCCAAAGCTCTACCCTCACGTACATCATCAAGAACATCGGCGTTGCCTCCGACGATTATTCCGTCGCCCAAGCCAACGTCAACGGGTGGGTGACCGGTATGACGCCCGCTGCCAGCACGGCAACCATTTCTCCCAACGTGACCACCTCCGTCTTCGTCCAGGTCGCCGTTCCTTCCGACGCTCTGCGAACCGACTCCGACATCGTTACGCTTACCGTGACCTCCAGCGGGGGTTCCTTTTCCAAGTCCGTGTCCACCACGGTGCTCGCCAGCGAGTTGTACGAGGGCGAGGTGACCATGGACGCCGACACCAAATCCTTGACGCCCGGCCAAACGAGTACGCTTCAGGTTCAGATTGAAAACACCGGCAACGCACCTTCTTCTTTTGCGCTCACCGGGGGGATTTCCACCAATCCCGTCAATTGGGACCTTGAACTCTCCAGCTCAAGCACCGGAACCCTCGCCCCTGGCGAATCCGTCAACGTCTCGTTGGCCGTGACACCTCCCGTCATCAAGAGTCCGCTCGTCCCTGGCGAGTACAATCGCGCAGGCGATGCCATGTCCGTTTGGGTGCAAGCGGCTTCCCTCAACGGTGGCTTCCCGCATCTTGACGCCACGCCCGTAACCATTCTCCCCGTTGTGGTTGTTGATCCCGGGCTTCCAACCGACGCCATCGACATGACGGTGGAGCAGGTGATGCAAGCGCGTCAAGGCATGGGTCTGGAGGAAGTCCTTGACCTGGAGGTCGAAGTCCGCCACAACCTCGCCAGCGACCTCTCCGAGACGGTCAACGCCACCGTCACCCTGAGTTCACCCGTTTTCACCTCCGACTCCACCGGTGGATTTGAGGAAACGGACCGCTGGGCTTTGGGACTCACGCCCAATTTGTTCCCCTACATGACCCTCGGCGACACCGCTGACGCGGTATTGACCGTTCAAGGTCCCGCCGACGACTACCCCGTTTCCGGAACCCTCTCGGTTCTGGTGACGGCCACCCCGACGCTTGGAAGCGTCCATCAGGGCTCGGGTGTTGTGCCTGCGGCCGTGACCCAATCGCTCGACATTCGCATTCCTCCCGTCTTTGGAGCCGTTGGCCACAACGGTTCGACCCTCGACGTCATGGTCGGCGAGGAGACAGCGTTCGATATTGACCTCGCCAACACGGGCAACAACCTGACGTCCTACCGGCTCACCATGGCCGACACCCTCCCCGAGGGTTGGGTCGCGTCGTTTTCCGCCTCATCCTTGATGCCCTCCACGACGTTGGCCGCCGTACCGGCTGACGTGGCGGATTACCCTTCCAACGATACGGCCCACATCAAGACCTTCCCGCTGGTCATCACCACCGACCCGATGGCGCCGGCGAACAGCGTTGAATCGCTTCGCATTGAGGTTCAAGAAATGGACTCCGGTGCCTACATCACCGACTTTGAAATTCCCATCCGGGTCGGTGAAAAGGTCAACGCCTCGCTCTCCCCGACCAGTCAAGAAATCAACCTCTCCATCGGCGACTCCGTCACCACCAGTATTGTCGTGAGCAACATCGGAAACACGCCGGCGATGTTCAACGTCTGGCTCGATACCTCCCAGGCAGGTGAGGTGGAGTACGTCCTCGAGACGCCAAGCGTCATCGCTATTGGAGCGGGATACGAAGCGACCGTTCGGGTCCGCCTTACCCCAACCGCTGACGCCCTTGCGGCAACGGATTACATCGCCACCCTTTGGGTGTCAAACGCCGATTCGGGTCTCAACCTGTCAGCGGACATTCACGGAAACATCAGCGAAGAACACGGCATTGTTGTTGACACGCTTGACGAGATTGGCGTGATTCCGGGAGAATCCCAAACGGTGAATTACACCGTCACCAACAACGGCAACTTGCTCGAAGACATCATCGTGCAGACCGAGGTTGAAGGGGAATGGGCCGTTACTCCCTCAAGCGCGCCCTTCCAACTCCCCGTTGGTGAAAGCGAAAGCGGAACCTTGTCGATTGCCATTCCTGCGCTCGGTGGGGAGGACAGCATGCTCAACGGCGCCATCTACCCCGTCACGATGCGGGTGATCAACGCCACCACTCAAGACGAATTGGAGGTCCACCGCTTCAACCTCATCGTCGCACCGGTCTTTATCGTTGAAGTTGAAGATTGGCCTGCGGTCAAATATTACCATCGCGGCTACGACCGAACCTGGGACGTGAGCATCACCAACACCGGGAACAAGGACGTTGAGGTCAACGTCTCCTACGCCCTGTTCCAAGCTGGATTGACGCTGCCCAGCACCGATTGGGAGGTGGCCAATAACGCTCCGCAAACCTTGATGCTCCCCCGGGGTCAAGCCACGCCGTTCTCCTTCACGGTTCGCAGCGTCTCCCCCCAACCTCCCTTGACGCTCGCAGCCAACCTGCTCGTCGCCCTTAACCCGGTCGATGAAGGCGTTCAGGGGAGCGCAGAATACGCCACCGAATTGCGAATGGACCGCTTCCACGAGGACAGAGACACGCCCGTGAACCCTAACGGTCCTGCGGTGTTCACCATCGACTACTCCCACATTCCAACGGGCCAAGAGAGTGCGGTTGCTTACGAACTCGAATTGTGCGGTGCTGAGCGACTGTTGGACCTCGGCGACCTGGGTCAAAACGAATCGCTCTTCGATTGGTCGTTCGCCGTGCGAATTGACAACACCGATTTCCCGCTTGATTTGGAAGCGGCCTGCCCGTCGGGCGCCTCCCTTGGTGCGGAGTCCCGTTTGACCCTTCCAACACGGCAGCCCTGGGTGACCTCCGACCCGATTCAACTCGTGGTTGAGGCCCCTGTCTCGCCGAACATCCTCGCGGGCGACGGTTGGGACCTCACCTTCCGACTCTACAACCCGAACGAACACACCGGATACACCGAATTTGACGAAGAAACGTTCACCTACGAACTTGCCGTGTTCTCTGACCCGGGGATCATCGCTCAAGGCCCTGAAGACCCCGACGGATTCTTTGAGGGCCAAGAAACGACCTACTCGGTCACGGTCAAGAACCACGGTACAGCTCAGGCGCTCGGCATCAGTGCAGCGCTGGACTGCAACGATGACGTGATCGTTCTCTCCGTGCCAGAGATGCACCCGCTGTTGGTCTCTCAAGCGGAGCACACCTTCGTTTGGACGGTGCAGCCTGCGGTGATCGATTGGTGGGAGGTTTCCAAGCAAATTCAGTGCGATGCGACCCTGTCCTACATGTACGTGGGGGACGGGAACATCGAAGCCAACGACGTTTCTCACACCTATCAGAAAGACGGGACGCCCGTTGAACTCGGTCAAGACCTTGTTCGCTCGTCGTCCCCGGACCTCTCGGTCGCCTTTGTGGCGTGTGTTGTCGCCTTCCTGCTCTCCTTTGTCTTCGTTCGTCTTTCGACGCAATCCGAAAAATGGCAACTGGGTGGCGTGTACGCTGGCGTTATCGGCTTCGGATTTGCCTTCCACCTCTTCCAAGTCCAGTATTGGGGCCCAGCAGTTCTTCTGCTCGGCGCTCTCTGGATATGGCGCATGACCTGGAAGTCAAGCGAGGAATTCCGCATGATCCATGCCGATTACCAGCGCGCTCGCAAGGGCATTTCCACCGTATACTCCGATCACTTCGCAGCGTTGACCGACAGCCGCCGTCAACTGACCATCATCCTCTCGATGCCCGTCTTGGGCATGCTCGCCATCGTGTTGGGCTTGCCGCCGCAACTTGAGACCAATCAAGACAACCTCGTGGTCATGGCGGCGTATTTCTTCGCCATCGTTGTCGGCGTGTGGTACCTGCTGAAGCGCTCCGACAAACTCTACGGAAATCTCTACGGTCGCATGACGGACGCCGAGGTCAAAGCCATCCGGCTCGAGCGCGACCTGAACGACCCCGCACGTTTGCTCAACGACCTTGCCGACGACGGCTTGGATTTCACGGCGATTCTCGGTCCCGCTGAACCCTCCGCTTCTCAAAGCACCAGCAATGAAGGGGATAAACACCCTGTTGCCGACCTCGACTTTACCACAGCAACGGAGGTGGAAAGCGATGCCTGAGGACGAAGGCGTGGTGATGGACATGCCCAGCGACATGCTGGAGGCCGACCGTGCTCAGCGGGAGCAGGGTATTCTCGAAGCCTCGCAAACCCTGGAGCGTATCGCTCGGCAAGCCGCCCGTCGCGAAAACCCCTCGCTCGCTGAAACCGACATGGACCTCTCGGAGACCAAGGTCTACCTCAACGTCCATCAACTCTCAAAAGCAAAGAAATCCCTCAAGCGAGCCGAAGTTACGCTCGAGGAACTTGAGGAGGACGTGTTGACGCTCCGTCGAAGCATCGCCATGTTGCACCGTCTCTTGGTCCACAAGCACATCACGCTTGAGGAGGCCGAACGCATCCTTTACAAGCTGCGGGAAGCAACCGCCGCCGCCGAAATGGGCGATATCCGCGCCTCAACCGGAGAGGTTGAAGACTTGTTGGAAGACATGATCGGGGGCAACACGTCAACGCTCAATCCCTTCCTCTTCCGTCATTTCTGGATGGGGGTTGACACGCGATGGCCGGCCGGCGGTGAAACCGGTGTTCTCTTGGTACGGATCATCAACGACGGCCCCATTCCCATGCCCATGCTTCGCTTGAAACCACCCGTCCCTGCAGGCTGGACGGCGACGCCTGCCAACGTCGACCTGCCCATCATCGCACCAGGCGGCAACATTCCGCTCCGCTTTGAGATACAACCAAATTTCCGGTTGAGTTCTGAAGACACGCCGCTCACGCGAAAGTTGTCGGTCGCCACCGCTTATGAAATGCGCTCGGGGGAAATTACCGTGACCATGCGCGTTCAAAACCGCTCGATGGAGCCGTTGTCAGAGATTTTACTGTCGCCTTGGCTTCCGCCGGGCTTTACCGCTGAAGAACTTCCGTTCATTCGCACGCTCGCTCCAGACGAGGTGGCTGTTGTTCGCATGCCGCTTCGCATCAACCTCGGTCAGGGAGGTGAACTCTGACCTTTCCAATTCCACCCGTGAAGCGGGGGATAACACAAAAAATGGTGAAAAAAATGAAGCAAGAAATGAAGAACGAAGAAAGCGATAGCCTCGCTGCCATTGGTATTGGTGCAATGATTGTGTTCATTGCGCTGATTCTGGTTGCAGCGGTTGCGGCAGCGGTCATCATCCAGACGGCCGAAAAGTTGCAGCAGAACGCCCAAGCCAGCGGTGACGACACCCAAGAGCAGATGTCAACGAAGTTGACGCTCATCAACGTCATCATCGAAACGGTTGACTCAGTAACTCCGGAATACGAGTTGTTTGTCACCTTTGAATTGGCTCCAGGTTCTGAACCGACCCAAGGCGATGACATTGGTTATACCGTGATTTGTCAGGACCTTGGTGCTGACGATGCAATTGGCGGCACCGGTGCAGACGCTGACTCCACGGAGTTCGCTTCTGGAAGCCTATTGGGCGCCACTGCCCACACCGGGGACGGTGCAGGCACTACGGCCATCACGCTCGCTCCTGGCTCGACGTATGTCGTGGTCATGGACATCACGAACTGCCCACCTGCTGCCAACCAGGACCACATTGTCCTGTTCACGGTTGACAGCGGCGGTAGCACATACGAGGAACTCCAATACGGGTCTGCGCCAGCCGTTGGCGACGTAGTGGTTTGAGGTGAACAAGATGAAAAACGAAAACAAAAACATGGAAAACGACAAGTTGGCTGCAATTGGTATTGGTGCAATGATTGTGTTCATCGCACTCATTTTGGTTGCTGCTGTGGCTGCTGCAGTGATTATTCAAACCGCAGAGAAGTTGCAACAAAACGCTCAATCAACCGGTGATGACACCACGGACGAGATGTCTGGAAAGATTCAGATTCTCAACGTCTTCGTCAACGATCCAGACAACACGTACGAGATTTACTTCCGTCTTGCTGCAGGATCCGATAACACGGACACCGTGGACATTTACTGGCAAATCTTCTGCGAGGACCCTGACGGCGGTGGCGTTGGTGTAGCAACCACGGACCGCCTGGCAGGTGACTTCACGGACGGAGCCACCCCTCCCAGCGGTATTATCGTTGAATTGGACGACAACACCGCAACGGCCCTTGATGTTGCTGAGGCAGGAATCTCCTACCGCGTGACCATCGATGCGACCGACGGAACCGACGACTGCAGTCCTACACACCTTTTCAGCAACAACCTGAAAGGTTCTCTTTACATTCACGTGAAGGGTGGAGGCTCAACGTACGACGTCCTGAAGGTTAACGACGAGACTCGCGGCGCTGTTGTGGTCTGATCACTTTTGAGAATCCATTCCCGGATTCTCAGAAGGAGGTTCTGAAATGGTTTGGCCATTTACTGGAAACTCGGGAGAAGGCAAAAGCGCAGACCAGTCCTTGAGCGAGGAGCGCCTGAAGATATTGTCCAACGTGGCGATTGAACAGGTCCCGTTCCCTGAAGAGGGAATGCTTACGGAGGAGGATGCTTGGACCATCTCTCCCGGACCCGCCAAGGCTCGGATCAACAGCCAGCAAAGCGTGCCCAACGTTGCAGCGACACTCGCCCCGGCGAGTGTACCGCAGCCCGTTGGTCCTGCAACCGTCGACACCTCGGGTCTTGAGCGGCTCATCAGCAGCCGCCTTGACATGGTTGAGGATGTCCTTCGGATGGTTGAAATCCGTTTGGAAGAGAGCGCTGCGCCTCGGCCCGAGACCGATCATGCCGATGCGGGCGAAGGTTCCCACGACGATGATGACGCTGACGATGACGATGTTGCCTTTGCAGGCGACCGAATCATTTCCGCCAGCGGGGAAGTCTTGAGCGTGAGTGGAACGGCCCGGATGATGGAGGACGACCAAGGGCGTCTCGTCGAATTGTACGAAGCACAGGCTTTGGCCGCTAACCCCTTCCTGTCAAACCCTCACGCGATGGGGGCCTCAGGCGGGTCCAGCGGCACCACCGGTGCACCCACCGTCGCTGCCTTGTTGCTCGACCACATGTCGGGCATGGCCGCGGTGAGTTTCACGCAGAAGGCGATGGACTCGGGGATGCTCTCGGAATCTGAAGGGCACGCCGTCTTGGCCATTGTTCAACTTGCTGAACCCGGTGACCCCGATTCAGCTCTGTCGGACCATCTGCCGCACCGTCAACTGTTGCTGTTCTCTGCGATGGTCGCCTCATGGCGGTCGAGTCGAGAGACTTCGGAGGAATGATGCATGGGTGCGTCGGTCGGAATCGGTGCTCTCGTGGTTGGCACATCGCTGTTGTTGGTGTTTGCTCTTGCGATGCAAACGCTTGACGACAGATTGAACGCCAGTCTTGAGATCATTGAGGACGCAGCCGACGACACACCTGACATCCGAATTGACGATGCAACCCTTTGGGAGGGCGCTGTCCTGACCGTGACCGTTTCCAACAACGGAAGCAACTACACGAACGGAACGTTGACCACCTCGGGTGGAGCCGGAGGATTTCTCGGTGGATTCACCGTGGATGCTTCTGGAGGAATTGATACCGTGTTTATCACCATTCGCGGTAATTATTCCTCGGTTCCAACCGTCGTTGTCGACCCGACCGGTCAACCCGGCAATGCTGGAGGCGCAACCTTCACCGTCGATATTGGCAACTTCATTTACGCCAACATGACCAACGTGGGCTCAACCACGGTCGCTCTGGCGGACGGATGGGTCTTCCTTGACGGTTCAAGCGGTCCTGCACCCACCAACCTGGAGAACGCATACACGCCATCCATCAACAGCACGAACTGGTATCCCGGTGAAACGATCGTTGTGGAATGGGCAGAGGACGGAGCGACTTCGTACGAGCGAATCGCCCTCACGGTCCTTGGAGAAACGGTAGGGCTCCCCCTTGCATGAGGTGAAACCATGGCAGACGGCGGAGCATCTTCTTTCATCCTGCTCGTGACGGCCCTCTTGGTGTCGGGAAGCGTTAGCATTCTCCTCATCAACCAGTGGGGGCAGATGGCGCAGAGCAGCACGGTTAACGTTGTCGCTTTGGAGGCAGAACGGGCGACAGGCGTTGCTTTTGCGGGCGACCCGATGATGGTCGACTTGGACACCACCAATCAGGAGATCACGTTCTTCTTGCAGAACATCGGTGAGAACCTGCTCGATGCATCCACCCTCGTGGTGATCGTCGACGGGCAATCGGTGACGAGTTCCATCGTCGATACGCTGGTTCCCGCCGGCAACGACTGGGACGATACGCGTTTGCTTGAGGTCACGGTCAATTCGAGCACCTGGTCGTACTCGACGGGTGACGATGTGGCCTTAACCGTCGCCGTCTCCTCCGAGGTGACCAGTGGTTATCGCGGCTCGACATCCATCAGTTTGGAGGTGCGCTTGCATGATTGAATCGCTTGGCGAAAATCCAACGCCCGTTGAGGACGGCTTCCCGTACGAAGTCGAAACCGACAGCCTCGCCGATTCACTCGGCTTGCGCATCCCGAACCGGAGCCTCGCCGTGCTGCAAGGTACGGTGGGTGCAGGGAAATCGCTTGTCAGCCAACGTTTCGTTCACGGACTTCTGGAAAACGGCGTCAAGGTTCTGGTCGTCACGACCGAGTTAACGACCCGAGGTTGGATCGAACAGATGGAGTCCATCGGATACGGGGTCACCAAGGCTCTGAGCAGCGGTGCGTTGATGGTGTTCTCTCGGTTTGGAACCATTGCCGAACCCGTCGCCAACGTGGGTATTCACGAAGTTCTCGATAGCGAAGCCATCGAACATGCTGATATCATCGTGATCGACTCTGCAAGTTCCTTGATGCCCGAGAACATGACCGATGCCGAACGCTTTGCAATGATTCAGCGCATGCGCAAAATCGCCTCCACGGGGCGAACCATCATGCTGACCGTTGATGCGGACGAGATGGACGCTAAGTTGCTTCATTCCTTGCGCTCCGGCGCGGAAGTGGTGCTTGACCTCTCGACCACCCTGATCGGCGGGGACCTCAAGCGTTCGATGATCGTGACCCGGTACCTGCGTGCTGCCGGTCCGATTCAATCGTCCATCGGTTGGCGTGTTGAGCCCGGCATGGGCTTCATCGTGGACATCACGGCGGTGAGCTGAGGAGGGAGATGCTACGATGGCCGACGAACCTCGTTTTGCGAAGGGCGACCTCAACGGCGTCATGGCGGCGTATCCGCACGTCGCTGAATGGGTACGAGATTTCGAAATCCGTTACGGCTCTCGCCCGATGTATTACGGTCCGTTGGACCGAGATGCGAAGAAGCAACGGCCATTGAACCTCATCTACGTCACCCGGGAACCGATTTTTGTCCACATCTACGAACCTCCTGCCGACGATGACGGGGGCGGGACCGTTCTCTGGTTCGGTCTCGAGCCACAACTCACCGAAGAAGAGGAAAACATCCGTCGTGAATTGGTGGAAACCTTGCTTCAAGAAGCGCCCACTGCACCGTCGTTCACCACCGATAACGAGTTCGAGAACATCCTCGAGCAGATGATCGACCGATACACCATCCTCAACACCGAAGCGAGCAACATCGTTCGTCGTCAAGGTCGTTTGTGGGAATTGGTCGGCATGGACGACAAGCGGATTACCGTAACCCAAGAACAACGGCAGCGGCTCACCTACGTCGTGATTCGCGATTTGATTCGAAACGGCCCTCTCGAACCCCTGCTCTCCGACGAGATGCTCGAAGACATTCACTCGGTCGGGCTCAAGCACATTCACATGGACCACAAGGTGTTCGGCATGGTCACCTCCAACATTCGTTTCCGCGAACGGGAACTTTTGGCGAGGTATTTGCGAGCCATGTCGGAACGTATTGGCCGCCCCGTGTCCGACAACAAACCGATCATTGACGGGGTGCTGCTTGACGGGTCCCGTATCAACATCATTTTCTCCGACGACGTCTCGATGCTCGGGCCATCGTTCACCATCCGTAAATTCGCCGAAGAGACCATCTCCGTGGTTCAACTCATCAAATGGGGCACCATGTCCGCCCAACAAGCGGCCTACATCTGGATCTGTCTCGAATACGGCATGTCCGTCCTCGTTTCGGGGGAAACCGCTTCCGGAAAAACCACCACCCTCAACGCCATTCTGCCGTTCATTGACCATAACGTCAAGATTTACTCTGCGGAAGACACGCCTGAAGTCAAGGTTCGGCACAAGATTTGGCAGCGCCTGGTCACCCGTGACGCCAAGAACGAGGATTCCCGTGTGGAAATGTTTGACCTGCTCAAGGCCGCCCTGCGAAGCCGCCCTCGCTACATCATCATCGGTGAGATCCGTGGTGTTGAGGGTGCTACGGCGTTCCAAGCCATGCAAACCGGCCACCCGGTCATCGCCACCTTCCACGCATCCTCCATCGTGAAGATGATTCAGCGGTTTACCGGTGACCCGATCAACGTCCCGATTCGTTTCTTCGACAACCTCAACTTCGCCATTTTCCAAGAAGTCGTTGAGGCTCCTGGTGGCGGTATCGCTCGACGTGTGACCGGTATTGACGAAGTCATCGGGTACAACAAGCACAGCGACGGTGTGCTCACCCGTGGAATGTTCGAATGGGACCCCGTGAAGGACAAGCACTACTTCCGAGGTATGTTCCAATCGCACCTCTTGGAGAACAAAATCGCCGCCATGGCCGGGTTCTCCAACAAGCGGGACATCTACGACGAAATGTTGCGAAGAGCCGATGCCATCCAGCGCATGGCCGACCGTGACTTGACGCATTACGACGATGTGTTTGACCTTCTGGGCTTGTATTACTCCAACGGATGGGAGCACTTTGACCGTGCCATCGACACGTGGGTTGGGGTCAATCACAAGTGAGGATGATGGGTCATGGAGCGAATGCCCATCTGGCAGATTGCGCTTCGGCGTCTTGAAATGCCCGTTTCGCGTTTTCTCACGATTTACGTGGCGCCCATTGTGTTCGTCACCTTTCTGGTGGGAATTTTTCTCGTTGCATTAACGGGTGGTTTGGCAGAAGGCGCCTTGTTTTCGGGCATCACCGGTGTTCTTTTCGTGGTGATGTTGACCCTGATGGCGGGTGTGGCGGCCATCGCCTTTCCGCTGCTCGAAGTTCAGCGCTCAGCGACCCTCATCGAGGCAGAAATGCACATGTTCATCACGCGGATGGGAATTCTTTCCATCGGTGAAGTCGCCGCACAATCCATCTTCGATATCCTGAAACAGATGCGGGATTACGGTGAGTTGGCCTCTGAAGTTCAGCGCATTGAAACGCTGGTGGACAAGTGGCATACTTCGCTGCCTGAAGCGGCCCGTATCGTCGCTCATCAAAGCCCGAGCCCGTTGTGGTCGGATTTTCTTGACCGCATGGCGTTTTCGATCGAAGCCGGTCAACCCATTGACGATTTCATGCGGGCGGAGCAAGAAACCATTGCAGAGCAATACAACACCCTCTACGATACTCGGCTTGAGTTGGTTGACGCGCTCAAGGAAATTTACGTCTCGCTCGTCACGGCAGGTCTGTTCGGCTTGGTGATCGCCGGTATCCATCTCGTGCTTTTTGAGGTTGGTTCATCCGACGATACGCCCATCGAGGTGGCCAGCCGTTTGCGTTTCTTGCTCTTGGCCTCGTTGATGTTTTTGTTCATCCAAGTCGGGGCCGTCTTTGCTTTTCGGGCAACGATTCCAAAGGATTTGACCTTCGCACGAGACGAACTCGATACACCGTTTCGAATCAATTTTCTCCGCTCGTTAATCATCTCCAGCGTGGTGACGTTGGCGCTGGTCATCCTCGCCACGCTGACGCTGATTTGGGTCTGGGACGATTTAACCTCGCAGTGGGATAAATACGGCTTGCTGTTTGTCGCTTTGCCGTTCTCCCCGCTCTTGATTCCTGCCGCCATGGTTCGGCGTGAAGAGAACCAAATTCAACGCCGCGATGAAACCTATCCTGACTTCATTCGTGCGCTTGGCGGTACAGCCCAGGCCCGTTCGGCAGAACCGTCTGCCACCATCAAAGCGCTTCGTGGCATTGATTTCGGTATGCTGGACAATTCCATTGACCGGTTGGAAAAGCGTCTCTCCACCCGTATTGACTCCGACCGAGCGTGGGATTATTTTACGGCCGATACCAATTCTGCCGTGATTTCAAGGTACACTCGTATTTACCTCGAAGGCGCTCAATCTTCGGGAAAACCCGCCGAGACCGCCGAAATGGTCTCGCGATCCGTGGGCAACCTGCTGTCGCTTCGCAATCGTCGTTCCCTCTCCGCCAACACGATGTGGGGCGTGGCGCTTGGGCTCCTCATTTCAAGCGTGGCTTCGTTGAACGTCACCACCTCGATCGTCTTGCAATTGGGCGAGGCCATTGCGGGTGTGGCGAGTGGACTGACCGATACCGATGTCGGCGCCTTGTCTGATTTTGGCGGTGGAGTTGCCTTGCCGGTTATGGAGGACGCGTCGTCGGTTGACGACAACATTCGGATGTTAAAACTAATCATCTCCCTCCTCATCTTGATGCAAGTCATCGCCGTCTCTTCGATCGCTACTCGACTACGTGGTGGGACTCGCACCAGCGCCATCGGCCAAATGATTCAGTTGACGTGGATTGCGGGCCTCGCCTCTTTCGTGACCGCCATCGTCCTTGAGGGTGCAAGCAGCATCTTCAGCGTGTAATCTTCGGCATTATTATACTCCGTTTGCTCCAATTTCCCACCATGCAAGCCCCCTTGCCTCCGCCCGCAGCCCCCGCAGCCTCACCGTACCAACCTCCAGCAGGAGCGATGGGGAAGGCCAACATGTACTCGTTTTCCAAGTGGCTGATGATCGGGTTGTCGCTTCTCGTGATCGCCTCCGCCTTCGGTCAGTTGCCGTTGGCTTCCTCCGCACCGGACGTTTCGGATTACGACCTTACCGACGACAAGGAGGCCGAGCAATACGACGACGATGTGGACAGTTACGCCACCCAAATCTCCGTCTTCGGTGCGTTAGCGTCCATCCTTCAAACCGGCTCGTTGACCTTGCTGGCGTACGCCTTCGTTCGTGAGGCTCAAGAAGAAACGGGACAGCACGTCGCCATGCGTATCACGCTTATCTTGGGCGCTGTGGTGCTCATCACGAGCATCGTGGGACGCAGCTTCTCGCTGTTCTGAGGCTCAGCGCTTCGCCTCTTCCCGAATGCGCTTCTTGGTGGCCGCCCACGAACAGATGGGGCACTGCGTAAGGTCGTGGAAGCGGGCGGGGCAATATTCCCTGCCGAAGAAGATGATTTGCAGATGAAGGTCGTTCCATTTTTCACGAGGAAACACGGCTTTGAGGTCGAGTTCGGTTTTTTCCACGGTGGTGCCGTTTGACAGACCCCAGCGGGCCGCAAGGCGGTGAATGTGGGTGTCAACGGGGAAGGCAGGAACGCCGAAGGCTTGCGACATCACCACCGAAGCGGTCTTGTGGCCCACACCGGGGAGGGCTTCCAACGCCTCAAACGAAGCAGGAACCTCACCCTCATGGCGTTCGACCAAGATTTCCGAAAGCCGTTTGATGTTCTTGGCCTTGGTTGGGGCGAGGCCGACCTGGCGGATGTCCGAAAGAATGGTTTCAACATCGAGTTCGGCCATTTCAGCGGCTGAACCGGCCTTGGCGAAAAGCGCTGGCGTGACTTCGTTCACCTTCAAATCGGTGGTTTGGGCGCTCATCAAGACGGCGACGAGCAGTTCAAACGGGTTGGAGTGGTCCAGGGGAATGGGAATGACGGGATAGAACGCTTCCAATTGTTCGGCGATGCGGTCCGCCTTGTCCTGCCGCTTCACGCCTTCACCTAACCCTCGTACGTGGCGCTGTACTCCTCGCCGGTCTGCCAGCCAAAGTAAAGGCCAAGGGCGACGGAGGTGAGCGGGATGCCGTTGCAAATCAGCGTCTCGAGGGGTTCGCTATCGGGTTTCCCGCTGATGTACCACACCAGAAGCGCCAGAAGAAGGCCGGGAAGCACCATCATGGTGCCCATGATGACGGTTCGGAGGGTGCGCATGGTGCTTCCAACGCTCCGTGCATCATCAAGGTGTGCTTCACGCCCGTTGTCGCATGCGTTCGGCGAGGGTTGCGCCGTCGAGGGCGTTGAGCGTGTCGTGGGCTTCAATCCAGCCTTTGCGGGCCGTCATCACGCCGTAAGCGATGTCGCTCAGTCCACGGATGGAGTGTGCATCGGGATTGATGGCGACCGGCACGCCGAGTCCCTTGGCGTGTTTGCACAAGCGCCAGTCCAAATCCAAGCGGTAGGGGCTCGCATTCAATTCGATGGCTTTGAGGCGCCCTTCGTCGTTGTGTTCGGCCATGTGTTCAAGCACGGCGAACAAATCGACTTCGTACCCTTCTCGGCCTTGGAGAATGCGTCCGGTCGGGTGACCGAGCACGGTGGTGGCGGGGTGGTCGATGACCTTGAGCAGCTCTTCGGTGTTGTCCACTTCGTCCCGACCTCGCCATTTTGTCATGGCGTGAACGCTGGCGACCACGTAATCCAATTCAGCGAGCACCTCGTCGGGGTGGTCGAGTTTTCCACCCTCGAGGATGTCGGATTCCACCCCGTGGAACAACCGGAAATCCACGCCTTCTTCGGCCCACGAAGCGTTGTACGCTTTGATGGTCCGCCCTTGTTCCAGCAGATCGTCGGCGCTCGCACCGTTGGCGATTTTCAGCGTGGGGGAGTGGTCGGCGATGCCGAGCCAATTCCAACCCATTTTGCGGGCTGTGTCCGCCATCAACTCGAGGCTTGCTTCGCCGTCGGAGAGCGTGGTGTGGTTGTGCAGGGCGCCTCGGATGTCGCCCGTTTGGATGAGGTTGGGAAGGTGCCCGCTTGCGGCTGCATCCACTTCGCCCATGTCTTCACGCAACTCGGGCGGGACGTACGCCAAGTCGAGGTGGGCGTAGATGGCGGCTTCGTCCTCGGCTGAGAGCGAATGAACGGCGGCGTCCATGCCCTTGAGTTCCCCCGCCTTCGCTTCGGGGATGAGGCCGAATTCGTTCAAGCGCAAACCTCGGTCGATGGCCCTTTGGCGCATGGCGATGTTGTGCTCTTTGCTTCCGGTGAAGTAGGCCAAGGTGAACGGTTCCACGTGGGGCGGGACCAGACGAACCTGAGCATCGATGGTGCCCCCGGCCTCGAGTTGTTCGTAATCGTCGCCTCCAATCGCATCGAGCACGTTGGGGTCAATGTGGCCCACGGTGAAGGATTCGTCGAAAATCGTGGTGTCCAGAATCAAGCTGATCTTTGAATCGCCTGCTCCTTTGACGTCGGCGATTCCGGAGAGGTTCAAGATGGCGTTCGCCACCGATTCGTGGTCGGCTTCGTCGACCGCCACCACGACGTCAAGATCGCCAATCGTGTCCTTTCGACGCCGGGCACTGCCGGCGAGGGTTGCACGATGAACGCCGTCCAAGGCCGCAATCTTTCGTTGGAAGGCCTCGCCGTAGCGCAATCCGATGTCAAGGCGACGACGGGCACGGAATCGGGAGAGGAGTTCAATCCCGTCGAGCATGCGTTGCTGCGATTTGGCGCCGAAGCCCTTCATCGGGGCAATTTTGTTGTCCAAAGCGGCTTGCTTGAGGCTGGCCACCGAGTCAACGCCGAGTTCATCCGCCATGAGTTTGATTCGCTTGGGGCCGAGGCCCGGGATGCCGAGCATCTCGATGAGTCCGGGCGGCGTTGAGGTGTGGAGGTCGACCCAGTCGTCGGGCCATTTTCCTTCGCCGATGGCTTGGCTCAATGCACTGCCAAGGCCTTTTCCGATGCCTTTCATGTCGAAAATTTCACCGCTCGCCACCAGTTCACCGAGGTCTTCGGTCAAACTGCCGAGCATGCGGCTGGCGTTCTGGTAGGAGCGGACGCGAAACACGTTGGCTCCTTGGAGTTCGAGCAGGACCGCCACTTGGTGGAGCACGTTGGCGACCTGGTTGCGTGAGAAGAAGGGAGGACCGTTCGGTCGTGGTTTTGGAAGTGCAAACGAGCCGCCGGCCATGGACGCAAGAGGCTGTCAACCCTCTACAAAGGTTCGCCAAGCCCCATGTTCAAGAAGCAAGGGCGTGTGGGAAGGCCATGGTTGAGGCGGCGCTGGTTGAGGTCGTGGCGGAGGCCTTGTGCGGTCTCTCGGCGGTGCTGTTCACCTTCATCGCGACGTTCTCCCGTTCACCGAAGGCCGAAGCGGCGGCTCAAAACCTCATTTTCGTCCTGCTCATCGCTGCTGCCATCGTGCTGTGGGTGCTTCCGAGCGTGGGCGGGTCGCTGTGGGGTTCGAGTTACCTTCCCCGCCCGTTGGCCTTGTTTTGTGTGATTCTGGCGCTCTCGGCTCGGATGAACATCAAGGGAGAGAACGTCTCGTTCGGTGCAAACCCCCACAGCATCGGTCGCATGAAGGAAGAGGAGTGATCAAACGATTTCGCCCTGAGGGCCTTCGTCATCCTTCTCTCCGTCTGCGTCCCCTTCATGAGCTTCTTTGGCCATTTTTTGGTCGATAAAGGTCCGCATGTATTCCGGCAGCTCTCCATTGACAAAGATGACGTCGTTGACGGCCTCGAGTTTTTTCAGCGAGTAGTAAATCTGCATGGCCGTCATCGGCGTGGATGAACAACCCGTGCATCCGCCGTCGAGCGAGAGCATGATGTTGCCGTCGGAAGTATCGATGACGGTAACCACGCCGTCGTGCTCGTCAAGCACCGCTTGAACGGGCCCGATTTCAGCGAGGATTTCCTCGGCTGTGATGACCATGGTGCGGGGACCGCTTCCCCCTCTTTGAACGATTGCCCCCGCAGGAACCCGCTCTGCGACGGCTTGCTGGACTTGAAAACCGAAACAAAGGCCCGTTTTTGGTGGGAACGGCTTATGAAGGGTTCTCAAGTGGCGCAGGGCAACAGGTGATACTGATGATGGAAAACATTGCACTGATTTCAGCAGGCGCAGGCGCCCTTGGTTTGGTGATTGCGTTCGTGCTCTACCAGCAAGTGAACAAAGTGAAGATCGACAACAAAGTGGTCGCTGACATCACAGACGAAATCCAGAAGGGCGCCATGGCGTTCCTCTTTGCCGAGTACCGTGTACTCGCCATCTTCTGTGTGGCCGTCGGCGGATTGTTGTTCGTCATCAACGACGCCAACACGGCCATTGCCTTCTTCCTCGGGGCGATCGCTTCCGTTCTCGCCGGTTTCTCCGGTATGCGTGCGGCAACTTCGGCCAACGGCCGAACCGCCATGGCTGCCAAATCCGAGGGCCGTGCAGGGGCACTCGCCGTTTCGTACAACGGCGGTGCCGTGATGGGCCTCTCCGTGGGTGGCTTGGGATTGCTTGGCATCTCGCTCGTTGCTCTTTGGCTTGACGCCGAGGGCGGTGCTGACCTCTCCGCTGCTGCTGGCTTCGGTATGGGTGCCTCTTCTATCGCGCTCTTTGCTCGTGTGGGTGGCGGTATTTACACCAAGGCTGCCGACGTGGGCGCTGACCTTGTCGGTAAGGTCGAAGCAGGTATTCCCGAAGACGACCCTCGCAACCCCGGTGTCATCGCTGACAACGTCGGCGATAACGTCGGCGACGTGGCCGGTATGGGTGCGGATATCTTCGAGTCCTTTGTCGGTTCCATCATCGCCGCCATGATCATCGCCAGCACGGCCGAGAGCACGGGCGACACCTGGGGCGTTGACTACGTGATGATGCCGATTCTTCTGGGCTTCATCGGCTACATCGCCTCCATCGTCGGCGTGTTTTCCATGGCCTTCCTCAAGAACGGAAAAGACCCAGCGGTTGCCTTGCGCAACACCACCTTCATCGGAGCCGTGCTCTTTTGGATTGGCGGCTACGCTGCCATCAGCCAAGGCTTCATCGACGTTAAGATGGGCATCATGCACTCCGTTGTGCTCGGCAGCATCGTCGGTATTCTCATCGGTTTGGTCACCGAGTACTACACGGGCATCGAACCCGTGATGGGCGTCAAGACCAAGGCCATCCCCCACATCGGTGAGATGTCCAAGACCGGTCCAGCCACCAACGCCATCGCCGGCCTGTCCGTCGGTATGATGTCGACCTTCATTCCCGTCGTCCTCATCGCCTTGGGTATTCTCGGTGCCAGCCGGTTGGGCGGTGAAACCTACGGCCTCTACTGCATCGCCATGGCCGCCATGGGCATGCTCGCCACGGTCGGTGTCACCATGACGGTCGACGCCTACGGCCCTGTGGCTGACAATGCCGGCGGGATCGCTGAGATGAGCGGACTGGGTGAAGACGTCCGAGCCATCACCGACGAACTCGACTCCATCGGCAACACCACCGCTGCGGTCGGCAAAGGGTTCGCCATTGGCTCCGCTGCGTTGACGGCCCTCGCTCTCTTCGCCGCCTACACCTCGGCCATCGGTCCGAGCAACCTGGACCTGACCCTGACCAACCCCATGGTTGTCATCGGCCTCCTCATCGGTGGCGGCCTGCCCTTCGTTGTCGCTGCCATGACCATGACCTCCGTGGGCAAGGCTGCTGGCGACATGGTGGTTGAAATCCGCCGCCAGTTCAAGGAAATCCCCGGTCTCCTCGAAGGCAAGGAAGGCGTGAAGCCTGACTCGCAGACCTGCGTTGACATCTCCACCAAAGCCGCCCTCCGTGAGATGGTTGGCCCCGGTGTCGTTGCTGTCGTCGCTCCCGTGCTCGTCGGCTACGTCCTCGGCTGGGATGCATTGGGCGGCCTTCTCGCCGGTTCGCTCGTGACCGGTGTCCTCATGGCCCTCTTCATGGCCAACGCTGGTGGTGCCTGGGACAACGCCAAGAAAGCCATCGAGCAAGACCACATTCCCGGCGCCAAGAAGGGCGACGAAGCCCACGACGCAGCCGTTATCGGTGACACCATCGGTGACCCGTTCAAGGACACCTCCGGCCCTTCGCTCAACATTCTGATCAAACTCATGTCCATCGTCGCCGTCGTCCTCGCCGGTGCCGGTGTCATGACGCAGAACGGTTTGCTCTGAAGCCAAACCTCCCGTTGATGGAAAGCGTTAGGCTTTCAAAGACCGGTCCAGTGAGTCCATCATGCGTGGACCCTGGATGCTGGTTGCATTGATGGTCTCGCTGAGCCTTGCCGGTTGCTTGGAAGGCCCCACGGTCAATTCAGGTGGACAAGGGAACACCACGGCGGACGAACTTGTGCTCCCCGCATGGGACGTCGGCGACCAATGGTTGTACACCTTCAGCACGCCTCAGTTTGGTGAAGACAGCGCCCGGCTTGTGGTCGCCGAGGTATCGGAGGATGACGGGCTTTACCGGCTTGGTATCTCGAGCGAGCGAGAAGCCCAACGTCACGCCGTCATCAACCACAACCCCTTCCTCGGACGAATCACGACCGACGCTCTCTCCGTGTACGAACAAGGTGAAGCCCAACCCGTGTTCAATTTCCCGTGGGAGGTGGGGCAAACGTGGACCTTTACGTTGCTCGGCCAAGCATGGACGGCGGAAACCACCTCCATCTACAACGGCGTGGCGGACGTGGTTGCGCAATCCGATGAGGGCCACCGTTTGACCTACGGCTTTAGCGGCCGTGAAGGGTTCCTTGAATCCCTGGTGTGGACCGATAGCGATTCGGTTGAACAACTTCGCATGACGCTGAATCAAGCCAAATCGGGCTACGAAGGGGACGTGCATTTCTACCAAGCGCGTGACTTGCTCGACAGTATGTACGAGCAAAACGACAACGACATTTACGATTCCTTCCTCGACAGCGGCCATCCCGACGGTGAGGATTGGGACGTGCTGGTTTGGTACCTCGATGTGAACATCGCCAGCGGCGGTTCGGGCACGCTGACCCTGAAAGACCACCAAGGGGCTTCTCCCTTGACCCGTGCTTGGGGTTCAGGAGCGACCGAAAAAGGCGCCATCGGAACCGTTCCCTCCATCAGCGGGGATTACTCGCTCACCGTCACGCTGCGAGGCGGCGACTCGTCGTTGCATCTGAAAGTGGCGGGCGCCATCGCCACTCAATGGACGCTGTGAGGCTTTGCCATGCCCACGCTCATCATGATGCACGGCATGACCGGGGACGCCTCCATGATGCGCCCCTTTGCCGAGAAAATCCTCCCTGAAGGTTGGACGCTCCTCGTCCCCGAAGCGCGGTTCCGCCACCCTCAGCGAGGTTTCACATGGTGGCGTTACGAGGACTTTGATGCCGATGTCACCCGTCGCCTCAACCTCTCACGCCGTGAATTGATGGACGTCGATGCTAGCCTTTCGCAATTGGAACGCCTGATCGCCGAAGAGGCGCCGATGGGCCCGTTGGTGGTGGGTGGATTCTCCCAAGGCGGCGCCATGGCTCAAGAACTGCTCCAACTGCCCATCGCCGACCGCATCGAAGGCGTCATCTGCATGGGAACCCGT
>Ga0213867_1000315_pt1 | contig 22067 bp, 21 predicted proteins | sample PICome_12_FD_160120 | JGI IMG/M metagenome (GOLD analysis project Ga0213867, IMG submission 160120) | Coastal seawater microbial communities near Pivers Island, North Carolina, United States - PICO540 | ecosystem: Environmental > Aquatic > Marine > Coastal | place: USA: North Carolina... | reverse complement strand
AAACCAAAAAAACATAATAGGCAATTATTATTCAAACCTTATTCGCGGTAAGACTAAAAGCTGGATTGATGTCTATGTTATGAATCGCTTGGGTCATATCCAAGACGGAAAACCTGTTTACCCAATGTTTGCTGGCGAAGTACACATAGCAAAAGAAGAAATACCTATTGCTGCAAATGCGCCTGTGTATGTTGGTATAGACTTTGGGTTAACACCAGCCGCAGTTCTTGGACAGAAAGTAAGAGGACGTTGGTTTATTCAATCAGAAATTGTTGCGATAGATATGGGGATTGTCCGTTTTGCAGAAGTATTAAGACAAGAACTCGCAACAAGATTCTCCGCAGCTTCCGAAGTTATTATCTATGGAGATCCTGCTGGAGACTTTAGAGCGCAAACAGATGAATCAACTCCCTTTCATATTTTGCGCGGTGCTGGCTTGAGGGCATACCCTGCGCCCTCCAACTCTGTTGATCTTCGATTAGAATCGGTTTCCTCCCAATTAACGAAGATGGTTGAAGGTAAGCCAGCACTACTTATAGACAGGCGTTGCCCTCAACTTATCAAAGGTTTTGAGGGTGGCTACGCTTATAAAAGAATGGAAGTATCTGGTGAGAGATATGCTGATAAACCAGATAAGAATATGTTTTCTCACGTTCATGATGCTGCTCAGTATCTCTTTCTCGGTGCTGGTGAAGGTAGAGCTTTAATGAATAACCAAAAACCTCTACAACCTGTCGTTGCTAAAAGAAGTTTTGATTTGTTTTCCAGACCTAAGAAAAAGAGAGCTTTTCAATTTGTGCGTTGATTTTATTTTAACTTTGTGACTAGGAAGAGAAAAGGAGATTTATTATGTGTTTTGGTGGTGGAGGCGGTGGCCCAACTCAAGCAGAGGAAACGGCTGCTGCTGAAGATAGAATAGAAGCAGAAGATGCTGAAAGAAAAGAAGTTGATCGTAGGGCTAAACAAAAGCGTAAAGATATATCTGCTGCATTAGAATCAAGTGTTGCAGATGCTGGTGCTAGAGGTGGAACAGCTAGACGTTCTTTGTTTAGAGCCACTCAACAAATGGGTGCTGCTGGCGGTGCTTCTGGATACTTAGGTCGGTTTGGTAGATAATGGATAATATAGCAAAGCATTTTATAGAGAAGTATCGAAAGGCAAAATCTTTTCGTGAGCAATGGGTTTCGCTTTTTGAGGAATGCTATGAGTATGCTTTGCCTCAACGAGAATCTTTTTACTATGAAGAACATGGTCAGCGTAGAGATGAAAAGATATTTGACGAGACTGCTGTAGTAGGTACTCAAGAGTTTGCAAGTAGATTGCAGTCAGGTATTGTTCCAAACTTTGCTCGATGGGCAGACTTTGTTTCTGGCAGTGAAGTAGATCCGCAAGAACGAGAAGAAGTTGATAATCAATTAGATGAAGTAACAAACTATGTGTTTGAGGTTTTGCAGAACTCTAATTTTAGCCAAGAGGTTCATGAATCTTTTATGGACTTAGCCGTTGGCACTGGCGTTCTATGCGTTGAAGAAGGTGACGCTCTAAATCCAATTAACTTCTCTGCAATACCACTTCCTCATGTTGTTTTAGATACTGGCCCTGATGATAGGATTGATCACGTTTATCGAGAAAGAAAGAAAGTTAAGTTTGATCATTTACCTTTAATGTTTCCTAAATCTACATTTGATTCCAAAGTTACCTCACAGATGGGTTCGAATAGAGAAACTACAGTTCTTGAGCTTGTATGCAGAAACTATACCCAACCAAATGTCGAGGCGTATTATCATTACGCAATATGCCTAACTACTGAAACAATATTACACTCCAAAGAAATGAGTGGTGTTGGATCTAATCCATTCATTTGTTTTCGCTGGTCTAAGTGCGCTGGTGAGGTTTATGGTCGAGGGCCGTTAATTAATGCGTTAAGTTCTATAAAAACAACCAATCTTACTATTCAATTAATACTTGAGAACGCACAGATGTCGATCTCTGGTATTTATCAAATGGAAGATGATGGGGTAATAAACCCTGATACAATCAATCTCGTTCCAGGAACTATAATTCCTAAAGCTATGGGATCTGCTGGATTACAACCTATACAAGCTGCTGGTCGTTTCGATGTTGCTCAACTTGTTTTAGGCGATCTTAGATTAAATATTAAGAAAGCTTTGTATAATGATATGCTAGGTAATCCTGACAGAACTCCAGCGACAGCTACAGAAATAGCTGAACGTATGGCTGATTTATCTAGAAGAATGGGTGCATCATTTGGAAGATTACAAGCAGAGCTTGTTCAGCCGCTTCTTCAACGTGTGGTTTATATTCTTAAGAAGCAAGGGCGTATTGATATACCAACAGTTAATGGCAGAGAAATTAAAGTTAGATCTGTTTCTCCATTAGCACAAGCGCAAGCTAATCAGGATATTTCTGTAGTGTCACGCTTTCTTGAGATGATTGGTAATGGCTTTGGGCCAGAGATGTTGCAGCTTTTAATTGATGGCGAAGAGACTGCTATTTACCTAGCTAAGAAGTTTGGTGTTCCAGAAAGCTTGATTCGAGATGAAGAACAGCGTAAACAAATTGCGGAAGCCGCGCAGCAATTAGCGCAACAACAGGCAATGCAGCAGGGAATGATGCCAGTTGAACAGCAAGGTTAATATTGGGATCGATGGTATTCATCGTAAATCTGAACGTGATGTTGAGATTAGCAAAAATATTGCTCAGATATTTTCTACCCCAACAGGGCAAGAGGTTTTGAAATACTTTAGATCTATTACTATTGAAATGGTTAATGGGCCTAACGTTTCTACAGAAGAACTTCGGCACATCGAGGGGCAGAGATACCTTGTAGGTTTGATCGAGCAACGCATTGCACACGCAAATAGGAGTAAACAATGAGTGAAGAAGATGCAGCAGTTGAAGTAGCAGCCGAAGATGGTCGTGACTTTGTAACTCAAGAAGATGTTGAAAAAGTAGAACAAACATCTGAAAAACCTGAATGGTTGCCAGAGAAGTACAAAACTGGTGAGGATCTAGCCAAAGCTTATAAAGAACTTGAATCTAAGCTTGGTGCTAAAGATGAAGACTTACGAAATCAAATCATAGAAGAAATACAATCAGAGGCTTTCTCAGATAGACCAGAGACTTCTGGGGATTATCAGCTTCCAGATATTATTAATGAAGAAGAAGCTGTTGATAATGATTTGTTAAAGTGGTGGTCAGAACATTCTTTTAACAATGGATTTTCTCAGGAAGAGTTTGAAGAAGGTATTAAGATATACTCTGAGTCTGTTCTTGGAACTCAACCTAGCTATGAAGAAGAGATATCAAAACTTGGCGATAATGCTGATGCGAGAATAGATGCGGCATCATTATGGGCTAACAAGTTTTTTCCTGAGTCAGCATTACCAGCTATAGAAAAAATGTGTGAAAGTCATGAGGGTATTATTGCTCTTGAAACTATAATGGCTGGTATGAAGGATGGGTCATTTGCTGGTGATACAGCGTCAGCATCTGAGGTTAATGAAGCTGATCTAAGAAAGATGATGGATGATCCAAAGTATTGGAAAGATCGTGACCCAAACATACACAAGCAAGTTGCCGAAGGATTCAAGAGAATCTACAGAAGCTAAGATTTTACAGAGGGGTGAGTATTATCTTACCCCTTTTACCTTAGATCATATTGATGAAGTCATTGAGGGTTTAAGCAAAGAGAATGTAAAAGAGCTAATTTTATTAGGATATACTGATATTAGAAAAGCTCTTATTGATATGCATGAAAGTTCTGAGTGCTATCTATGCAGAAAAAATAATGAGAGTTTTATTATGATTGGGGGTCTTTGGTTTGCTGAAGATCAGGAATGGCCTCAAATGTTTGCTATGTTTTCTAATAAAATAAAAGAAAACTTTAAAGCTATGGCTAGAGGATCTGTAATGTTTGTTAAGTATTTTGATGAGTTTCACGATGGCTTATCTATGACAATACTTAAAGAATATGAGTTTATTTTAGATTGGGCATCATGGTTAGGATTCGAGGCTGTTGGTGTAACATCTAACAATGAAGTTGAATATGTTGAATTTGTGCGTTGCAATCCAAATCAAAAAGATGTTTATGATGGCACATTGCAGCCCGTAATACACTAAGAGGCCCGATAGGATACCCTTGTTGATGTGATAAAGCGGACACCTGTTAGTAACCGTAACTTCAATAAGGAACTAATAAATGGCTAATACAATAGACACAGCCTTTATCAAACAGTTCGAAACAGAAGTTCACATGGCATATCAGCGTATGGGTTCTAAGCTACGGAACACAGTGCGGACTGCTAATGTAACTGGATCGACTGTTAGATTTCAGAAGATTGGTACTGCGGAAGCAACTACTAAATCTCGTAATGGTAATGTAACTCCTATGGAACTTGCACATACCAATGTAGAAGCAACTATGGCTGACTTCTACGCTGCTGAGTACATCGATAAATTAGATGAACTCAAAACCAACATCAATGAGCGTCAAGCTGTAGCCCAATCTGCTGCTGCTGCTCTAGGTCGTAAGACTGATAGCTTACTAATTACAGCTATGGATGCTGGTGCTAACTCAACTCAAATCCACGATACAAGTTCTGCTGTTGAAAAAGCAGACCTACTATCTGTATTTGAAACATTTGGAACAGCTAATCTTCCTGAGGATGGACAGCGTTATATCGCTATGCACCCAAAAGGTTTTGCTGATCTGTTCTTAATTACAGAGTTTGCATCATCTGACTTTGTTGGTGATCAAAACTTACCTTATGCTGGTGGCATGACAATGAAAGAGTTCTTAGGCTTTAAGATCTTCTCAACGTCTGCTGTGGCTGCTGGTAAGAGTATGTGCTATCACACAACTTCTGTTGGCTTGGGTATCAACTCTGATGTTCAAACTGAAGTCAACTACGTTGCTGAGAAAGTATCTCACCTTGCAACATCTATGATGTCTATGGGCGCTGTTGTTATTGATGACAATGGTATCTATGAACTATTAGACAATAACTAGGAGGGTTAGAAAATGGCTTATAGTGCAACTGGACTAACTCGTATTGGTGGTGATTCGAATGGTAGTGTGTGGAGATACACAACTACTGATGCGATTGCTACAGTAAATACTGCTGGTTACTTTAACGATTCAGCTAATATGCTTGCTGTTCGTGACTTGATTATGGTGCATGATACTAATGCTCCAACAACAAGTTTTGTAACTGTGTTATCTAATACTGGCTCTGTTGTTGACGTATCTGATGGTACGGCAGTAGCAGAAACAGACTCTGACTAAGGGGTGGGGGCTTCGGCCCCCAACTTTCTATGCCTGATTTTGCAAACACAGCAATAAAAATTTGCTCTCGAGCATCAATGTTAATTGGCGGTAGTCCTATTCAATCCTTTACAGATGGAACTACGGAGTCTGACATAGCTGATGCAATATATGAAGATATTGTTAGGGCTGCTTTAACAAGCAGTCGTTGGCGTTTTGCCACTAAACAATTTCAACTTAACAAAGTTTCTGAAGCGCCAATAGGAAGATGGGATGCTACCTATCAATTACCAGCAGATTCACTAATGATTAATGCTATTACCGTTCAGGATCTTCCAATCGAATATAATATATATGAAGATAAAGTTTATAATAATGCAAACGCTACTGATGAAGTGATTGCAGATTATATTTATCGAGCCAATGAATCTAGTTGGGCACCTTATTTTACGCTTGGCGTTCAATTTTCAGTGGCTTCTGTGTTTGCGGTTTCATTAGCAAGGGATGCTTCTTTATCTGCTGCTATGGATCAGCAAGCAAATGTTCAGTTAATAAAAGCTCGAAGGTTAGACTCTCAAGCTCAAACAACTAAGAAGCTTAATACAAAAAGGTTTGTTACTGAAAGGCTTAGCTAGTGCAAAAAATTCGCGTTCCACAAAACAGTTTTCAGTTTGGTGAGGTTAGCGATTCTCTAATTATGAGAACTGATACAGCTATCTACACAAGCTCAGCACAAAAAGTTCAGAACATGATTGTTACTGCCGAAGGTAGTGCAAGGAAACGTCAAGGTACAAAACGCTATTATGATTACGGTATTGATTATAGTTCTTCATCTTCTCAGAAATATCAATCTCGTTTGTTTCCATTTGTTTTTGATAATAATGAACAATACATTATTTCTATTGAGCATGAAAAAGTAAGATGCTTTAGAGTCGTTGATGCTGATACAGTGACATTAGTTGCAACTTTAACTGCTGATGCTAGTAGTGCAACACTTCCATTTAATAGACTTTACTTAAATCAAATTACTACTGCACAAATGGGCGATGTTATGTTTATCTGTCATCCATTGTTTGCGCCTAGAGTATTAACAAGAACAAGTCTTACTGCATTTAATGTTAGCACTTATACATTTGATGATCGAGCAGATGGTAAGAAAACTTATCAACCATACTCTAAGTTTCATGGTGTAGGTGTTACTTTAAATCCAAATAACACAACAGGAAATGGAATAAATATTCAAACAAGCTCTGCTTACTTTGACACAACAGGTTTGCACGTTGGCGTTATTTTAAGATATGGTGGCAATGAAATACAAATAACAAGTGTTCAGTCTACAACTTCGGCAACTGCCAATATTTTAGATTCATTAAAACTTAATCTCAGCATTGCAAATCCAATAAGAACAAGAAATGGAAGCACTAGAGTAGAAGTTACTCAAATTAATCATGGTCATAACGTTGGTGACTCACTTGTTTTTTCCGATATGGATGCTGTTGGTGGTATAACAGGAACTCAATTAAATGGAACAAGAGCAATACAAGCTGTTCTTGATGAAAATCGCTATGAAATTATAGCAGATGGTACTGCAACATCTTCTGAAGATGGTGGTGGAAATGGGTTTGTAACAACTCATGCGCCAACAACAGACTTTGATGAACAAGCTTGGTCAGCTAAAAGAGGTTATCCAGCAGCCGTAGCATTTCATGAAAACAGATTAGTATTTGCTGGAACTATTGCAGAGCCAGATACTATTTTTATGAGTCAAATAGGTGAGTACTTTAACTTTGATGTTGGTACTGGACAAGATAATGAAGCTATTCAATTAACTGCTGCAACTGGTGATGTACATGAAATACGTCATTTAGTATCTAGTCGTGACCTTCAAGTGTTTGCTGGTACTGGTGAGCTTTATGTTCCTACCTTTCTTAATCAGGGTATTACACCGACCAACGCTCAGATCCGTGAGCAAACTCCTTATGGATCTTCATTTGCTCAACCAGCATTAATAGATGGTGCAACTATATTTGCTCAAGCAAGTGGTAGAATAATTAGAGAGTATTTATTTACAGATGCTGAAGATGCTTATGCGTCTACTGCAATATCAACAATTGCTTCTCATTTAATTGATCAACCTCAATGGATTGCTGTCGCTCATAGTGGTTTTAAACAAGCAGACTCTTATGCAATGATGGTTATGGAAGATGGTAATGCTGCTGTATTTACATCTAACAGAGCAGAGAAAAGAGCATCTTGGACTTCATTTACTACCAATGGTAGATTTGATTCTTGTGTTGCTATTGATGATAGATTGTTTGTTAATCTTTATGATTTTAAAAATAATCTAGTTCTTTGTGAATTTAGAACTGAAGAATATGGTTTTGATGTTGGCTTAGATTCTTATACAAAAGTAAACTTTGCTGTAGACTCAGCACTTAATCCAACAAAAGTTGAGATTACTCTTGGCACTAGTCTTTATGCAAATGGTGATGTTCTTGATGTTATAGGTGAGCAAAGTAATACAAGTTCTGTAGGTGGAGCAGGCAAGTTAGATTATCTCGGTGAGTTTACATTAGCAAATGGTAAGCTTAATTTTCCTGATTTTTTAGAATTAACAGGTATAGGTGTTGGATGTTATGATGATGTTTATATTGGAAAGAAGTTTGATTCTAAAATAATATCTAATCCAATAGATGCTTCTGGTGCTGCTGGCCCATTAACAGGATCTCTTCGAGGCATTACAAATGTTGTTGTAGATATGAAAGATACCAGATCTATAAAGGTAAATACTAAATCAGTACCTATAGGAAGTGTTAGAGTTACTGGTAAAGAAGAGGTGCGCTTGCTTGGATACAGTAGAGATCCACAAGTAACAATAGAACAGAATGATCCCTTATCTATGCAAGTTAATGGATTTATTACGGAGGTAATTATTTAATGGATCCATTTACTCTATTAGCTTTTGGAAGCAAAGTTATACAAGCTGGTGCTATGGCTAGTGCTGGCAGAGCGCAGCGTAAGGCTGCTGAACTAGATGCCTTTGCTACTGAAACTGAAAAAAAACGCAGTAAGGTTTCAGCATTACAAAGACACAATGATAGATTAGAGTTATATCGCAATAATCTTTCTGCAAACATCTCTGCTTTTAGAGGTAGAGATGATGCTTCTGTTAAAGCGTTTTTAAGTAGGCAAAGAGAAATAGCATTACAAGATACTTCTAGATCAGATCTTATGGGTATGTTTGAGCAAGCTAAGCTTCAACAGCAAGCTACAACAATAAGAGTTGAAGGTCGAGCTAGAGAAAAAGCTGCACAAGTTAAGGCATTTACTACATTGATGGGTGGTATGATGGAATTTCAAGAGACTATGTAGGTAAAACAATGGCTGTTAAAAAAGAAACAAGACAATTTAAAGTTGGGCCTATTGGCGTTGCTCGATCATCGAGGGCTGGTGTTATAATGGGTGAGGCTGTTGCTGAAGGGGCTAATGCTTTAAACGCACAGTTTTATAAACGTGCTGCTGAAGATGCTAGAGAAAGAGGAATTAAATCTGTTGAGCAATACTCTTCATCTGAAATAACAACTCTTGGAGAAGATGGCCTTCCTACTGTTTTTGAAGCACCTAGAAGTCTTGGGCGAATTGCATCAAAGGCAAGAGAGCAAGCACTTCTTAATAGGTTTGAAACCGAAATAGAATTAGAGCTTACTGATAAAGCTAAAGAATTTGCAAATAAATTTAGAAGAAGTCCAGAAGGTTATAAAAAAGCATTAAGTGATTACACTGCTGAAATGATAAATGTTGAAGGCAGTTCTGTATTCAAAAGGTTTATTGATCAGCGTGGAAAATCACTTGCTAGTGACGGTTATCGTAGATTAGTTGCTGAAGCTCAGAATAGGCATGATAAAGATATGTCTATTCATAATTTATTTCAAAACCAACAAGCCGCTTTAGGTATTCAAAATGCTCTTGGAGTTGGCGATGTAGACCTTGCAACAAAAATTGAAGAAGAAATTCAAACAAAAAATGATATTGATGTAGCTGCTGGATTTATATTAGACGGTGAGCGATTAGGTAGAAGCATTGAGAGAGAGCAAGCTAAAGCAAAAGGTACATTAGAGTTCTTTTTTAAATATACAGATTTAACTAGAAAGGATCTTCAATTCCTTAATGTTGCTATAACAACTAATAATCCATCATACATATCTGGTGAAAAGTTTGAGAATGTAAGGCAGCTATTAGAAAACGCTAGTGATGATGCTACCATTTCCGCAACTATAAAAGAGTTTGCATTACCTTTAATAAAAGCTGCTGATAATAGAGAGGTGTTTGAAGGTACATTACAAACACTTTATTTACAGCAACAACAATTAAATAATTCAGAAATAGTTCAAAAATCAAGAGATGGGGCAAATGGTAGTTCTGCAAGTGTTTCTGAAGCTATAGGAAAATTATTTCAAGATAATGAAGCAACAAACAATACTGCAATAAATGAGCTTAATGAGGGTTTTAATGCTGAGCTTTTTGATGCTCAAATAAATAGGTTTAATGTTAGAGCAGAAAACTTTGCTGATAGTTTAGGAAATGCAATAGTATCTAATCATGCTAATAGTTTAGATGATCTTAATAGATTGCAATCATATATAACAGATCCAACTAATGAAAAAGCTTTAGATCTTTTGGAAAGAAACAATCCTAAGTTAGCGCAATATGCTCAACAGTTTGTAAGGCTTGATCAAGGGCTACCTCAGTTTGGATTTTTAGGAAAGCTTTCAGACAAAGCAACTTCTTTTAAAGACGAACAGAACTTCTTTCAATCAAAAAGAGAACTTCAAAACTCAATTGATATTAGTAAACAAATTAAAACTTTAGATTTTTCTAATGAAGAGGAAAGAATAAAAGTACAAAATAGTATTAAAAAAACAGAACTAGATGTTACTCAGAGATCTTCATTGCAAGATAATTTTGATTTTAGATTTGGTAAGTCAAAACTTTCTGGTGTTTACAATAATATAAATTCAGAAGTTCAGTTAGCTTCTATTGATCACTATGCAATAAATGGTGTTGAAAGAGACAGTTATAAAGAAGCTTACACTTTAACTGATAGTGAAAAGAAAGCTATAGATGAAGCTAGAATATTACTTGGAGATAATGCTGCTAGGGTTGAGGCATCTACATTTGCTAGCAGAACATCAGATGCTTTAACTTATGAAAAAGAAGTAGCCGCAAGAAAGAAGTTTTTTGTAGATATACTAAGTGGTCCATATGATAATACTAAAGAGAATCGTGATTTAGCAAATGATATTTTTAGTGATGTAGCTGTAAAGTTAGGAGCTAATGATTTAAGAGATTTTATTATTAATTCAAACTTTGATATTAATGGTGAAGAAGAACAAAAGCTTCTTGTTATGCTTAGACAATCTAGTGTTTTGCCCACAGATGTTCTTGCTGTTTTTGATGGCTTAGCTAATCAAGGTGGATTTGTAACTGGAAACTTTAGTCCTAGTCGTGTTCTTAATATATACGATGCAGTAAAAAATAAGATTAATTTAAAACAAGGTCAGATTTTTAATAATGCTGGTCTTGATAAAATACTAGATCCAGATACTGCTGCTACTTTAGATCTTCTTTTAGCTGAATACAGAAGATTACCAGCAATGAGTATTGAAGAAACAGATGCTGCTCTTTCAAATAAAATGAAACAAATATCTGCCATATCAAATGAGCCAGCATTTGAAAAAGAGCTATTAAGCAAGCTAAATAAAAATAGCATAGAAGAGTATGTTTTAGAAAATTTTAGTAATGAAGTTGGCGTTGATCGTGACCTTCTTATAATGGCATCATCTGTTATTAGATCTCATTATGCTCAAAGTAAAATTGATCCAGAAAATATTAGTTTTAAAGCTGAAAATGCTCTTACAAATTTCTTTGATGCTAGATTAAAAAAAGATGATCTTGTAAAAGAAGTTCTTACTGAAAAAACTTTACACTCTCTTGATCTAACTACTCAAGGAAATAGAGATTTGTTTGTTAGTTATATTCGAAATGAGCTTGCTGCTAATGCTATTGAGTATAATGAGTTTGGAGAGCCAGAAGCTGAAGGTATAGGGTTTGATATGTTTGGTGGTGAGTTTAAAACTGTTAATAAAATTGACTGGAAGAATGAAGAGTTTTATTTAAGACCTCTTGGAAAAGACACGCAAACTAAAGGTCAGGTTTATAGTGTTGTAAACAAAGATGATGAAGCTTATCAAATGTTTGTTCAAGATGGAGAGGGGAATAAAGTTCCAACAGCTATTTATCTTGGAACAAGAGAGCAGCCATTTTTAGAATTAGTTAGAAAACAGGAGTTAGCTTTAACAACAGAAGCTATATCAGAAGCTCAAAAAACTGAAACTATTGATTTAATCTCAGATAAATTTCCTGCTGGTTCACCACAAAGACAAATTCAAATTAACAAGTTTGGTAATTCTATTGTTGATGTTTTTGCAAAACTTGAGCAAAGCAACCCTGATCTTCTTCAAGACTTTGATGATGATGATAAGCTTTACTTTAATAATAAATCTTTTACTAGTGAGGCTCAAATGGCTGAGGTACTCTATAAAATAAAAGGAAGAATAAAAGAAATTACAGATTTAAAAACTGATGCTTTAGATGTCCCAGAAATTACTAATCTAGGTATAGCTATCAATGAAACTCTTAGTTTTATTAATAATGTAAAAGATCCTACAGATGGTAACTAATCCTCTTACAGTTGATTTTAGTGGTTTTTCCCCAAGAAGAGAGTTTGTTAAACCTACATTTGGTCAAACATTAAAAGCATCATTAGGTTATACTTATGATCCTATTATAGAATCTATTAGAGCGCATAATCAATTTGGTAATGAAAGAGAACAGGGCTATAATCCTTTTGAAGATTTGGGCAGTCACGGTTTGTTTGCTATGCATTTACGTCATGCAACAAATTCTCAGCATATGTCATTTCTTAAAAGAGGGATTGATGAATCAATATCAAGAAGGCAAGTATTAGCTGACTCTTCTTTCACTGCTTTACTTGGCGCTGGTTTATTTGATCCTCTTAATTTAGTAGCATTACCTTTAGGTGGCCCTAGTGTTGGTATTGGTAGAAGTGCATTAAGAGTTGGTGCTGGCGTTGGAATGATACAAGCTGGCGTAGAAGCTACACTTATACAGCCTAATGATCCTGTGCAAACAGCAGCGGAAAGTATGTATAATATTGTGGGGGCTACTTTATTTGGCGCAGCGTTTGGTGGCGCAATATCTATTCCTCTTACGGCTAGAGCTAAATCACTAAGAAAAGCTCAAGAAGATTTAACAGACTTTGCTAGATCTGTTCGAATGATTGAACACGCTTCTGAGTTAAGTGCTGACGATTTGTCAGATCTTTCTAATGCTGTAAGGCCACATGAAAATATTAAGATTGAAACCTTAAAATCAACAATAGGACAGCTTACTAAAAAAAGAGACCAGCTAGAAATAGAAATGAAAGCTGGTAAAACAACAGGTAAAGAATCTGAGTTTAGAGAAGTAGAAAATTCATTATCTTCTCATAGACGAGAAGCTGGTATTAGAGAGTTAGTAGCTGAAGGATATACTCCAGAAAAACTTTGGTCTATTGCTAACAATAGGTTTACCGACAGTGCTTTTTATAAATTTGTAAGCACTCCATTTAAAAGAGTTATTCAATCAGAAACTGCTACTGGTGCTATGAAACAGGCAATGGTTAAACTTGGCGGTGACTCTGGCCTTAATTATATTGCAACAACTCTTGGCTTTGCTAGTCCGTTATCTGTGCATCAAAGGGCTGCTGCTAAGAATGGCCTTTGGGTAAAGGCTCATGATGATCTTATTAAATTGTTTAGAGATGATATGGGTTTAATGGATACTTCTGTTTTAGATATTGATGTTGTTACAGCTTACAGATCCGTTACTCGAAGAGATGATAGTTATGGCTCTTGGCTTCGAGGTATTAATAGAAAAAGAACTCTTAAAGAAGAAGAACTAAGTGATATTGAAAAACAAGCTATTGGTGTTATTGATAGCTTTTTTAAAAAAGCAGAAGGCGAACTAAAAAGCGTTGGTTTAATAGGAACTAAAAAATCAATTCAAGATTCAATAAATTATTTTAATAGAACTATTCCTGATCTTGAAGACCAAATACTTAGAGCTTCTAGCAATCCTAAATTAAGACAGGAGCTAATAGAATACACAGGTCGTTTAAAAAATAGAAAAGAAATAGCAGAGCAAGAGTTAAAAAACTTTAGCGATACGGAACAAACTTTTACTGATAATTTTCTTCCTAGATTTTGGGATGTTACCGTAGTTAAAAATAGACGCAATGAGTTAGAAAGTATTATTGCAAGATGGTACACTAACAATCCTACTGTTTGGCGTTTTGAAAATGGTAAGTGGGTGCAGAGAAAGTTTAGTCCTGATGCAGATGATATTAGGCAAAGAGCAAAACAAACTGTTGATAATATTCTTAATGATTCAGATCCAACTAGTGACTCAAGTATTGCTTATGGATATGGTAGATCTAAGCATTTTAGACATCGCAAGTTAGATATTCCAAATGAATTAGTTTGGGATTTTATTATGCAAGATCCTATTGCTATAATGAAAACTTATACAGCTAGGGTTGCTCCAAGAATAGAATTTAAAAAACTATTTAACGGTCAGGAATTAGATGATGTAAACTTTCATCTTAGAAGGGATGCAATAAAAAGAGGCTTATCAGATACAGAAATAAATAAACACATGAGAGACTTTAATCTTATGTATGATCGTATTTCTGGTGCTGTTCTTAGAAACCCATCTGCATTAAATCAAAGAACTGCTTACATTATGAAAGAAGCGGCTGCTACTAACTATATGGGTTCTGGTTGGATTGCTGCTGTTCCTGAGTTTGGTCGTGTTCTTATGGAGCATGATGGTCAAACAATGATCAAAACTATTTCTTCTTTGCTTGATAGAGAAACTTTAAAGATGGCTTCAAAGGATGTTCGTCTTAGCGGTGAAGCTATTGATATTTTAAAAGGTAGTGCGTTTGCTCGATTAGTTGACGATATGGCTAATAATGTTGATGCAAATGAGTTTTGGAATAAAGCTAGAAACGCTTTTTATACATTAAATGGTCTTGGCCCATTAACACAGTTAAGTAAAATGCTTGATGGTATTGCTCGAGCGCATACAATTATAGATAGGTCAATAAAACTTACCGAAAAAAAAGCAACTGCTTTTGATAAACAGTGGCTTGCTCGATATGGAATTGATGAAAAGAAAGCAAAACAAATTTCTGAGTCTTCTTGGGAAAGAACAAATAATGGTTTGTATTTAGCTAATACAGAACAATGGGGTAAGCTTGATCTTAAAAAAGTAACTGCTGAAGTTAGAAAAACTTATAAGATTTCTGATAAACCAATATTTAAAATGAATGAAAGAGAACTTCTTAATCGTTTTAAAAATGAGTTTGACGTAGATAGAATTGTTACTAATCAAAAAGAAGTTGATGCGGTTTGGAAAGATCTAGGTAAGTCAAATAGCATAATGGGTATTGCTGTAGAGCTTTCTGATGGCACTCATCAAATTTATTTAAATCGCAGAAATATGAAATCATACTATGATGCTTTTGAGCAAAAAGGAAAAGTAGCAAAAGAAGAAAGAAAAGCAAATCTTGTTCAAGCATTAGCTGAAGGTGTTATATCTGAAACACAATATTATCACGCTTTAGTAAAAATAGAAAAAGCTAGTGAGTTAAAATCATTTGATGATTATGTTCGTTTTGTTACTTTGCATGAACTTCACCATACTAAATTTAAAATGAATGAAGGTGAAAGACTTCCTAACTATGAAAAAAGAATTGATGATCTAGCGTTTGCTTATATGAAGAACGAAAAAAAGTTTGGCATTGAGCTTGCAGCAGACAAAAAAATGAGGAATGCAGAAAAAGATGCAGAAGATGTTGTTGATACATTTAGATCTGCATTAAACTCTGGAATATTAAATACTATTCTTGCAGCAACTCCAGCAGATAGACCAATAATAAACGATGGTGTTGTATTTGTTCCGCATCATATTGCAAAGCGTTTTGGTTACACAGAAGATAAGATGTTTAAGGGTTATTCAAGAATAGAAAATGGGTTCCTAGCTTTGCCATTTCAGTTTTATAGCTACACATTAGCTAATGTAAACAAAATGGTTGGTGCTATGGCTCATGGTCAGTTAAAGAATAGAGCGTTAGGCATGACAACAATGCTTGGTCTTGGCTATTTATCAACGCAAATGAGATATTCAATATCTGGTGCAGAGTTTGCTTGGGATGAAATGTCAGCACAAGATAGATTTGCTCGATCATGGGATGCTAGTGGTATTACTGCTTTGTATAGTGATTTGTTTTATCAGACCTTGCATACATCACTTGCTCTTGGTGGACCTAATATTACAAATGGTTTTATTGCTCCTAAGTTTCCACAAAAACCTAGTTTTTTAGAACAGAAACTACAAGAAAGTACAGGTATAATTGGATTGGATGCAACTGCTAATATGGCTGGCGCTGGAGCCTCTATATCTTTAGATCTTCTTGGCGGTGCTGCACAGTTTGTAAGTGGTGAGTATGGAGAAGGTGCAAAGAACTTTGCTCGCAACTTACCATTTGCTCGAATGTGGTTTTGGAAAGACGACATGAATGCAATTACAAGAATGTGGGCGCAGTAATTTGTACTAGTTTATTTGTGCGTTGTACTTTTTATAATTTTTAGTCAATAAGGAAGAAAAGGATTTGATATGTCTATAGCTCTTTCTGCTAATTCTGCGCGAGTGCATTATACTGCAACAGCAAGTCAAACAGCATTTACTATTCCATTTGAGTTCTTTGATGATGGTGACGTTGATGTATATGTAAACGATGTTCAAAAAACAATTACTACTCACTACACTCTTTCTGGTGGTGATGGTTCAACTGGTACTGCAACCTTTGGAACTGGTCTTACACTAAATGATAAAGTTACTATTACTCGAAGAATAGACATTGAAAGAACTGCTAACTTCTTTGCAGGGCAAACAATCAATCGAGCAGCCTTAAACACACAATTAGATACATTAACAGCTATTGCATCAGACAATAAAGACAGATCTGAAAGGGGCATACGAGTTCCAGACAGCGAGAATGCTCCAACCTTAACTCTTCCTAGCCTGTCAACAAGGAAAGGCCGAGTCCTTGGTTTTAACGCAAGTACTGGAGCAATGGAGAATGGGCCATTAATTGCTGACGTTGAAACTCTAGCTCAAGTTACTGCTGACATTGCTACGCTAGGCGACATCGAGGACGGTACTGATGCTACTGACGCAATACAATCGGTAGCTGCTATTGCAAGTAATGTAAGTACAGTAGCTGGAGTTGCTAGTAACGTAACTGCTGTGGCTGGAAACGCTACGAATATAAATGCAGTTGCGGCTGATGCTACGGACATAGGTGCAGTAGCGGCAAAGGCTACACAAATAGGTTTGCTTGGGACTACTGACGCTATTGCTGATATGAATACTTTAGGCACTGCTGACATAGTTAGTGATATGAATGACTTAGCTCCTGTTGCTGCTAACATAGCCACAGTTGCCAACAACACAGCTAACATAAATACAGTGGTGGCTAACATTGCAACAATCTCGCAGAAAGCAACGGTAGACGAAGCGACTGCATTAGCGATAGCTTTAGGAGGCTAACATGGCAAATACATTTAAACTTATTACAAGGGATGTTGCGCCAGCTACTGCTGGTACGCCCGAAACAATTTATACAGTACAAACAGGTAGTACGGTTGTAATGCTTGGTTTAACACTGGCTAACGTTCACACTTCTCAGGTTACAGCTAGTGTAACTTTAGTAAGCACAACAACGCAAACAGGGCAAACGCAGAACACTACTGCACATTTAATTAAAGATGTCAGCATTCCTAGCGGTTCTACACTTTCCCCACTCGAAGGAAAGATAAACATGAACGTTGGCGATATTATAAAAGTGGACTGTAGCGTTGCTGACAAGCTGTCGGTCACGATGTCTTATATGGAGATAACCTAGATGGGTGGATACATAGGAGCAAGGGCTGGAACTATTAGTGCTACGGTTGCTAACGTCCAAGACGTAACAGCTACTGACACTACGCCAGAAGTTACTATAGTCAACACAACGCACGAAGACACTGATGGTGGGCGTGAAGGTAAGGTTATCTTCAAAGGTCAACAGTCTGGCGGTGAGGAAAGTACACTAGCTGAAATTCAAGGTAGCCATGACGGTACGGCTGACGATGAGAAGGGTGACTTAATCTTTCGCACTAACGACGGTTCTGATGGTGCTAGTCCAACTGAGGCTATGAGGATTACATCTCAGCAACGAGTAGGTATTTTAACTAATGACCCAAGTCATGCTTTAGATGTCACGCAAACTGGAGCAACAAGTGCAAGAGTTGGTGGAACTGGTGGCTCTGGTGCAAATGACGGAACTCTAATTATTAATAATGGTGGCACTGGCGATGCTATGCTTCGGTTTGATTACGAAACTAATACAGATAGAGCTAGAATAGGTACATCAACATCTAGTCAACAGTTAGAGTTTTATACTGCTGGTGATAATGAACGTATGCGTATCGACAGCGATGGTATGGTAGGAATTGGAAACACTGTCGCAGGTAATATGGTTGGCAATTCATCTTTAACTATTGGCACAGGTGCATCAGGTCAGGCAGGGGTATATACAGTTTATAGTAACTCTGACACATATGGTGCGTTATATTTTGCAGATGCAACAAGTGGAAATGGTCGATTTGCTGGCGGTATTGATTACAATCATTCAAACGATCAGCTTGCTCTAACAACATCATCAACGGCACGTTTGAAAATAAATTCAAATGGTAATTTATTCGTCCCGACTATGGCTGTTGGTGGAACAGCTAATCTACACTGGTCATCAAGCGGTGGTGGTCAATTTTTTGTAACATCTTCATCTAGAAGATTTAAGCATGATATTGTTGATTACGATAAAGGTCTTGCTGAAGTTTTACAAATGCAACCCAAGTATTTTGTTTATAATGATGAGCCAAATCAAAAACAAAGGGCTGGTTTTATTGCTGAAGACTTTCATGACATAGGAATGACTGAATATGTTGAATATTGGCAAGACGAAAATGGAGAAGATATACCAAGCGAAATTGGTTATAGCAACATGGTTGCTGTTTTAGTTAATGCTATACAAGAACTGTCAGCAAAAAATGACGCATTAGAAACTAAAGTAGAAACACTAGAAACTCAAAACACAACCCAAGCAACACAGATAGCTGATCTCATAACGAGAGTAACGGCATTGGAGGCAGAGTAATGGCTGGATATTTAGGCAATATACCTGTACCCCAGAGTACCCAAGCTAGACACAATTACACAGCTACAGCTTCTCAGACTACGTTCAATACGTCAGGCTACACTGCTGGTTTTGTCGATGTATATCTCAACGGTGTTAAGCTAATAGACGGTACAGACTTTACAGCTACCAATGGTTCAGATGTAGTTCTAACAACAGGTGCTACACTAAACGATTTACTTGAAGTCCTTATCTTCACTGCTGTTGATTTAAGCACTGCGGTAGGTGGTGGCAGATACAAAGGTGAGCGTGGCACTAACGGCCCAGCGGCTGCTGCTGGTGACATCTTTAGGGTGCATGAGCAAACGCTGAATACAAACGTAACCATTGACGCAACAGAGAACGCACTAGCATCTGGCCCAGTAGCCGTAGCATCAGGTGTTACTCTCACTGTCACAACAGGAGGGAACTTGTCCATTGTCTGAGATTAGAGTTACAACGATAAGTGATACGGCTGGCACTGGCCCTGTTACGTTGACTAAACAACACGCTGCAAAAGTTTGGTGTAACTTTGACGCTGACGCCCCAAGCATTAGAGATAGTTTTAATACAAGTTCTGTAACCGATGGTGGTAATTGTGATTATACCTATAATTTCACTAACAACATGGGCAATGTAAATTACGCTCCTGCTGGATTTATAAAAGATGGGGCATCCCCTAATACTTTTTCTAGGGTTTTTGCTGCAAAAGATGCAGATACATTTTCAACAGGCGCTCTTCAATGTAGCCCTAGCGCAGTTAATGCTTCTACTTTTACAAGTGCTTTTGACCCTGATTATGTTTGCGTAATGATAATGGGAGACCTAGCATGAGTACGATAACGGTCACAAACATAAAAGCCACAGGTCAAACAGCTAGTCGTGATACATCTGGAGTTGCTGGTGCATATGGTTATTTTAATCAGACTACTGGGGCAGCGGCTGGTTATTCACAGAACGTAAGCAGTTACACTGACGTTCAAGCTGGTACGCCAGATACTAATTTTACCAATGCTTTTTCAGACGTTAATTATTTAAAAGCTGGTATTTCATCTAGTAGTAATGACTATATAAGTTGGAATATAGCTAATACTACAAGTAGCAAATGCCGTACCCCAAACAGAGAAGAAGGAACGGGGCTTAAAGATGCCATCAATCAAGTTATTTATTTTGGAGACTTAGCATGAGTACACTAGAAGTATCCAACCTCAACGATGGCACAACAACTGTAGCGACTACAAATCTAACGAATGGGTCTGCAAAGGTATGGGTTAATTATTATCAAAACAACAACACTGTAGATGACTCATTTAATGTTTCGTCCGTTTCAGACGATGCAACAGGTCTTTTTACTGTAAATTTTACAACCAGTTTTTCTAATGCTAATTATGCTGCGGTTGGGATGACTCGTGGTTATCATATTATCCAGTCTACTGCTGGGTCAGTATCAGATTCAAAAACAACATCTCTTCTTAAACTACAACAGTGGTATGTAAGTAGCACATCTGGTGGTCGAACAGATATTGATTTGATAGCCTATTTAGGAATGTGGGGGGACCAAGCATGACCCACGGACATCTATGGGATAGACTAGCAGAAGCTAAGACTAGGCTAGACCCAGTGCAGTCTAAGTATCGTGTGTTGTTCGAAGACCCAGCCGCACCTGACGAACCAGCAAAGGTATTAGTGCCAGACCCTAACTTCATGGCTGCTGCTTTAGAGGGTGACATACTTCCACCTATAGAGACTTACCAGCGTGACAGAGATGTGCCTGATGGACAGCCTAAAGAGCATCCATACGCTGAACCTATCGGTGCTATGACAGAAGAAGAAGCAATAGAATACTTAGTTCAAAAGGATATAGATCCGTCAGTATGGCGAGACTATAAAGGTAACAGAACGATCCTAAAGATTGTGCCTGTTGAAATGATCCCTAGTGATCGGTCATTTAGAAACGCATGGAGAATTATGCAATGACAACTTACATCAATATAAACGGAGATGTTCGTGAGGCATCTTCTCTAACAGTACCTTCTGACAGAACGTTCAGAGGTGCTTGGCAATTCAACGGTGACGCTGTTGAGGTGGATATGTCTAAGGCTAGAGATATTCACAAAGATAATCTAAGGGCAGAACGTGCGCCTAGACTAGAAGCTTTAGACGTTGACTACATGAAAGCGTTGGAAGCTGGCTCTGGTGCAGCAGACATAGCTGCTAAGAAGAAGACACTGAGAGACATCACAGCAGATGCTAAGATAGCTAACGCAGCAGACGCTGACGCTCTAAAGGCATTGGACTTGGCAACTCTACTAGGAGAGTAATATGAGTTTAGCAAGAGACATAGCAGACTTAGCCAGTGTAACTACTAGGCTCGATACTGTTGGTGCTAGTAGTGGTGCGCTGAGTAACAGGAACCTAGTAATTAATGGAGAGATGCAAGTTGCTCAACGTGGAAGTGTTGCTGGCCTTCAAACAGGTTATGGAGCTTGCGATAGATTTAAATTAGCGTCTAATTCTGCTGCCAGATTTGATACAACACAAAGTACAGATGTTCCTTCTGGCCAAGGTTTTTCTAAGTCTTTAAAATTAGACTGTAGTACAGCAGATACCAGTTTAGCTGCTGGTGAGTTTTATCAACTTCGACAAGAGATAGAAGGACAAAACTTACAGCAACTATTATATGGAAGTTCGTCAGCTAAACAATGCACTTTATCTTTTTGGGTCAAGTCACCAAAAACAGGAATACATAATCTTGAAGTAAAAAGTAGTGCTGGAGGAGTATTTAACATTCATCAGTACACAATTGCCTCCGCAAACACTTGGCAAAACGTAAAAATTACATTTGATGGTTACCAAACAACAGCAATAGCAAATGATAACACTGCTGGATTGGTAATAAATTGGTGGTTGTTAGCTGGCACAACTTTTACAGGAGGGTCATATAGTGCAAACACTTGGAGTTCTACTAATGCTAATCGTGCAGTTGGGCAGGTAAATGTAGCTGATAGCACATCAAATGACTTTTATCTGACAGGCGTTCAGCTAGAAGTAGGCGACACCGCCACGGACTTTGAGCATCGAACTTTTGATGATGAACGAGAGAGATGTGAAAGGTACTTTCAGAAATGGGACGTTGAAACTACTCTTGGCGCAGGTTTATGGTTTTCAGCAAATCAAGTTTTAGCACATTTAGGCTTTAGAAAAATTATGAGAACTTCTCCAACAATGAGCGTTTCATCTGCTGATTTTGTTAAAGGTTATTTAGCAGGAGGTGCGTCAAATTCTAATGATTCCGCCAGTCCTTTCGATGTACTAAATATAAATGCAGCAAGGTTTAATCTTTCTATGGTATCAACAGGCACAAATGGTCAGGGGTGT
>Ga0213867_1000311_pt1 | contig 22161 bp, 20 predicted proteins | sample PICome_12_FD_160120 | JGI IMG/M metagenome (GOLD analysis project Ga0213867, IMG submission 160120) | Coastal seawater microbial communities near Pivers Island, North Carolina, United States - PICO540 | ecosystem: Environmental > Aquatic > Marine > Coastal | place: USA: North Carolina... | reverse complement strand
CTGCCAAGTTATCGTCATCGAATCCTGAGAACCTTTATTCACGACTGAGAAGGTGGTTCTGCAGAGCATGTCTCCGCTTGAAGACGCGTTGAACAAACCGGCCTCAGTAATTGCACCGGTGCCGTCGCCTGCGCCGAAGCTTGCGACGTAGGTCACTACGTTGCTTGAGACAGTTGTTGAGGTAAGGGCTGAACGGTGTGACTCGCTACCAAGAGCTGTGTTACCAGCTGCTGGGCTTGTGCTACCGGTACCAATTGCCATGTGAGACATAGCGTTAGTGGTACTGTCCTTCATACGGCTCGCAACAAATGCTTTACCAGCACTTACTACAAGGTTGGGCACCTCGCTTACAACTTCTCCGTTGATAGCAATAGACAGGTGCCCCTTTAGCGTCAGATCATCATTTAACATGGATCACTCCTAGTTGTTGATCGGTGCGAAATTAATGGCACCTGCGTTTAAAAGGGAAGAGGCCGTTGACCTCTTAGCCAAAACAAGAGACTCACTGACCGATACCGCATCAGTGGGTGCCTTGCTTATCTGTTTAGACTCCTGCTCTGAGACAGAGAAAGAGTCGGATTCGGGGGTGGATAAGGCGATACTCGCCTGCTCTGAGATATTTGCAGTGTCAGACTTACCAAGACCTGTGCTCAGCGTTTCGCTGTCACTGAAAGATACTGAGTCAGCAAAGGCTCTAGACGCTACAAACACACGGCTGAACACGTCGCTCACGCCAATGACGTTGCCTTTCTGGGACTGGGTATCTTTAGTTAGTGCGCCTACAGTCGCTGCATCGTCAAGCGTAAACGCATCTGTAAATGTACGGCTGAATGTGACAACACGAGAGAACGCATCCGACAGGGCGACAGCCTCTGTCTGTGGTAGCTCGACTAACAGTGATGGGTCATCACTCACAGAAGCGCTTTCAGTAAACGTGCGCTGAGAGGTAACTACGCGGTCGAAGGAGTCTGCGACAGTGGCCGTGTCTTCTTTACCAAGACTCGTGTCCCGTGATTCAGTGTCAGCGAACGATACAGTTTCGGTTACGTCTCTGAATGAGGTGACTACTCGACCAAACGTCTCGGTTACAGCAACACTATCTGACTTGGCAAGCTCTGGCTCCAGTGCCGCTGACTCTGAAAGACTTGTTGAGTCGCTAAAGGTGCGTGCTGAAACAACAACGCGAGAGAAGCTATCCGTAACTGATAGGCTGTCATCTTCCGGTCTGCTGTAGTCAATAGCGGGGCTGTCGCTGACAGTCGCTGTCTCTGACAGTGGCTTGCTGAGAGCAAAGCTATGATCGTCCGTCGCTGTAAACGCATCAGTTTTTAGCTGGCTCACATCGAGAACGGCGTCTTCAGATAGTGTCGCTGTCTCAGTAAACGTACGGTTAAAGGTCACAACCCTAGACAGCACGTCGCTTACGCCGAACACATTGCCTTTCGTGGATGTAGTGTCTTTGACAAGCGCGCCTACAGTGGCCAAGTCATCAATAGTAAATGCGTCGGTAAACGTGCGCTGGAACTGCACTACTCTACTAAACGCTTCTGATACAGAGACGCTGTCGGATGGCGCTTTGTCGAAAAGCAGCACAGGTGCATCAGACAGGGACGTGCTGTTTTGGAAGGCGCGTACAAACGACACTGTTCTAGCAAGCGATTCAGTTACGCTGGTCGTGTCAGCAAGAGCCTTGTCGAAATCGTAGTCGAGGTCTTCGGTTAGGATGGGGGCATCATCAAGCCCCTTGCCTACAAACTTAGACCTAAACTCAGTTAATGTAACGGCGTCAGCTACACCCTTGCCCGTCTCAATGACAGCAGCCTCGGCTAACGCGACGCTGTCCTCAAAGAACCGGTTAATAATAAGAAGAACGGTCGCAAGATCCGTAACGCCGAAACTGTCTGTTTGCGGCTTAGTGACGCCTAAAGCTGCCAGCTCCAACATATCGACCTGATCGTCGGGCCGCTTTGTGAACAACATGCTGTGTTGCTCAGTAAGCCCGAACGACTCGCCGTCGCTGCCTCGGAAGTATCGGTTCTTGGTATCAGGGTCTAACACAACATCGGTTGTGTTTAGGTTGAGGTAATTCACTGACGTCATCAAACGTCGGTAGGCAGTCATCGCCTGCAGGTCAGTGTAGGTTACGACCGTTTGATATGTGGGGCGGCTAATCGATACGCTGGCTCTCTGAAACGCAGGCGCAACTACTTTCGGGCTGTCAAACTCGACAGACGCCCGTATGTTGGATGCGTGAACAAATAGCCTAATCGCCATTAATCGAAGTCGCTCCTTACTTTGAGCTTGATCAGGTCGTTAACAGTCTGCTTGCCGCCGCCAGCAAATGTGATTTCAAGTTCAGCCTCGAAAGTACCTGCCGTATCTAACGTGCCTACAGGAAAGTCAGTTGCCACCTTGCCGCCTGTCGCGTCTGTAACAGCGCAAGTCAAAGTGCTTTTTACAGTCGTGCTGCCAAGCTCACGGATACGCAGATTCACTGAAGCACCTGTCAAATCAATAGGTGCCCACGTAGCGTCGTTGTTCTGGTCAAGGGTCAATCCGGTGGCCGCTGTGTTGCTGTCCTTCAGTGTGAAAGTCAGCTCTGGCAACGTATCGCCCGTGACTAGATTGAGAGTGTCGGAATATGCCATTTTTGCTCCCTACCTAACGAGGCAGTATATTAGTATTGCTAATAAATTTACACCCACTAATAGACCCACATGACCCGCTGATCAGGTCTAATGTCTACGTGGACAAACGATTTGGCGATACCGATGCCATTGAAACAACCCATCTTCAGTGCTTCGTGGACGATATTCATGCGCTCGAAGCCGTTGGAGACAGCGATATCAGCTGCGATACCTTCGGTATGCCGCCCCGGACGAGCCTTCTTGGCCTCAATACTATGAGACGTGCTCCTGTAACCACTGGTAACAGTGAAGGCAAAGCCACACTTCTCTCTCAGCTCATCCAGTTTGCGGATAAATTCCTCAGACATTTCGTTCTCGCCAGTCTCTTGGCAGTTGAACTCTTCCATACTGAAATACTTAAACATCACTTCTTCCTTAAGTTCATCAACTTGTCAGCGCCGCGTATGCCGAAGCTCGCGCTTACTGCTAAAAACAACAAATACTGGTACCACTCCGGCAGGGTATTGAGAGCAGCGAAGGCCAAGTCAACGCGCTCGATCACGGCCACGTCGTCCATTGCGATGGCGTAGCCGATCATGAAGACTGGGGCTGCTAGTACAAGGGTCCAAAATTCGTCTTTCCAGCTCGATGACGACGCATCAGCCATCTTGGACTCCCACTCAGCGCCGTTAGCGATGACCTGCATTTTGGCTTGGTGGCGGAGCTTCTTCTCTTCTGCTTTGTTTTGCAGGTAACCAGAAGCGAGATCGGCGACTGGTCCTAGTAACATCTTCAGCATGGTGCCTCCTAAAGAATCATCCTGTCTCGAATAGTCTTATCTACACGCCAACCGTTCCTAATGGCCTCATCTACCGTTTCTGCCGTTGGACCTAACAACGAAATGATTGGTGATTTACCGTACTCAGCTGACTGGTTAGCCATGACCCCGAGGCTTAGCGGTCCTAAAAAGCCTGATTTATCCACGGTCTCAAATAGGTACTCGTCCCAATCCATACGGTCAGTGCGGAAGTAGCGCGTACTCGCATCAATACCGGGAAGTGCCCACGCTGCTCCATACTTGATGTACTCGCGCAGCTCCATGCCGAGCATCGCTAAGGGCATAGTGGCAACAGCAGTCAGACCAAAGACTGCAAGTGTCGCACTGGCCTCCTCGATACCGCCTTGCCCTTCCTTTGCACGAGACTTTGCTTCCCGTAAAACGCCGCCTGTTATGACCTTGGAGTAAGCATAGAAGTAAGACTTGAGCTGCCACACCAACGCCCAACGCGGGTCAGACGCCCATATAGGTCGCTCTGCCGAGTTAGGACGTAAGATAGAAGACTCAACAAACCGCTGAACTGCTTGTTTTACTTTCTTACCTTCAGGCGTAGATAGTTTCTGACCGCTCTTAACCCACGCATCTACGTCTGCTTTGGTTAAGCCCAGCTCTCGTAGGTAGCGCTCGGACCTAGGATTCGTGCCTTTCGCGTGATTCAGTATGAACTGTCGGCCCATACCTGCTGCGAACTCACGAGTAAACTTGGTGTAGAAATCCAGCCCAATCGCTCGGAAGAACTTATCGGTCCACTGACGAGAGGTGTCAGTCATATAGTCCTGCTCTGCCTGAGTAATCCAAGCGTTTGCAGCAGCTTCGTTCGTCACTACACCGATGTCCTTCGCAAACTGTTTTGCTTCCGTACGGTCTCGGATAGTAGACACTAGCTCTTTCATAGCTAGGCCAAAGGTGTCCAAAGAGAACTCTTTGGAGTTGATTACCGGCCCAGCTAGTTCGGGCAAGGAGCCTATAGTCGCCAGTGGTAGCAATGTCACAAACTGGATCCACTGCCCCCAGCTGTTTACCTGACGCCAGAATGGGCTGATCGGGTTTGCCTGATAGCCCAAGTAAGTATTGATTACTTGCATCGTGGCAGCACGTTCTTCGGGATCTAGCTTGGCAAGCTCTGCATCTAAGTCAGCTCTGTTGTTCGTAGCCTTGTTGAACTCGACGCGCTTAACCATGTGCGAGACGTAGTTAACAAGGGCGTCTGCTGGTTCCATTGCGAACCCAGCATTGCGTAAATCTGCCTGATTGATGTTGGCAGTAAGTATCCGAGACTTCTCCATCTCACTAGCAGGGTCCGCATCATCCGGTAGAACTACCGGTTCTCCTTGAATAGTCTGGGCGTACTGGCGTAGTCGATGGATTACTTTGTCCGCCTCCTTGGGTGATATATCTGGGTTCTGTTCTAGGAGTAGACTCTTGAACTCATCGGGTCTTTCTGCGATCTCCAGCAGATTGAGCGCGACTGGGAAGAAGTTTTCTCGGCGACCTATGTCAGAGTTAGACGGCTCGATATAGTCCGTGTACATCTCGTCTAAGAAAAGCCTCACCTTCTTCGCGAGATCATCTAGCTCTGACGTAGCCATGTCATCGTTCGCGGCTCTACGTAGCGCATCGATCACTTCTTGGGAGTCAAGCGGCCCAACATCTTCTTGGAATTTCTGTATCAGCTCATCTTTCTTCAGGGCAGCTGCTTTGAGCATGCCAAGACGTCCGCCGCCTTTTTCATCTTGTGCGCGCACATAGAACATGTCAGCTATCTTGTCGCCGCCGTACATACGCAATACGCCGTCGGCAGTTGCGACAAACTTCATGAGGTGCTTACCGCGCTTGCCGAGCTGGCGCTTCCAATGGTTAGCAAGGGCTTCGCCGCCTTCTTTTACAACTGCTTCGTTGACAGCTGCGACTAACGCTTTTTCTTGGAAGCCAAGGGACTCCTTGGTCGCCTCCCTACGAGTACCAACAACCTGCTCGATGTACTGCTCAAATTCAGGAGCTTTCGGCCCTTTTCTGATACGGAACCCGCGAGCCATTGCACGCCAAGCAGCTTTAAGCCTCTTGGCAACTGCTTTGAAGTGCCGCTCGGGCATGTTTCTAGCAGTGCGATTTATGTACTGTTTTGTAGCCCAACGTGATACCTGATCGGCGTACCACTCTTCGAACCCCTTCTCCGCGTATCGTTCGACATATGTTTTGTGCTCGGGGTGGCGCTCGTACGCCTGTAGCAGTCGTGGACGTAGTGCGTTGTTGGCAAGAGCTGCTTGCTGCTCTGTCTGGTACAAGTGATGCCCAATCTCATGGGCGGCGGTCATCATAGTACTAAGAGGATTGCCGGGGACATCCCGCACCATGATCACACCACGGAAGTAGCTACCACCTATCTGATCATTGGCCTTCATCCGCTCGACGATCTGTTTCGCGGCAGGGAAGTCTTGATCTCCAACAGCTGCCCTGAGCTGATCGTCTGTCATCTCACTGAGGCGGCTAAAGTTAAATACGCGCGGTGCCTCTTTCATCTTCAGCCGCTCTAGCAGCTGATCTATAGAGGAGTTGACCATCGGGTCACCGAACTTAGATGGGTCTCTCGTCGGTGCTTCGGGTGCAGGCTCAGGAGTTACTTCAGGCTCCGGTGTAGACTGAGCGGCCTCTACGTCTGCCCGATTTGCTGGCCCTAAGTTAGCCGGTGCACCACCGCGCGAACGCTGGTTAGGTTCTGGGCTTGCGTCGTCTAAAGTGGACTCTTGTTGAATATCAAAATCACCATCACCCTGATCTCGGTCACGTGGGTCTCCAAGATCAACATAGAAACCATTTTTCGCCCTTTCTGGATCGAAAGTTGCGCCTTCTGCCATCAACTGCTCAGCGACTTGTTCGGCTTGGTCGAAACTGGTTCGTACCTCTTTTGCAACGGTCTCGCCTCTATCGTCGTTGTACTTAAGACGAACTGCTACATCCGACTCATTTGATGTCTCTACGAAACGTGCGCTTTGCAGAAAGTTAAGGCGATACTGGGTGTCGCCAAGCTGCCCAGCCACCATATTGAGGCCATTGAACTTGCCATTAGTGTAATTGGCTTGTTTTAGCAGAGACACGCCGTTCATGTCTGTTACGTCATAACCAGCAATAGCTAAGTCGGCAAGGATCTCTGAGAGTCCTTGCTTTAGCATATCCGCTCGACCCTGCTCACCTTCGAAACGGCTGCCCTCGCGGTTCTCTACTAAACGACGACCAGCGTTGACCAAAGACACAAGGCTGGCACGCATCTTTGTACCGTCTGGGCGCTCAACAATTACACTCTGCCTATTAGGTTTAGCTTTGGCTGCTCGCCTTGCTTGTGCCTCCAAGAACTCTGGTAGCGTGAACTTCCGACCGGGGCCATCGGCATACAGCTTGTCGTAGAAAGTTTTGTAGACAACAAACTCGTTGCCCTCTTTTACAAGCTCAATAACGGCGTTAGGGTTCTCTCGACTCGCGCGTGCTGCTGCTTTTAACGCCCCAGCAGTTACGCCCTGCATGTCTTCTGCATCAAAGTCTGTTTCGCCGAACTCGTCGGCATACTCTTGTCGAGCATCTGCCTCATTATCAAACGTCTGCGTCGGATTCTGTTTCGCTCCGTACCTACCAGACTCAACACGCTCTCCTTCAACTTCCTGCGTGTTCTGCATCTCGTCGCGCATTGCGCTGAGTTCTTCAAACTCAGAGCCAAAAGTAGGCGTTTCGTTAGGATCAGCCTCTTCGAACGAGTCAGGATCGTCGTCAACAGGGTTGACCTTCGCTTCTTTGTTGACCTTCTTGGCGCGCTCTTCGAGAGCTTGCTGCGCATCTACAATAGTCGCACTACCGCCCTCCGGGGCTAACCCGCGTGCTGCAGCCAGTGCCTCCGCTGCGTTCTCAGCAGTGGTCAGTTCTTCAGAAACAATGTTGCCTTCAGAATCGGTAGCACGTGCGACTAACGTCGCGTTACCGTAGTCCTTAGTATTTGAGTAGCCAAGAGCCGCGCCAACCACGGCGTCCGACGCTTGGCCAGCAACCACTTCGCTCACCACGTCTTTATTCGTGGATATGATCGTGCCTCTGCCGGGAACGAATGCAGCAAACGCTGACTTACCATTCACTTCGACAGGCGTCACTTTATTGGTACGCGCGCTGTACTGCGCTTCATTACCAGCAACCCACACTGCTTTCTTTTCGCTAGTGGGGTCTACCATCGCGTTTAGCTGAGCGTTTATATCAGAAGCAGGCTCTGGGCTGGTCTCATTGTAGCCAGCAGAATTAGACTGCTCTCGTACAATCGCCTCTTCTACTCTTTGGCCGCGTGCCTCATCAAGCATGCGCTTAGCTTTGTCGACTACATTCGCCGTCTTGTCTATGGCTGCATCAGCGGCACGTGTTGCAGCGGGCGCGGCTGCTCTAACCACTGGCACTACCCCACCAGCCACGCCTCCGGCTGCTCCCCCGCCGAAGAAACCTGCAAACGCAGACTCTGCCAAACGGAGCTGCGCTTGCTCGGCATCGAACGTGTCGTCCATCGACATACGATTGATTACAGAAATCCCTTCCTGCACAAACTCGGTGGAGCCTTCAATCGCAGCGCCTTTTAGCGAGGTAGTACCTATGTCTTTCGCCAAATTGGCGAATATGTCGCCGTCCGTAACGCTTCGCTTTGTAGCGACATTACCTATAAGTTTGAGTAAAGCTGCTTCACCGCCTACTCCAATAGCCGCTTGCGGGACGCCGACTGTTGCCGCCCGTATGGCGTTACCCGTGTCTAGCTCTCTACCCGAGTCAAGTGCTTCAGATAGGTTAGAGCCAGACAGTGGTACGTATTCAGCGCCAAAAGCGCCGCCCAGAGCACCGCGCTTCATATAATTATAAGAAGCCTCTGCGATAGCTTTTTCGTCTGGGTCGGCTACGCCTTTAACCGTCCGCTCCACTGAATCCTTAACGAGTTTCTCTACCGCTTTTTTACCGCCCAGCGAAAACGCAGCGCGTCCTGCAATTGCGCCGACGCCTGCTCCAGAAATGCTGCTAACAGCGCTGGGGAGAAGCTGTCCCGTCGACTTAGCTACCTGTGTCACAAAACCCGTCAGGGTAGGCTCGTTTAAGAACTCTTCGAAGGTCTCTACATTTTGAAGGGGGGCTGCTGCTGCCTGCTCCGTGACTCGTGCTCTGCGTACGTTTGCTGCAGCTGCTTCGTCGTCTCCGGTTAGAGTGTTGTACAGCGCCTTGAAGTATTCAGTATCAGCAGCAAGCCCTTCTGCGCCGCTTTTAACACCAGCCCCAAATACTTCGCCGACGCCTGTGGGAGTTGGGCTTGCGAGACGCGGCCCCCTAACGCCGCTACTTACATTTGGGTCAATGTCATCAAATAGGCTTTCAATATACGACTTAGCCATTTTGCGTATTCGCGATCGCTGCCTGCTTGACGCGATCCGAAAGGCGCTTACCTAGCTTTTCGAAGTCGCTGATCTTCACTCGCTTGCCTTGTTGCTCTCCTGTTCTGTTCCCATCTGCATCGGTGGCGTATGACAGGTAAATAAACTCTGTGGGGTTTTCAGGGTCATCTACGCGGACACGTGATAGATCGAAGTCTGTACCCTGTGGGTTTGCATCGTCCAAGAAGAACGACTTCAGTCGTGCCCCAAAACCAGCGCTTGGCCCGAACTGAACAAACGTCGCGATGGCAGTACTAAGACCTGCGTTTATCGACTCGTTAATCAAGGCCATTGCCTGCGGGTCATTTTGAAACTGAGCCGACTGAACTTGAATCACAGATAGGTCGTCATTGAACCCTTGCAGCGCCGACCGCCAATTTTTGTTCGGTTGATCAGCGCGCTCAGGGTCTCGGAATCGAGTCGTCATACTCTCCAGCGCTTCTTTTGCAAGCTGTCCCGCACGGTAGAGTCGTGTGTTTCCGTCCTTATCGATCCCATCAACGTACTTAGCAAAGCTGGTACGTGAATTATTCAGGGCTGCTAAAGCGCTAACTTCGCTCGCGTTTGCTTTGATACGATCAGTCTCTGCCTTATACAAATCAGATTCGGACGCGTCGGCGCGACCTGAACTCTTCAGGTTACTCATCTCTGCGCGTGCGCGTTCGCGGGCCTTATCATCAGGTGCAACGACTGACAGCAAAGCTCTTGCGGCCAACTGCTCTCTAGTAGGCAGCTTGGCGATATCTGATATTTTCTCTACGCCAGCTTCTTGCATGCGCTGACCCATCGCACTGATCTGCGATGAAGTTAGTCTCAGCTCACCAGAATCTACTAGAGCGTCTAATTCCTCTGGGGACAGCCCGTCTACGCGTGTGATAACGGACTGTTCGAAGTCGTTCCAAGCGTCAGTATCCATGACAGGTGTTTTGCCTGCGGTGCCGCGTGCAGTCCGAATATTCGCTTCTTCTTGCTGCAGAGTCGCAAGCTCTTCTCGAAGTTTGTCGACTTCGAGGTCTATTGATTGTTTAGCAGGAGCTGACTTAGTAGTGGCCCTTCGGTTGGTCAGGCGAGTGATCGCGTCTTGAAGCGTCTTGACCCGCCCACTAAAGCGAGTGCTGTCATCAGGCTCCGCATCAGGTATATCAATCCCAAAGTCTTCAGCTGTCTGCCGTACAAGAAGTCTCTTTTCTTCCTCCGTCTCTGCTGAGGCTAGTAGATTACGAAAGCTTCTTGACGCTGCGGGGTCACCCTGCGCATCAATCTGTGTAGTAACTATGGCTTGTGCATCTGCAGCGGCATTTGCAGCATTAATGTCTGCGTCATTAACCCCCATCTGCGCCATATAAGCAGCGCCAGCTCTGCCTTGTGCCCCCTCTATGACACGGTAGGTCACCCATTCGTCTGATATAGCCTTTGCAGCCTGCTCAGGGGTTAGAACTACGACTGTGTCGGACGCTTCGATAGTGCCTCTCTCGGTAAGAACACCCATCGTGCCATCTTCATACTCACCCACGACGCTTATGCCGCCGTTTTCATCTCTGCGTATTTCTGTGTATCTGAACCCTTCAGGACGAGGCAATGAACCATTCTCAAGGACATCTAGCGCGAACTGATCGGCGTTCCTATCCCCGGCGGCTAACCCCCCAGCAAGAACTTTTTCGTCCAACTTAGTGTGGTCTTGCGCCGAAACGTACCCAAGCTTACCGGCACGGACATAGTAGTCACCTGCCCGTTGAGTGTCTTGATTGCGCGCGTCATCTCTGGCAGTTCTTTTTTCTGCTGCTTGGGATATTTCTAAGTTGCCTTCAGAAACGGTCGCTAACCTAGAGTTGGTGTCAGCGTTCTGTTGATCGATTTTTATAGACTCGTTGAACTGCCTAATGTTCTCCTGCTGCTTCTGACGATCGAACTCCAGTACATCTTGCCGGTACTTATTATCGCGTCGCTGCTGAGCAAACGCTTGGGCACCCTGCATACCTGCAAGTAAACCACCACCAAAATCACCGAGTGCCATACCGCCCCCTTAAAACGCGAACGCCATGATAGCCATCGCACCGAGGCTACCAATCGTTGAGTATGTGTTGGCGCGAGACTGAGCTTTAGCTGCTGAGTAAGCGTTCTTACGCTGTGTCGCATCAGCCGCAGCTGCGCCCATCTGGTCAAGAGACGATCGGTTTACGCCTTGGCCAATATTGATGAGATCTCCTAACAAACGTGTATTCGCTTCTCGTTGAGCGATTCGGGCGTCGTTTACAGACTGGATGCCGCCAAGTGTGTTTGCTCGCTGTAGCTGCCGCTCTTGCTGCTGCATTTGTGCAGGCGTTAAAGAAGCGCCGTAGCGTGAAGCGTTTCTAGAAGAGATGCCTGCTGCTAAGCCTTGGGCTACTCCAACGTCCTCGCGAGCCTGATCAATAAGACTGGTGTCATTCTGCGCCTGCTCAATGAGCTGCTCTTCAAAACCTCGATAGTTGTTGACGTAGTCGAGATATTCGTTGCGTGTGATCTGGGCGTACGTCTTATCGGGGTCTGTGACTGTAGGAAGACCAGCAGTCGATCCAAAGTTTTGATAGACGCCCGGTCCTTGGCCACGGCCACCTCGGCCTCTGTAAGCAGCACCACCCAAGCCGCCGCCAGTCTTGCCGGGTGGTAGTGGTTTTACACCCGCAGTACCGGGGGGGTTAGGACCAACCACGCCTCTGTCCTTAATGTAATCGGGCGGTAGTGCCATGCTTGTGTTAGGTGACATGACCATAATTAACCTCCAAAGAATCCTGAGAAGCCAAGACGATTTTTTAAACCGCTGACCTTCTGTCCACTAGAGTCAACTGGACTAAAAAACCCGCCGCTTACTTCCTCGGGTGGCCCCATACCATCCCCGGCCATTTTCTCGCCTTTAGTTCCCATGTTTTCGAACCCTTGCATAAGTGCAGCACCCGCGATCTGTCCCGCAGCATTGAACTTAGCCTGTGCTACCTGCTGCTTCGCCCTCGCTCGCTCCAGCGCTTGAGAGGTTGCAAGACGAGATGCCTGCGCCATGCCACTCTGTGCATCTGCTGCCTGTCCTCGCGCGGTGCCCAACACGTTGGTTCTCATCTGGTTCTGGACGTTTTTAGCATTCGTATTCGCGACGCCTAACTGTCCTTGATAAGCCTGTGCCATATCACCAGTGGCGGTTGTGCTCTGTGTCTGTCGGTAGTTTGGTTGAGATGTGAGCGCCTGCATGGTGTCCGCATTCGCGCGGCCTCGCAGACCTGAAGACACGTCTTCGGTCATGGACTGATCACGCATTTGGGTGAGTAACGGGTCGTACTTCTCTTTGAAGTACTGGTACTCAGCCATTGCGACCGACGCTGACGCTTTTTCTGCGTCAGACGCTTCGTAGTCTTGTTGTTTCGGCTTACTTCCCATCGTCTAAGTCCTTCGAATAAACAACTGTTTCGATATCCCACCCTAGTTCTGTTAGGTAGTTCTGCATTTTCGGAACCCGTGACCTAACAGTTAGCTTGCTGTAACCCGCCTCCTTGGCTATCCGCATGAAAAACGCCTCATGCACGCTGACCAATCCTTGGCCTTGGTAAACCGCTGCGGCGAGCCAAACCAGTAACGACCGCTCTCCGCTGTGTGGATCTGTCTCACCTGTAGTGACTACAAACCCTTCATCCGTGGTCCAAAGGTGCGCCTGCTCATTAATACATGCGGCGTATACATCCTCTGGCCTAAAAGATAGGTACTTATCCTCAGCGAGGATGCCCTCTATCCCCGGCTTGACCCAATCCCACTCGCGGCGTATGTCCGCGAACACAGGGTCAGCGCGTTTCTCTTCCATACCTATTTCTCTTCCTAGATAGCGGTGCATACAAACCGCCGTACTTCACCTTCCTAGCTACACCTTCATCAGCGTGGCGAGCGCGTCGCTCCGCGTTAGTAAGGTGCTCGTTAAACAATGACCCGTAGACTTGCGCTCCTGCGAAGTCGGTCCAGTCTTTACTTGGGAGGCGCAACAGACGGAACAAAGCGCCCGCTACAATTGCATCCCTATAGTCGTTCATTACATCGTCGTCACACGCAGTAGACTGATGCGTGGGCTTAAGCTGCACACGGAGTACTGTCGATGACGCTTTGGTCTCGTTGGGCACTGGCACCAACCAGAAGATCGACTGAGACTGCTTTACGTAGTACTCAGGCTCACCGTAGTAGTTGCTATCGCGCCACTTAGGCTTGCGCTGCTCCAGCAGATTAGTGCTAATAGGCTCAAGATCGCGACCTTCGTGAACTACCCACATGATCTTGTGCACAGCGGTCTGGTTAGGCGCTTCAAGATCGTACTCAAAGATGCCGTTAACCGTGGTCACGGGGTCTAGCTCTGCTTGGTAGACGCCTGTCTTCTCGCAAAGCTCGATAACAGCTGAGCGAACATTGTTTTCAATCAGCGTATCGGGACAACCCGGAACCATCGGGAGGATCTCTGGCAGCAAGGACTCATATGCTATAGCCATGCTTTACCCCATAGGTGTCGTTGGCGCGGGTCGGTTCTGATCTACGTTTGGTGTAGTTATAGCGTCGACCTGACCTTTACCTGTCACTGACGCGGTAAAGATCTGGTAGTGGTTAGCAGCACGCTGGGAGTTACCTGCGTACTCTGCGTCTTTCATATATGCCATGTAGAGAACGTAGTTCATGACAGCGTTGGCATAGATGTCGGGGATATCGAGGTTATCTGACTGCGCGACCGCTGAAGGGTTTGCAGAGTAGATAATCTCTAGGTAAGAATTACCACTAACACCGGGGTAGACGTAGAAGTTACGGGGGTTAGCCTCGTCGTATATGTAGTGCTTAATGACGGACGTGTGTGCCGCATCGCCGCCAACCGTGGGGTCGTGCCAGTCAGGTGTCTGGGCATCGAGTACTTCGCGAGAAACCAACCGAACTGATCGCTTACCAGTGCCATTAGAAGCAGCAGACATGTTTCGTACCGCTCGCAGCAAACGGTTGCCGCCACTGGGTATGGTTTGCTTGGTGCCTGTTACGAGAGTTACCGTCTCGTTCTTTGCTGATGCATCTGGCTTTAAAAGAGCGATTTCTCTCTGTGCGTCATTGATCCACAGCACTAGCTCACTGACTACTGGCCAGCGAACACCTGTGGTGTCTTGCAGCGTTGTTTGGACGCGGTCGATAACACTTTGTACTGTGACTGACATATTTACCTCTTACGAGTTTAGGGCCGTTTCCCAAGCAGCGAGACGCTCGTCTGTTGGGACAGTACGCCCTACGGCCTTGTTGACGACAGCAGCCTTGGGGGTGCCATCGGCTTTAAAATTCTGTGGGTCACCGTCCTTGATCAGCTCTTGCATCACAACGACGACTTCGTCGGTACCTACAGGCTCTTCGTAGTCTTCATCAGCTACGACCTCTACCCGACCTTCAACTTGCTTTGCGCCCATTTGCATGGCCATCAAACCAATCTCTTCCGCTACCTCGCGCTCTACACCCGCCTGAAACAAAACAACTGCTCCAGAGGTCAACGCGATACGGAGATCCTGTTCGCTAATTACCTTCATTCTTTCTCCTTAGAAGAAGTAAGCCCCTCCGAAGAGGGGCTTGCCTGTCTTACTGCGCAGTGTCGAGACAGATCACGCCAAAGTCTTGGACTGATCCGCTTACGTCACTGTTGTACTTAGGCTTGCGAAGGCCGAAGATCTTGCCGATTGAGATACCAGCTTGGTTCTCGTAGTCGAAAGTATCCTCAACGATATCGGGGAGGCCGATATCAGCCATTGCGAGCGACTGAGCACCGCAGAACAGAGCACGTGCTCCGCTTACGTCTGCATCTGCGCCCCACTTGTAGCCAGCCGCGCCAGCATTTGAAGAAGTACCAGTGGTAGCGCCTTCAGTGCTGAATACGTGACGGAACTCGTGGATCATGACGCCGTCTACCATCAAGCTCGCAGAGCCTGAGAACAGAGAGTTAGCCTGACCGCGAACGCCAGCGTTACGTACGTTAGCCAAGAAGTCCGAATCGAGCTTCAGGTTGGCCATTTGCTGTGGAGTAACGAACATGTGGAAGATCTCGTCGTTACCAGCGCCTCGGATACCACGGATGTAGTTGTCCTTAGCGTATGCCTTCAGCTCAACAATGTGCTTGTAGCCAAGCTTGTCAGTAGCTGTAACAGCAGTAGTGTCGCCAGCAGAGATGCTAGTACCTGAGATACGACGGTGACGATCGCCAGTAGGCGCAGATACGTCAGATGCGAACTCAAGGTCAACCAACTCGTGACCAGCGGTTGCGGAAGTAGCACGAAGGCCACCGTTAGTCTTGTGCGTGTATGCAACACCAGAGAGCGTCAAGAACGAGAGCTGGTCCATACGGTCAGCCATTGCATAAGCAAGAGCGTCGCGAGACTGCTCACGGAAGTTAACTACAGTCTTCTGGTCAGCCATTCGGCCAGCGATACGGTTAGCGAATCGGAGCTGGTCCAACTCGATAGTGATATCGTAGGCGCGGAGTGCTTCTTCGTTGCCTTCCAGAGTGTTGTCACCGGTGATACCGTCACCAGTCATGTCAGCAAGCAAGGTGATGTTCGCCTTGGTTCCTTTCTCTGACTTAGTGAGTTCAGTTACGCGCTGAACGAGAGCGTTTTGGCCAGTTCCTGCGAACTGGTTGACGAAAGACATGTTGCGGGCAACACGCCAGAAATCACGGGACCAAGTCTGTAACTGGTCGCCAGTGAGCATACCGAAATTAGTTAAAGCCATGATGGGCCTCCATTAAATAGACAAATAACAACATGCAGCAGAGCTGCAACTATTAGCCGACTTAAAGGAGCGGCTAATCCGTTTCCTCGTATCGTGAGGCGACGAACTAGCGCTTTATTAACGAGGGGCGACCTCGGCTTGTTTTACGCCTCTGCAGGCGAGATTCGTTTTTAACGCCTACGGGGCGATCAGCTATCGTGCTGACGGACGAATGTACTTCGTATATTAGCGTCACTAATATTAAGACGCAAGCACTACTTCTTCCTGCGCCTACCTGATGCAGTAACAGCATGTTTGATCTTGGCAGGGCCGGTCTTACGTCTCGCAGAGGAAGCTTTTTCTGCCTTGGTCATCTTCGCTGCAACGGCTTTTGGTCTACAGGACGGGTACGGGCGCTTACTTTTCCCCTTAGCAGACTTACGGCCACAGGCTTTACCGGTCTTTACGTCTACCCAGTCCTCTTTAAACCACTTTCTAAGAGCAGCGCCCTTCTTACTTTTTCTTACGGCCACTTTTGTTACCCCAGTTCTTAGCGCCTACCTTGCGACACTTGGCAACTGCACCTGACGCGTACGCAGATGGCCAGACCTTATAACGGGACTTGACCTTCCGCGCACATGCGTCGTTCGCTTTCTTCTTTTTTGCAGGCATCACTTACTACTTACTGGTTGAGTGGTCATAAAACGCAAAACCACGATACCGCTGGCCATTGCGCACCCAATCATCGCCTGAACCGCTGGATTAGCGGGCAAAAACCCGATAAACCCCTGCAATACAGAGAGAACAGCGATCGCAACGCCGTACTGCACGGTCCGTGACTTAAATGCTTGCTTTACTTGTGCTGGGATCATGTTAGTACCTCTTCTTTCGTTGAGTTGTGGACTTTTTCTTCGGTTTCTTTTTGCTGCTTTTGCTGCAGCTGCAAGGTTTCCCGTTATGCATGCTAGTAACCCCGAGCTTTGCGTGCTGGGGCTTTGGCTTTAGACCGTTTTTTACACTTACCGGCCTTCTTACATGCGGCTTTGGTTGTACAGGTTGCACAGGGCTTAAACATAACTATCTCCTTACCATTTTTTACACGACCAGTACCGTGCAGTTAGTTTGCTAGGTGGGCTTGTGTCACATCGATGTCGTGCCCTGAAAGACTTTCGTCGTCCGGGCTGACTTTTCTTGATGGTCATCTTGGCGTCGCCAAAACGAATGGTTTTTGTCTTGTTGCCCTGCTTTGCGACAACAACGAACTTCTTAGTCGGGTGACTAGGCGTTCGTTTCGGTTTGTTGTAGCCGCTAACGCCTGCACGCGCTAACTTCGGGTCTTTTTTTGCTGGCATTACAGAATATCTCCGCGTAATCGTCTCAGCGTTGCTTCCGGCAGTGCATTGAACTCGTCTTCCGTCATGGAAGCGATGTCTAAGGCTTTCTCTCCACGCGCAGTAGACGACTCACCCGGCATTTCGGGCGGTTGAGCCTCTGCAGCTTTCAGTTTTCGGGTAACTTCAGCCCGTTTCTTAGCAACTTCGTCTACGCGGGGTGCTGCCTCAGCAGAAAGCGACGGTGCTGCGGCTACTTCGCCCATATCAACCAAGTCATACTCGCGAAGGACGAATTTTGCGGCCTTTGTTAGCGCTGCAACGGGGTTTTCGCCTTTCATGATGAAGGCATCACGCAAATCGATGACTTCTTGGGTGTAACCTTCGTTGTATTGATCGGAATTTCTGTTAAAAACAGGAAAATTATCCTCTAATTCCGATGCAGCCTGCTGTAAAGCAGTGGCTTGCTGGCTTTGAGACACGGATTCGCCGATTTTTGAGCTAAATTCGTACTCTAGCTGCGCCCTCTCTGCCGATCGGATTTCTTTTCGGAGAGCTGCGGCCTTCTGAGCCTCGCCGTCGAGTACCAAATTCTGGTATTCAACCTCTTTCGCGTCAAAATCGTAGGCTTCTGGCGCTTCACCCGGCTCCTGCTTCTGCGCTCGCAGCTCATCGAGCTGTTTTTCCAGCGCTTTCTGCTTAGCCAACACCTCGTCAAGGCGTGATTTAGGCACCATGTGCTTGCGCGGTTCCTCCGCAACAGGTGTTTCAGGCTCTTCGGCGGCCTCAGTTACCGGCGTTTGATCTCCGAGAGTAGGCGAATCGTCTTCTGCCACAGGTTCTTCAGCTTCCTCAACAGCTTCAACTGGAGCTTCTTCAGCTTCCGCAACAACTTCTTCATCTTCTGGCTCCTCCGTAGGCTCTTCGCCCAGTCCAAAATTCAAATCAAGCTGCTCTGCAGCTGAATCTTCTGGTGCATCCGATCCGGGCATGCGGTCATACACCAACTCGTCTTTCTGCTCTTCGTTAGACATCTCTCAATCTCCTATTGATTCTCAGGGGTCCGCATATTCGGTATGTTTACCTGTTGCGGCTGTTGCTGCTTTGCAGCGGTTTGCATTGCTGTAGCAGCAATTCGGGTTGCAGCAGCAGTCTCCTGCTGTGATCTGCGCGTCTGGTTGGTGAGGTCGGACAACTCACGGCGTAGATCAAGCTCGCGGTTCTTCATCTCAAGCTGCGACTGCAGTTCTGCCATACGCATCTGAGGCTGAACCTCGGCTGTGTCTTGTACCTTGGCGATGTTGACCGCCGCTTCCGACTGAAGCTTGCGTACTTCAGCTTCGAGCTTGGCAATCTCAAGCTGTAGCGTTTGCATAGCCATCTGCTGCTGCGCTGCAGCAATCTCTTGCTGCTCTGGCGTCTTCTCGACACCGGTCATCATGCGGATGCGCTTAGCCAGTTCGCCCTTCTTAGCAAGGTGCGAGTACTCGACAATGGCGTCGTCTGGTATCGATACACCGACCTGACGCAGCTGCAACGCTTCTGCAAACTGAACCTCGTCGAACGAATCACGGGCCGGAGCTGTGGCTATGATTACATCGTACTCGCCTAGTGTTAGGTCGTTCACGATCCGTCCTTCAGGGGTCATCTCGTTGATGACCATCTGCTCACGAGGCTGCATCGGATCACTGTCGTTGGTGATCATGATGATGCGCTGCTCTGTGTAGAACGTCTGTATGAGATCTAATATACGTTCTGCTAGGTATTGTCGTGTCTTACGCAGGTTATCGAGCGGCACCTGAATCATGATGACGCCACGGTTCTGCTTAGCCTGAATGGCTACGCCTGATACTTCTGCGCTATCAGACCCGAGCATCGAGTCGTTGATGCCTGAGATCGCTTTGATATTAGCCGCTGCTTTCTGACTGATGCGATCTAGGCCGGTGGGGATCTGGTTAGGCTGAATCTTCTGCGGGGGTTGTGAACCACGGTTGTACTCAAGCACGAGGCCTGTCTCTGCACCGTGCTCCTCCAAATCATCAGCTTGCATCCCGACTAGTGATCCACTCTCCACGACCCACCCGCTGTTCGCAGTGGTGTTAACAATGTGGAGTTCTTGGCTCGCTATCTTGTTGAGCTGCTCTTGTGGACTAAGGAGATTGCGGACCATGCCAAAAGGGCGACCGCGACGGAAGTAAGCGAAATAAGGAACAATAGTGAACCCATTGTAAGGAGACCAATCGTCGTGAAGAACGACGTGATCGCACGTAACAGTCCAACGAACCTTGCGCTTAACCTTTGAAATAATGTTGAGGCCATACTCCTTGGCGAACTTCTTAGCTTTTCTGTCGTTCCATGCTTCTGGTACATCTCTCTGGTCTCCTGTGTCAGGGTCCACGAAACAATCTACCCGGTGCATACGGCGGTGTTGACGCTCGATGACCCGCAAAGCCCTAATATTGCGGTACTCATCATCTCCGGGTGGTCCTGCACCCAGATAATCGTCAGCAGAAGACAGATCGCCGAAGCGGTTCTCTTCATACTCGATGGAGTCCCGGCCCATACCTGCGCCGTTTTCCGCAATAAACTGCAGCTGCTCGGCTTTCTTCTTACCGTACAACTCTTCAATCTCATCTAGGGTCATCCATTTGGTCTCAAAGACCTCGTTCCACGATTCGGGATTCTGGTCCTTGGCGTCTGGATCAATGAGGATGTCTAGTGGATCACGAGCCGTGATTCGTACTTCACCTTCCACGTGGTCGGAAAAGTCCATGCGAACGTCAAAGTATCCGCGCCCATCTAGGATGAGGCCGTCACTAAATACTTGCTGCTCGATCCAATCGAGCTTGTTGTTGTCTGCGATCTGCAAGTACAGCTTTGTCAGGCTGTGTGCTACCTCTGTGTCGCCGTTGCGACGTGGTTTGAACTGCACATCTGCACGGCGCGTGGACTGTTCTCCAAGGACCGTGTTCACTGTTGGTAAGACAGTGTTGATGGTCAGTGCAGGACGGCCCTCGGCCTCTAGCTGAGCAATGTCATCGGGATCCCACTGATCGCCACGATAAAAAGCATCGCAGCGTTTTGCGTTTTCGATATAGTCTAGGTGCCCGTTGTCACGTGCACGCACATAGCGGTCCCACTGGCCTGAAGCGATTTCTGCCTCTTCACCGGGGGAAAGTCGTTTCTTTGGGTTGGCCATAGTTATGCACTCATCGCAGATTTATTGCGCTCGGGTTTCATGAGGTGGTTAAGACGATCTCGCCATGACGGTTCACGGACCACGGGGGGTGCTTGGTAAGCAGCAAACTCCGTCATCATTAGACCCAACCATGCGAGAGCATCGACTTGGTCGTCATGCACCCCGTTCGGGAAACGTAGAAGTTCTGCGACTAACGGGCCTGTAAATAGTTCATCGCGGGGGAGGAACACCATCCCCTGCTGCATACGGCCTTGGATCGCTCTAGCACGGGCTTCCTTATCCCGCCGCCCCGTCTTGAGGTCTTTGAAATAGGCTTCGTAAAGTCCGCGCTCTCGAACACGTTTCTCTAGGAACGGACCAAGAGCCATTTCGATGTGGCCCTTTTCGATGCCGATAATGGATGGGTGCCACGTCTCGTAGAGATCCAAGATCTGTTCTACAAGCTCGAAGCCATCAAAGCGGCCTCGCACCACGTCCATAACGAATAATTGGTCGTACTCGTTGACCCCGATAACCATGCCGACTGAATAGTCGTTGCGGTCACGTTTGCCGATCGCCAAGTCCCACGCGGCGTAGTAGCGCATGGAGTCAAGGTCGACCTCTTCAGGGTCGTAGTAGCGGATCATGTCGCGGGTGAAGTAGTCACCGTCATCCGCAACTGGGTTCTGTTGGTACAGTGCCGACCAGTCTCGGGGGCCGACAGCTCGCTGGATGCGTTGGAGCGACTCAACGTCGTACCGCTCTGGGTGTAACGCGTCGCCTAGCTCTCGGAACTCTTCGTCTTCCTCTGCTATTGCAGGGTAGCGGATGACTTCCCACTCATCACCGCCATCGGTAGAAGCCTTAAGCAACCGGCCTGCTAGATCGTCGTCATGCCAACGAGTGAGAATAACAAGTACTCCGCCACCCGGAGCAAGACGTGTGTAAGCAGTACTAGTATACCAATCCCAAGAACTATCCCGGTTGTTCTGGCTTTCAGCATCCTCTCGGTTCTTGACGGGATCGTCGATAAGAAGAATGTGCGCTCCTTTACCCGTAATACCACCACCGACACCAGCTGCAACATAACCGCCGCCGTTTGTAGTAAGCCAAGCTTCCGCAGACTGGCTATCAGGATCGAGTCGAGTCTGGAACGCAGTTTTGTAAGTAGACTCGCGGAGGAGTTGTCGGACCTTTCGGCTGAAACCCATAGCAAGCGAACCCGAATACGAGCAACTAATAAATTCGTGGCTAGGGTTTCGGCCCAGATGCCAAGCCGGGAACGCAACCGACGCAAGGGTCGACTTTCCATGACGCGGTGGCATAAAGAGCATGAGCCTTGGACTCTTCTTGTCCACCACGTCTTGGCTGAACTTCTCCAACCGGCGACAGATGTCCTTATGGACCCAGCCAGCTGAGTAGTCAGGGTTGAATCTTTCCACAAATGGTAATAGTCGCTTTCGCGTGAGGAAACGTAGAGCAAGTTCCGCTTTCGCCTTATCTTCAAGTGACGCCTCCTCCTCTTCTTCTATCTCTACATCAGGAGCAGTGGGAGGTGGCAGCGCTTCCGCGTCGTCAGCTTTACAGTAGACACACAGCCCGCTTACCTCGTCTGCGTACAAGGTCTCGGGGTGTAAGTTCTTACAACGTAAGCACTTACGTTTCGGTATTTCTGCATTCAAGACGCGGCAGGCTCCAAATAGGCGTTAGACTTTCCGGCTATCTCCAATAGCTCCTCATCAGACAACCGCTCAAGCTGCTTTGCGGTCGCGTTAAGGTTGATATTGATCTGGGTCGCTTGGTCAGGCAGACCTAAACCGTGCAACTTCACTAGTGAGTCGACAGTGTTTTTCATTTCTGTCGCGGTAGCGGACGAGGAGTACGCCTCCATATACATAGTGTGTGCGTTGGTCTTAGTGAACTTGACCTCTTCGCGCATCTGATCGCGAAAATACTGTAGGGCTTGCTGCACCTGCGGCAGCTTTGACGCGGAATACGCTGTTTGCGCGGAATTATA
>Ga0213867_1000310_pt1 | contig 22194 bp, 20 predicted proteins | sample PICome_12_FD_160120 | JGI IMG/M metagenome (GOLD analysis project Ga0213867, IMG submission 160120) | Coastal seawater microbial communities near Pivers Island, North Carolina, United States - PICO540 | ecosystem: Environmental > Aquatic > Marine > Coastal | place: USA: North Carolina... | reverse complement strand
GCACCTATGCCAGCAAGAAGTACCGTAAGCTCATCAAAAAACTCGGCATAAAGTAGAGCATGAGCGCGAAAGGAAACTGTTACGATAATGCAGCAATGGAGCCCTTTTATGGATGCTACAAAACCTCTACAGTTCACAAATATAAGAACCAAATTCTAACTAGAAATCATGACAATTCTAAGCTCTGCCTTTTTTAGGAAGCTCTAGATTGCGTGGGAAATGGTAAGGCCAGCATCACGCATGTCTTCTTCGATCAATGAGCGGCCAGCAGGTGCGGTGGTAATTAAACGATCGATGCGGTCGATCCCGCATACGCGGCACATTGTGCGTGTGCCGATCTTACTTTGGTCGGCTAGAATCACACTGCGGTCACTGTGCTCGATCATTTTACGTTCGGTCTCGACGATGGCTTCGGAGGTATTGTAAAGGCCATCAAGTGTCATGCCGCCGACCGATAGGAAAGCCCAGTTGGCGTGATAGAAGTTGAGTGAGTGCACTGTACCAGGGCCTGTGAGCATACTGCTGCCGTGCTGAACTCGTCCGCCAGTCAGATACATTTCCCAGTCAGGATGTCGATGGGCTGGATCATCGAGGTACGCGGAAAGTCGCAGCGAATTGGTAATAATTCGTAGGGGTACGCGCGGTAGGTGAAAGCACATGTGATAGGTAGTGGTGCCACCATCGATAAACAGCACGTCGCCACCACGTAGGCTTTGAGCAGCCTTGCAGGCGATCGCGGATTTTTCTTTGGAGCGCTGCACTTCACGCATGTTAAACGGCATGTTCTCTTCTTTACGACTGACTCGGATGCCGCCACGTATCCGCTCGACCGAGCCCGCGTCGGCGAGTTCAGCGAAATCCCGTCGGATCGTGGGTAAGCTCGCTCCAGTGGCTTGCGCCGCACGGTCGAGGTAAATCATCCCGCGCTCACCGGCGAGGTGGAGGATTCGATCATGGCGTTCATTTTTCTTCATCAATGGCTTATATAATAAAAGATCATAAGTGATCTTTTATTTGATCTAAAAACGATTGATAGCAAGTTAAAAATGATCGAATCGATCACATTTTGTCGGTTTAGTTAGATTCATGGAATTTAAATTAGGCATTAAGTCGGACCCGATTGAATATCGGAATTCTTTTCCTTGGCTCTTTCGCCTAATGGCGGAGGAGGGCGTCACGTCGCTGCAGCTGGGCTCGTTTTTCGAACTCTATCAGCTGCCCGATGAATACTTCATTCGTTTGAAGCAGCAGGCGGACAATTACGGTATTACAATTGATAGTCTGTTTACCGCGCACCGTGAACTGGGAGGGTTCTTTCGTGAAGATCCTGAATGGGTTTCTGTTGCTCGGCGCAACTATGAGCGCTTTATCGAGATTGGAGCCTTGCTGGGTGCGAAGTCAGTGGGGTCTAACCCTGGTGCCGTGCCGCGTGATTTGATGGGGCTGAAGGAAGAGGGGCTTCGTTGCTACACTAAGCACATGAAGGAGCTCATGCACTATGCACAGGATGTGGGGATAGAGTGGCTGACGATTGAGCCGATGTCCTGCCTGGCCGAGCCTCCGACATTGCCTTGTGAAATGAAACTAATGGGCGAAGAGTTGACCGCTTACCACGAAGCTAATGCAGACAGCACCGCCAAGATTGGCTATTGCACCGACATCGCGCACGGCTATCTCAACGCTGACGAAAGCGAAGGCTTCAATCATATCGAACTCTTCAAAGCGTCCTTGCCGTGGCTGTATGAGATCCATCTGAAGAACACCGACGATCGCTTTAATTCCACTTTCGGATTCCAAGCAGCGAATGTCGAAAAAGGTATCGTCGATGTGGCACACTTCCGTGAGATGCTGGTTGAAAATGCTGACATCATTCCGGTGGATACCATGGGCTGCTACCTTGAAATCGGTGGGCCTAAGCTGGGCCGCGATTATTCGGACGGGCAATTAGAAGAGCAACTGCGTGAGTCGTTGGCTTACCTTAAGGAAAACTTTATGCGGGAAGTGCCTGTTTCGGCTGCGATTGCATCGCGAATTCCGGAGATTCGTGTATCTGCGGAAGACAAAGTCGTGATCGCACCCTCAATGATGTGTGTGGATCCACTCAACTTCGAAAGTGCTCTGCGCCGTGTCGAAGCACTTGGCGCTGGCATGCTACACATGGATGTTATGGATGGCCACTTCGTGCCGAATGCACCGATGGGTCTGGCAGTGATCGAAGCGCTGAAAGAACGCACGCATCTTCCTGTCGATGTGCACCTAATGGTGTCTGATAATGATTTCTTTGTTGGCTTGCTCGGGGGTTGGAATGTCTCTCAGATTTCTGTGCATGCCGAGGCTTGCCAACACCTGGACCGCAGCTTGAGCCGCATTCGCGAGATCGGTGCCAAAGCAGGCATCGCGCTCAATCCATCGACGCCGCTCAGTGCGCTCGATTTTATTCTCGATCGTATCGACTACGTATTGTTGATGACGGTGAATCCGGGCTTTGCCGGACAGAAGATGACGCCGGCTTCGATTCAGAAGATTTCTGATTGTCGTGAATATTTGGATACGAATGGATACGCACATGTGCCTATTCAGGTCGATGGCAATGTGAGTTTTGAAAACATCCCGGGCATGGTTGCCGCTGGTGCTGACAATTTGGTGGCCGGAACCAGTAGCATTTTCCATTCATCTGCCAGCTGGCCGGACAACATTAAAACGATGAAGGCTGCCATTGCTGAAGGACTCGCTGCACGTAAATCCTCAATCGCTGTTTCATAAACATGACTGCATCCAACGATACAATGGAAGCCGTGGTTCTACACGGCATCAGTGAACTGAAATACGAGCAGGTGCCTGTTCCTGAACTGCGCTCCGGCACGGTGCGCGTGCAGCTCGGCTTCTGCGGGGTGTGCGGTTCCGATATTCCGCGCTCCTTTTCTAAGGGCACATACTCGTTTCCGACGATCTGCGGGCATGAGTTTGCCGGCACGGTGTCCGCTGTGGCAGATGATGTGAGCGATTACGCGGTGGGCGATCGAGTGACGGTGTTCCCGCTGTTGTGGAACGATGATCACCCTGCCTGCGAAGAGGGCGAGTATGCGCAGTCTGATGGATATGACTATCTCGGTTCGCGTAGCGACGGTGGCTTTGCTGAATACGTGATTGCGCCAGTGCGTAATTTAATCAAGTTGCCGGATTCGGTATCGATGGAAGTGGCGGCGATGACAGAGCCAGCTGCAGTAGCGCTACATGCCGCACGCCGTGCCCGTATTCGTTTGGGCGACACAGTCGCAATTTTTGGCCTCGGGCCGATTGGGCTGATGCTGGCGCAATGGCTCAAGTCGATGGGCGCATCGCGAATTTTCCTGTTTGATTTGCTCGAAGACAAACTCGATCTGGCGCGTCAATTGGGATTTGTTGATGTCTATAATAGTGGCAAGCACGACGCGACCAAAGTCATCGAAGCCGCGACTGGAGGACGTGGTGCGCATGTGACTTTCGAGGCCGCTGGAGTGCCGCCGACGATGTTGGCCGCGCTGCGTTCAGTGCGTCGCGCGGGCCGTATGGTCATGCTAGGTAATCCGTCCGGCGATGTGACTTTGCCTGCGGTATTGATCTCACAGTTAATGCGTCGCGAGGTCGAGTTACTTGGCACATGGAACTCCGGTTTCAGTGTTTATGGCGACGATGACGATTGGCGTACCACTCTCGAGGCGATTGCCAGTGGCACGCTTGATCTTCAGCCGTTAATTACGCACAAGGTGCCGCTTAGTGGTGGCATCGCTGTGCTCGAAATGATGCGTGATCAGTCTGAATTCTTTACCAAGGTGTTATTACACCCTACAGGCAAGTAGGCACGAAGAATTAGGAATAAATTTTGTCACCATTTAAATCTCATTAAAAGATAATTCGCGATTTTTAATGGTTCAAGTTTTAAAAGAGCAGCTAAGAAATAGCTCTATGAGAATAGGATCCTTGTTTCACGATTTGTTAGGTTTGGGCACGGATTGGCGTGTGAAAGAGTTGGCGCATTTACCAGGTGCCCAGAGCGAAGTGCACATCGTCATCGAGGCGACCGCTGGTCTTTGCGAGCGTTATAAGTGTCCAGACGATGGCGGCTCTGTTCGTCACTACGACGACGCTCCGGTGAGGAAGTGGCGTCACTTGAACATCTTTCAGCATGAGTGCTATCTGGAGTGTCGTCTGCCCCGTGTAAAGTGTGAGCAGTGCGGCAAGGTCAGAACCGTACCAGGGCCTTGGGAGGGTAAGATCAAGGGCTTCACTTTACTGTTCGAAGCCTTCGCGCTAACGCTCTTACGTGAGATGCCAGTCAATGCCGTCGCCCGTATTGTTGGCGAGTATGATACCCGTCTATGGCGCCTGTTAAAGGCCTACGTCAACGAGGCTTACCAAGAGGCCGACTTCAGCAGTGTACGCGTAGTTGGCTGCGATGAACTCAGTGCTCAAAAGGGAGACAACTATCTGAGTGTTTTCGCAGACCTTGAAGCTAAACGAGTGCTTTACGCCACAGCAGGCAAAGATGCCTCTACTTGGGATCGTTTTGCCGAGGAACTGGCCCAACACGGGGCTCAGGCCAAAAAAATCAAATGCGTGAGCATCGACATGAGTCCGGCTTACCAGAAAGGCGCCAAGAAAAAATGCCCTGATGCCGTGGTGGTCTTCGACCATTTTCATGTGATGCAAAACGTCGGTAAAGCGGTCGATGAAGTTCGCCGCAGGGAGCATCAAAGCCTATCCCGCAAGGGCGATAAATCACTCAAAGAAAGCATGTGGTTATTCCGTAATAACCCTGAAAATCTGAACCCAAATCAAAGCGCTCATTTGGATCAACTCAAGCAGGCGAACCTGATTACAGCCAAAGCCTACCAGATGCGCCTGAACCTGCAGGATATTTACAAGTTGAACTCTGTGGAATGCTTTCAGCGAAAACACATCCAATGGTGTGATTGGGTAAAATCCTACGGCAAATCCAAAGGCTACCTGTTCGCGCCGATGGTCGCGGCAGCTGAAAGTATCCTCAGCTACTTTGATGGTCTTATCAACTTTGCTCACTCTCGAATCACCAATGCTTTCATGGAAGGACTCAATAGCGTCTTCTCCGCAGTCACAAGAAAAGCCAGAGGTTATCGATCCAATAAAAACCTAATCATCATGCTCTACTTCGTTGCGGGAAAATTGGCAACCCACGGATTGCAATGATTTACCGTTCTACCACTAAAAATTGCGAAGACCCTTATTAAAATATGAAAAATATTGTTTACTATCTAGATAAGCCCGGTGGCACATTTACGCCGGTTGAAGAAGAAATCGGCGATCCTTTACCGGGTGAAATTCGTGTGCGTGTACTGCGCACTTCGGTTTGTCAGTCAGATGTGGTGATTTATAATGTCGGCCTCCCCCGAATTAAAAAGTGGCCCGCTATCCTGTTGCACGAAGTTAGTGCGGAGGTAGACGCTGTCGGCGAGGGTGTTACCAATTTCGAGCGTGGGGATTTAGTCGGTATCGGTTGCGATATTCCCTGTGGTGACCGCGACTGCATCTATTGCGGCGATGAGGGCACAGGTGATTGGACCTATTGCCCAAATACGCAGGCAACAGGCCACGAGTTTCCTGGTTTTGCGCGCAAGTATGCGATCCTCCCGGATTGGTTCGTCAAGCTCGGACCAATTGCGAAATTTCCCAAGGGGTTTAGTGCCGACCAGGCCTGCCAAGTGGAACCGCTTGCTTGTGGTTTGGAAGGTATGACACGCGTCAATAATTGCATCGAAAATCGCATCGTTGTGCTGATAGCAGCCGGTTCACAGAGCACCTATGCCTTGCAGTGCGCGCAGGCTATGGGCGCGCGTAAGATCATTATGATCAACCGTGGGAAAGAGCGCTTAGAGCGCGTAATGCGCGACTTCGGCGACGAGCGTACAGTCGGTGTGGTCTGGGATGAGAATGTCGTAGAAAATACACTACGAGAATGCCAGCCTTTTAATGAGCCGCATTTTGTGATGGTCAATGCCCCGGCCGAACCGGGCTACCGTCTGGCTACCCAGCTGATGGGCTATGGCACTGTGTTGGACGGTCACGCGGGTGTGAAGGGCGCCGCAGGCAAGCCCAAAATTATGCATGAGGTGGATTTAAATAACGACATCCATTACAAGCTTCAGGTATATCAAGCCACGCACGGCTCAAGTTGGCATGGTGTCGGGCTTGCCCGCGATATGCTGATTGGCGGAGGTATGAAGAACCTCGATTTGATGACCAATGACAGCGAGCGCTTCCACCATACCCAAATTATCGAGGCGATTCATCGCGCAGAGGATAAAGACTCACTGAAGGTCATTATTAACTGGGAAGACTAGATGTTTTATTTTACTACATTGTCGCCGATATCAGCGCAGACATTGGATGTGTCTTGCTTAACCACTATTGTAGGTTGTGCAAGGTTGACGAAGTTAAATGTTAACCCGCTCAAAATATAGGCAACGACTAAAGATCTGTTCTATTCTACTCATGGAATTTCGTGATGCCCGAAAGTTAAGCAAAGGTGCTAAAGAAGAGATTCGCCGTCAGGTGATCAAGTTGCACAAATTAGGCTTGAAGAACACAGCAATAGCGAAAGCTCTGGAAGTGCATCGGAGCACTGTAAGCGGATGGGTGAATCGCTATAAGCGCAGTGGTTTTTCTGAATTAAAAGCAAAACATAGGGGACGCACTCCTGGTAGCGGCATGCAACTGAGCGTTTCTGAACAAACAGAGATAAGAATTAAGATCGCAGAGAACAATCCCTAACAGCTAAAATGCCTTTTGCGTTATGGACGCATGAGGCAGTCTTTGAACTGATCGAAAAACTTACACGCAAGCGGCTGGATTTACGCCAAGTCGGTCGCTACAAGCTCATATTTCTAACTAGTGGCGTTAGGTCCATTCACTTTCTTTATCAACACAACAATTAACAGTTTTATAGAATTATGAGTCATAAGATTTACGAAATCGCCAAAGAGCAGTTCGCCGCAGTCGGCGTCGACACGGAAGCAGCGCTTCAAGCCTTAGATAAGATTCCGGTCTCCATGCATTGCTGGCAAGGTGATGACGTGGCCGGTTTCGAAGCCTCTGAAAAAGCGGGTGCAGGCAACGGTTGCGTAGCAACGGGGAACTATCCGGGCAAGGCGATCAATCCGGCCCAGCTGATGGCCGATATTGAGCAGGCATCTAGCTTCATTCCTGGCCCATTGCGTCTCAATTTACATGCCAACTATGCGACTGACGGGACGCCTCTGCCAGACCGCTGCGAACTTACCATTGATAATTTTCGTAGCTGGGTCGATTGGGCCAAGGCGCAGCAGTTTGGTATCGATTTTAATCCTACCAGTTTTAGTCATCCCAAAGCTGAAGGCGGCTTTACTCTGAGTCATCAGGATGCGGGGATTCGTCAGTATTGGATAGATCACTGTATCGCAAGTCGAAAGATTGGTGCCGCCATTGGTGAAGAGTTGAAGAATCCTGTTGTGAATAATATCTGGATTCCAGATGGTTATAAGGACACCCCTGCGGATCGCTTTGCACCGCGCGAACGTTTGCAGGATTCCTTAGATGCGATTTTAGCTGCAGATGTTTCAAAAAAATGGAACATCGATGCGGTTGAAAGTAAGCTGTTCGGTATTGGGGTGGAAAGTTACACAGTTGGCTCCAGCGAATTTTATCTCGCATATGCCGCAACGCGTCAAATTGCACTGTGCCTGGATGCAGGACACTTCCATCCAACTGAATCCGTTGCCGATAAGATTTCCGCTGCATTACTCTATGTGCCGGAGTTGTTGTTACACGTGAGTCGCGGTGTGCGTTGGGATAGTGACCATGTGGTTGCTTTGGATGATCCGACCACTGCGATTCTACAAGAGTGTGTGGCCAGTGGTCAAATGGAACGTATCCACGTAGGACTCGATTTCTTTGATGCGTCGATCAACCGTATTGCCGCTTGGGTAATCGGCACGCGTAATACCAAGAAGGGGTTGATTAAGGGACTACTTCAGCCGACTCAAGCGTTGCGCGAGGTAGAACTGGCTGGCGACTATACTAGCCGCTTGGCCATGATGGAAGATGCCCGCTCACTGCCATGGGGTGCGGTCTGGAATGAATATTGCATACGTAAGAATATCCCGGGCGACAACCAATGGCTGAGTGGAGTAAAGGCTTATGAAAAGGATGTGCTGCTAGCGCGATAGTGCGTATGCTTCGATGACATCAAGAAGCGTCGCAGGCGTTATTAGCCCTAAGAGAAGTGGACTAGAGGTATGCTTTAATGCAGGGGCATTAAACATGAGGTTGCGTTAACAAAAATATGATAATGAGTGTGATAGCCTATTAGATGATCATCGGTGGAGTGGCCGTGAAAGAGTTTTTGATCGGTCTAGATTAGGGCATGAATCAGTTGCATTGTTGAAGATCCTTGCATATACACTCGCGGTAGGCGAGCAATCCGCTCTCGCCGGCTAGATTGTCTGATACTCGCCGTACCATAAATCTGTCGCCATTTTGAAACAGTCTTGAGGCACCTTTCCAGATGTCTCGCAGTAAATGAAGCTTTTAATGTCCCGCAATTGGGTCGCCGCGGCACACATCACAAGGTCAACGCTACAATGTAAATGTTCCAGCGGGGCACCGGTCGCTTGATGTCGGGCGGCCCAATTTTCTGGTTGTTTGAGAATGCCGGTAAAAAAAATGAGGGCAACTGCCATCCATTACGAGCGCAGGGAAATGCTGTTTTTCTAATTCTGGCATAGTGATCGTTTAAAGGAATGGCTCACGACACGAGACCCAAGCTGCAAGAGCGCAAATATTTTTTATGTGTGGCGGAGATGCGATTTAACTTGGATTATGTCATCAGTTGAGCAAGGTGATCGGCAACTGCAGGTCGAGTAAGTGTTCAAACACATGTGAATGCTGGTCTGATAGGCAGCTGTGGGCCTTGGTGGACTAAGTTCCGAGCAATGCAGCTAGATCGGATGCGCAGCAGAGCGGAGCACTTTTTGAGCACCCTCTTGGTGAGCGCATTTCAAATGCAATGTATTTGTAAATGCGGCTGGTATAGAGATGCTACGCGGTCATAGTCCTGATGTTCGAAGAATCCCTTTGCAAAGTGTGGGTTCAATTGTTGATAGAGGCAGATGCAAGCTTGAGTATGCAAGCAGCTGTTGAAACCGCTGGATCGAGTGGTTACCAGTCTGGGTTTACGGATTAGTCTGTCCATATTTTATGCAGGAAGCTCAATCTCGGAGCTTGAGAATCTCGTCGAGAGATATCATATAGTGGGCATTCATCCTTTCTTATGTATGCTTAAAAAAATATTTTCTTTATTTCAATCAGCCAATGCCTTGCAAGGTGCATTCTACGCTGTGCGCCATAACAAAATTTTTGAGCTCAGCGTGATCGCTGTGATCGTTTTTTCCGCGGTTACGATCGGGATTCGGACCTATGAGTTACCCCCGTTACTCGTGAGTCTGGTCGGCGTTTTGGATTGGGTGATTACTGGGGTTTTTTTGGTAGAAATTATCGTACGCTTCATTGGTGAGCCGCATAAAAAGCAGTTTTTTTGCTCTGCTTGGAATATATTTGATAGTGTGATTGTGATCGTCAGCCTTATTCCGGTCGAGGATAGTGAACTGGCTTTACTGGGGCGACTGGTGAGAATCTTTCGTGTTTTGCGGATGATTTCGATCATTCCGGAATTGCGTATTTTGCTCAATTCACTGCTCAAGGCACTCCCGCAATTGAGTTACGTTGTCCTCATGATGTTTATTATTTTTTATATCTACGCAGCCGTGGGGAGTACTTTTTTTGCATCTATTAACCCTGATTTATGGGGAGATATTTCAGCGAGTCTACTGACCTTGTTTCGGGTCATGACATTTGAGGATTGGACAGACGTGATGTACGAGACGATGAATCCCTATCCATTTAGTTGGATCTATTACATTAGCTTTATCTTTTTTACTGCATTTGCCTTCTTGAATATGATCATTGGAATTGTCGTAAATGTTCTAGAAGCAGAGCATGCTCGCGAACGAAGCGCTCAAGCTGAGGCTGCGGGCGAACCCACATTAAGTGATTTACGACAAGAGATTCGCGAGCTGAAGCAAATGATACAGCAGCGCTGATTATAAGATGCGATACCTTGTGCACAAACTTCCTACTTTGCGATTACATGGCCGTAAACGTTCATGATCGCCGTGGCCTCCGCATAAATTTGGAAGTGGTAGGCCGTCGGGGACTCGAACCCCGAACCAATTGATTAAAAGTCAACTGCTCTACCGATTGAGCTAACGACCCACGAAAGTCTATTTTTTGAACGAGAGGGACGTACTTTGTCAATAGCGGGATCGGATAAATTTATTGAAAATTACGGTGGAACTCTTTTAGCTCAATTCTGTCTGTATGAATAAGAATAGATCTATGGATACATTGCCCTCGGAACAACTCCTCATTAAGCGCATTAAAGACGGTGATCTAGCAGCTTATGATGTTATCGTGAGTCGCTATTGGGACCGCACATACGCCCGGGTAGTCCATTTGTTGAATAACAGGCAGGACGCTGAAGAGGTCACGCAAGATGCGTTCATCCGTGCTCAGCGGGGCTTGGATTCGTTTCGTGGAGAGGCTTCATTTGGAACTTGGTTGTATCAAATTGCTACAAATTTAGCACGTAACCGTTACTGGTATTGGTTTCGTCGCAAACGCGATCAGTCATTTTCAATTGATCAGCCACTATCTGCCGATTCGGACATTACCTTGGAAGATTTTATGCCGAGTGAGCATGAAAGCCCCTCGGAGTCAGCCATTACGCAAGAATTCGTTGATAGAGTCGCTATCTGTATGGAAGATTTATCTGAGCAACATCGCGAAGTTTTAGTGCTCAGGAATATTGAAAATATGAGCTATGATGCTATTGCTGCTCATCTGGGATTGAGTGTTGGTACCGTTAAAAGTCGAATCGCCCGTGGGCGTGAGCGCTTACGTGTTTTGATGGGGGACGATTTTGCGATATGAAGCGTCGATTCAAACAGCTACTAAATCTTTACTTGGATGGCCAGCTCGATCGGCAAGGATTGATTGAGCTCAAGCATCTGCTAGCAGTGAGCACTGAAAACCAAAAAGAGTTTCAAGGCCAATGCCGACTACAAGCAGCGATGAAACAGATGCAGCAAGCTTGGGTCCTTCCAGAAGCTACGGTCAAGAGAACGCCGACGTGGCGGATATCTCTAGGGATGGCCGCCATGGCAGCCCTTGCGTTATTTGGCTGCCTGTTATGGCTTCAGACTCTAGATGTTGGCTTATCTGTTGAGGGCTCTCACTTGTCGTCGATCAAGGCTTCATATTCCGAAGTCGCTGCTGCGGATGTGTCGACCAAAAACAATCCGCTCTTGGTCGACTTCGACTTGGATGCGATCCAAATCTTCGGTGGGAATCATCAGGGAGCAAGGCAATTGCTGGAGCTGGAAAGCAATGTAAATCGGGAGGAATTTTTTGAAGCCGCAAAGTGGAGTCTGCAGCCGGACTATCTTTCACTAAAAAGTAGCGAACGCGTACTGCCCAGAGTTTGGCAACAGCCGTCCAAAATCCATGCAGAGAGTTTACCATATCCTGCAACTGTTCCAGGCCAGCCTTTCGTCCAGCCTGCCAGTTTTAGGTTTCCGTAGATTTGTCTGAGGTAATGGGGCGCCTACAGTTCTTGGTAGCAGCGATGTCTCAGAGCTGTTTTAGGATCGCTGTATTTTCTTTATTAGCCGGGGATATACGCTAGCGCTCCCTTTAGCTCTAGCGTTAAGCTCATGTTTAGGAATGTGATGTCTCCCATTGATTTACAGTTGTAGAAGGCCTGGTTTTGGTGGTATTCAGCGAGAGCATGGCGTAGTTCCTTGACTTTTTGATCACTCGATAGTGTGTCATGGCACATGCATTCACGTAGTTCGATTACGCGGTCCCGAGCAAATTGAATACGTCGATTGATCAAGGAGTGTTCTTCACTTTGGTATTGTTGGCTGGTCTCTAGGTTGATGAGCTGGGTGCACAGATTGACAACAGGTAGGTTGTTTTTAAAAAACTGTGGGCGGTAGAATGAAGGGCGGCCCTCGTAGCTTTGTTGATCGAAGTCGATGGCTCTAACTCTGTATTGGTTTTCCTCAAAGTCGGGGGTGACTTCGACCACATAATTGTAGGCACGCATATCGCCCAGTAGCCGAACGAAACAACGTTCATTGAACTTGATGAACTCTTTGGCCAAGCGAACCTCGTGAAGATCTGGTCGGTCAAAGTAGTTGCGAATAAAGTCGTCACCTGGTACGCCTATAATGTGTTCTTCGATCAGTGTACTTTCATGAGCTAGGAAATTAATAGGATTGGGCGATAGCAGCTCTTCAAGTTCTAAGCCATAAATACGTGAGGCGTCTGCTTTTTTTATATAAAAGTAATCGTGGTTGTCATTGAACTGATTGACGACTCGGACACGCATTGGTTTGGTGTTGCCGAAAGTGCAAATATCAACGCGATCGATAAAAAGGTTGTGAAGTGTCAGTTCATCACCACCGGATCGTAACAGTGTGTAGGTTTTTTTGAGTCCCTTGTACAGGCTCTTGCCATAACTTTGTTCGTAGACCAAGGTTTGCCAATGGGTGTCATTTCCATTGGAGTCGATTAATGGGAACGCATCTTGGTAGTTAAGCAGCGCATCGTAGTTGATCGGCAACTCGTGTATACGGCCATATTTTTTTAGGTACGCACTGAAGTCATTGTTCAGAGCAAAAAAATCTTTTCGTTTATGCGTAGGCATTAAGGCGCGAACAGTCTGTCTAATGAAATCTCGTAGTGCTTAGGTTTTCGGCAACTCATCTTGTTCCTGCCCGACTGGACTGAGTGCGCTTTCAAGTAGTAATTTTTTTGCATTTGCGAGGTCTTTTTCGTTGCGATCGATGGTTTCTCTTAATGTGTTCAAAACCACAATGGAATCTGGAATTGCTTCGATTGCGGTGGCAACTTTTTGTCTTGTTTTGAGATGAAGGTCTTTCTCTGCTTGCAGTTCGTTTTGTACCACATCGAGCTTTTCGCGTAGTTCCGATTGATTTTGTAGTTGGGATTCGGCTATGTGGAGCTTTTCATTTAGTCGTTTGCTGATATCTGCAATAGCTAGATTTTTTGAATTGTTGGCTTCCGCAATTTTACGCTTCAATTGATCATAGTCAGTTTGGCGTTCTTTTAGCAGTTTGTTCTCTTGGATTAGTTTTGAAGAGTCTACCTGTGGGTTCATCTTGCGGGATTCTTCAAGCATAAAACTCGTCCCGAGGTAAGCGAGCAGCACAGCAGTCACACCAAAAAAGAGGCCGATGGGAGCAAATATATAGCGAAGCGATGTATTGTAATCGGCCTTCTGGGGTAGGGTTCCAAAACTAGAGTCAGCATCTTCCATAAACCATGAAGCCATTCTAAAATACATCGTTTTTTCGTATTTGGAGGAAGCGGCTTCAATTATTTTGTTGATCTCTGTCTGAAGTTGAATGATCGAGCCCTCTAAGTTTTGTTTGTTTTTAATGAGGGAAATTGCACTAGATTGAGCCGTCTCAAGTGAGTCTAATTTAGATGCATAGTTTGCTTTAATCCTTTCCAGCTCCTGGTTGTGGCGAGTTAAATTTTTGGAATAAGCGATTTGTCGCGCTTGCTTTAACTGGCTGATTTTTGCTGTACGTTCAGCAATTTGCTCTACAAATGCGGTAGATTCTAAGCGTTTTTGTATGATTTGATTGATGGCCTCTTTTCGGCTTATTTGGCGTTCTATTAGTTGGGTTAATCGTTGAATTTTTTGTTCAATAGTAACTGCTTCCGGAGGGGCGGCTATGGGTGCTCGCAATTTGGAAATTTCAGACTCAATTGTGACTTCTTCTGCGAGCAGCGCTTGCGTTTTTTGTTCAATTTCGTCTTGAATGACTTTGATGAGTTCTTCTTTAGACTGAAACAAGCCTGATTGAGCTTGTTGGATTCTAGATTGTTTATCGAGTTGCAGGTTTTTGAGTGTTTCATCAATACGCTCAAGTCGTGATTGCAATTGATTTAGCTTGGGCTCAATACGTGCGTTGAAGACAATCGTTTGCTCCTGGATTAAAGCTGTACGCAGACGGTTTAGTTCTGATACTTCACTTTGGTAATCATCGATTTGAGCTTGTATTTGTTCTAGCTGTTTCAGTTCGTTTTCCTTGCGCGCTGTCACTGTGGCGAATTGTTCGTATTCTGCCAGTTGTTTGGAATGGAATTGATCCGTTTTTTTGACTTCTGCTTCATAGCGCCGGTATTCGGCAGCAGTCGCCTGCTCTTGAGCTCTCTGTAGATTAGATCGCGTGATAGAAATTTTTCTTTGATGGTTTTCCAGGTCAATGATTTGATTTTGTATTTTCTGGATCTCATTATTTTTTTTGTTTACCTGAATAGCCGCTTCGCGCGCACCCCGCGTCATGTATTCTGAAGCAATTTCATTGAATTCGTAGACGGTAAATGAGGATAACAATAATAATCCCATCAAACCAAAGCTGGAAAAGAGTTTGTTCCATCCTTTTGCCAGTCGGAAACTCCCTGCCATGGGGATGATCGAGAGTTCGATTACCGCCAAAATGGCCCAACCAACCGATAGAAAGAGTCCGGTAATTAAATCGCCCTCTTGAATACCAAATAGAATATTGAAGCCCGCCAAGGACATGGCGATCGCAAACAAGCAATACTCAACTAACCAAGCCATCTGGTAAGTTTTTTTGCCGTGATCAAAGCGGAAATTTTTAATACGTTCTTTCATGCTTGTCCGAATTAATATGCTCAGTGTGTGAAGAAGTTATCGAATTGCTAGCCTCGAATGTTGAGGACAATGGATTCATGGTTGATCCTACAACTCGCGGGTGCAAGGATAGTACATTGAAATTGATATGATTTTGCACTCTGTGCGAAGTGCATTAACCGGGCATCCAACTGCGCCATTGGGGCCGATGCTTCTCGTGGGGTCCAATATGCGGCTTGGCTTAAATAACAAACAATTATCCTGAGCAAGCTTATCACACGGCTTAGAATTTTAGATGAGGTCGAGTAAAAAAAAGTATTAGCAATTTCCGTGCTAATAGATAAAGTGCTTGCAGATTTTTCTGTTTTTTGTACTTTTCGAAATTATATTTATATTAAAGACATGAGCGCTCAGGGATTCCAGCAGGTACAAAAGCAAACGCAATCGCTTATTCTTGCGCCCCAATTAAGGAATTCCTTGAAGATTCTACAGGTTCCGGCGATTGAGCTTCGGAGTTCTATTCTAGAGGAATTACAAACGAATCCTTTGTTGGAGGAATTGCCGATGAATAGTATCAGTGTCGAGGAGCAGAAGGATGTGGCGAGCCCTGCTGCTGAAGGCGATACGTCCGAAGAACTTAAGTTTGATGCGGAAGATTATCGCATTCTAGACAAAGTCAGTGAAGATATGCGTGAGCAATTTGCTCAAGAAAATAGTGGGCAATCCTATACGACGGCTGATGAGGAGCGTCGGGATCATTTTATGAATTCGCTGACGCAAGAGCCCTCATTGCAAGAGCATCTAATGAGTCAAGTCGAGCAGTCAAATTGTACGGATCAGGAACGTATGGCCTTTCATTATTTGATTGGGAACTTAGATGACCATGGCTATCTGACGGAAAGTATCTCTGATATTGCTTTGCAAAATCAGATTCCCTTCACTGCCGTGCAGGCTGCAGCAGATTTATTAAAGACCTTTGATCCAGCTGGTATCGGATCATCAGGACTGCAGGACTGCTTGTTGACCCAGCTGCGTTTAAGAAAACGGGAGCACTCATTGGCGGCTAAAATTGTGTCGGATTACTTTAACTTGCTGGCTCGGAGGCGAATCCCTGAAATTAGTCGTAAAGCGAATGCCAGTACGGAGGACACACAGGCTGCTGTGGAAGAAATTGGCACCTTGGATCCGGCTCCTGGCCGTCGTTTCCGCGCTGATAGCAATAGTATCGTCGAACCTGACATTTCCATTCACAAGGATGAGTATGGGGAATGGATAATTGACTTGAATAATGATTACATTCCTAGGCTTAAAATTAGCAGTACCTATAAAGCTTTACTTTCAAACGGTACGATCAGTAAACAAGAGAAAGATTTCATGTTGGAGCGCATGCGCTCCGGTAAGTTCCTCATCAATTCTATTGAACAGCGCCAGCAGACTATTGAGAAAATTGCTCGTGAACTCTTGAATTATCAAATTGATTTTTTTGAGGAAGGGAATTCTAAGCTGCGACCGCTGACGATGAATGAGATCGCGCAATTGGTTGGGGTGCACGAGACCACAGTTAGCCGAGCCATCGCCAATAAGTATATACGTACGCCGCATGGCGTCTTTCCCTTGAAACACTTTTTTACGCCTGGATTTAAATCCAGTACGGGTGCCGATGTCTCTAATACGAGTATTAAAGAGATGATTGCTACATTTATCGATAATGAAAATCCTCAAAAACCTTACAGTGACCAATCAATTGTCGCTTTATTGAGTGAGAAGAATATCAAAGTAGCGCGACGTACGGTCGCCAAGTATCGCGAAGAGTTGGGGATTTTGCCGACGAATTTACGGCGACAGTACAGTTAATTACGCTTATCGTGTTTAAGTAAATGGTATCTGGAGTGTATGAGCGTCTGTAGCTAATAATTTGTTGTCCATCGCCTTCAAAATCTTGACAATCTGTGCAAATAAGCGATGTCATCATCTTATGATTACACTAACTGAGCGTGCTGCCGAACACATAAAAGTATTGGCTAAAGAAAAGGCTTCGGGCGACCAGATTTTACGGTTATTTGTAGAAGCGGGTGGCTGTTCTGGTCTTGAATATGGGATGTCTTTTGACAGTCCTAAGGAGGAGGACCGTCGACTTGAAGATCGGGGGATTCAATTTGTGATGGATCCGACCAGCTTTGAATATATGCAGGGTAGTGAGGTCGACTTCGATGACGGACTCAATGGCAAAGGTTTTGATATTAAAAATCCAAACGCTAGCAGCACCTGCGGATGTGGTCGCTCTTTTAATTAATCAAGCAGCAACTGCTATGAAGGACCTGTCCTAAAGCAGATAAGTAAAGGCTAGGTAGCTGTTCAAGATACCATAAAAAATGGCGGGTGCGCATTGCAACCAGCTGTCTTTAATCCATCGTCTGACGATGATACCAGCCAGCATTTGGAGCGCGAGACCCCCGCTAGCCAGCCCAGCTAGGAGAGGGAAAATCAGTCCAATTGTAAGGCCGAGGGATGCCGCTAGTTGTAAGTAGCCATTCAGAACTCGGAATTTATTGAGTCCATAGCGCGTAAATTCACGACGCATGGCCTGACTTCGCAGGCAGCTAATCCCATAGGCTGCAAAGGATATGAGATTGAATATAATTAAAATTTGATCAATCATACGTTGATAAGGATACTTTCACCATTGGGTGGAAGTGATTGGCTGATGATACCGTGTCAATGAGAGATAGGTTTTTGCAGTGTAGCTTTAGTGAACTCTATATAAAATGCAAATTTGATTGAAATGCACTTGTGCCGTTTCTCGCCTATGCGTCGCACATGCATCATGCGCGACTAATTGAGGCTGAGTACTCAATAGCTGTGATACTTTTGTTAACGGCTTCGGAGAGATTTTGAAATTACTGGCAAGTATTTTCTTGCCACTGGTGAGGATAGTTGTGAACTTGCATGTTTAAGCGGGGGCTTAGCTCAGTTGGTTAGAGCGCATCCTTGACATGGATGAGGTCGCAGATTCGAATTCTGTAGCTCCCACCATTTAGGACCTTCTTCACGCATTGCTGTTTGTTGCTAGCGCGAAGGAGGTTTTTTTGCAGATGTAATCTGTTTATGGATATAACAGTTTGTTGTGTAGTCGTATCGGCTTATCGGCCGCTTGCGCCCATGAAGCCACTGATTGTTTTTGCTGGAAATATATGAGTGTTGGGGGCGACGATTACCCCAGGATTCAGAACTGTATTACAACCAATTTCCGCTCCGTCACCCAGCAGTGCTCCGAGTTTGCGCATGCCGGTTTGAATGCGCACATGCTGCTGGTTGGTGACGCAAATGGATTTTTGATCCAATCTTAAATTGGAACAGATCACGCCAGCACCCAAGTGGCTACGATTGCCTAAGATACTATCGCCCACATAACTGAAATGGGGGACTTGAACTTGGTCCAATAGCATACAATTTTTGAATTCACAGGCATTTCCCAATACGCAATTTTCGCCCACAATGACTTGGCCGCGGATGAAGACACCTGGACGCAGTTGGCACTGAGCTCCTATGTAGCAAGGGCCCTGAATCGAGCCGTAGGGAGGCAGCTGAACGCTGGGATGAATGTAAACGGGTCCGGTAATACTCAAGCCCGCTGGGATGGGGGTCTCTAACTTGGGAAACGAGGTTGACTCTAGAGCTTTTGCGATTTGCTGGACCCATTCCCATGGCGCTAGCGAATCTTTGAAAAACGCTTGAAAGGGCAGTGAGCTGGGAAGTGTAAATAATTCATCGGCACGCATAAGTTCATAGTGCAATGGATCCCGCATGAGAGTGCCAGCGTAAATTATGCAAACTATTGAGTTGTACTTTTAGCTATGCTAGCCTGCACTGAAACGTTTATTAATTAGAATGAGATCGCGTATTTAGAGTGCATGACGTAAAAGAAAAACCGAAGATGGTCGAGCGTGCCATGTTGATTGGCATCAAGTTGCCCGATCAAATTGAAACAACTACTCGCAGCTTATTGGATGAATTGAGGGAGCTTGTGCGCACCTTGGAAATCAGTATCGTCCACGAGCGGTTGGTCCCCATACGCAAGCCGCAAGCGAAGTATTTGATTGGTTCGGGCAAGGCCGAGGAGTTGGCACAAGAGGTCAAAAAGCACAATTGTGATGTGTTGATTTTTGACAACGAATTACAGCCTGCCCAGCAACGAAATTGGGAAAAATTATTGAATGATACAGTGCTGGTGATTGATCGGCATGAAGTTATTCTGGATATTTTCGGGCGACGTGCGCAAACAAGAGAAGCGGTGCTACAGGTTGAGCTGGCACGCCTAGAGTATAATATGCCGCGTCTGAAGCGAGCGTGGACGCACCTGAGTCGCCAGCGAGGTGGTGGTTCAACCCAACGCGATGCTGGTGAGACGCAGCTCGAGCTGGATCAACGGATGGTGCGGCAGCAAATTTCACGCGTTAAAAGGGAGCTGGTGCAAGTGGTCAAACATCGCCAAGTACAACGTAAAAAGCGGATGACTGTCCCGGTGCCGACCTGTGCCATAGTTGGCTATACCAACGCGGGGAAGTCATCTCTGCTCAATCGGTTGACGGATTCGGCCATATTGGCAGAGGACAAGTTGTTTGCTACTTTAGATCCCACTTCGCGTCGCTGTAAGCTGCCCAATGGTCAAACATTGGTACTAACAGATACGGTCGGGTTCGTGCGAAATTTGCCGCACCGCCTAGTTGATGCTTTTAAGGCCACGCTGGAAGAAGCGGTACTGGCCAATTTGTTGCTGCATGTGATCGATGTGACCAGTCCAGAAGTGGAGGCGCATTTGGACACCACTGCTTCGGTATTGAATGAACTCGGAGCGGGCGATAAGATTCGATTGATTGTATTTAATAAAGTCGATTCGCTGTGGGACCCGCAGGTGCAAACCGATCTAGCCCTGCAATATCCCGCGGCCTTTTTTGTCAGTGCACACTCGGGAGCAGGTATGGATGAATTGCTGCAAAAGATTGAAAGCATTTTGAATGATAGTCGCCAACAACAGAGTTATATGATTCCTCACCAGCGATATGATGTCGTCGCAAAGTTACATCGCGAAGGTGCCGTTTACTGTGAACGCGTCTGTGATGAAGGCATTTACTTGGAAGCATCTGTACCGTCCAGATTATTGCCGAGTGTAGAACCTTTCCATACGCCGATTCAATCCGCTCAGACTAGTTAAGATTCACGGCTAGGTTGTGGCAGGTATAAGAGTAATAACAAGGGCAGTACCAAGGCGATTGCACCCCAGGCATAGGCCTGAGTGGACCCTAGGCTAAAGTAAAGCCATGCGGCACTCAGCGGGCCGATGGCTCGCGCGAGAGAGCCAGCTGATCGAAAAGCGCCTAAACTGGCTCCTTGTTCGTCATCTTTAGCGAATAAAGAAACCAAGGCGTTGAGGGTGGGGGAGCATAGCCCAATACTAAAAGCCATTAAGCCCAGTCCTAAATAAAACGATGGCTCATTGGTGGCGATGGCAATGCAGAGGAAGGCGCTGATACCGAGTAAAAATCCGACTAGGGCTAGACGCTTTTCACCCACTGGCTTGGCTAAACGGCGAACCAAGCCACCTTGGACAAATACGAGTAGCAAACCGATATAAACAAACATCAAACCATTTTTTAGGGGAGAATACTGAAAGCGCTCGACCGCCAAAAAAGTGAGTGTAAATTCCATACCGCTAAATGCGATCATGTAGAATAAGTAGGTGAAATTTGTGCGCCGAATGTCTCGCTGTGAACTTTGAAATAGTCGCAAATAGGGAGATGCTTGTTTCTTAGCTCTGTTTTTGATCGCTAAAGTTTCATCGAATTTTGTATAAACCCAGCCTAGATTTACTAGGCACAGGATGAAACTAATGGCGGCGGCAAATGAGAAGGGGTTCACACCAAATTTTTCAAGTGAGGGTGCCATCTCCAATAAGTTAACTTGGGTACTCAAGCCACCAATGGCGGGTCCGATGATGAAGCCCAAGCCAAAGGCGATCCCCACGATTGCGAGGCTGGCAGAGCGCTTTTCTCTGGAGCTGATGTCGGCAATCGCAGCCGTGGCTACGGAAAGATTGCCCCCCATGATACCCCCAATTACGCGCGCTAGAAGTAGTAGATAAAATGAACTCGCGAAGATCCACAAAGCATAGCTGAGGGCGAGCCCGAGGATCGTTAGTAGGAGGATCGGGCGGCGACCATAGCGATCAGAGTAAGCCCCCCAGATGGGCGCAAATATAAATTGTAAAATCGAGTAGAGTGATCCCAGTAGGCCCCCGAAGAGGACCGTCGCCATAAAGTTTGGGTTGCTGGCACCACTCTGCTCAGACCAACTTACAAGAATTGCCATGATGTGACCCAGCCATGTAGAGTCGCCAACACCATTTGGCAGGTAGTATTCCAGCATAGCCGGAAACAGCGGAAAAATAATCGAAAACCCGACTAAATCCAAAAATAGCGTTAGAAATAGAATGGCAATACTGCGTTTGTTGGCGGGTGCGGAAGGGGAGCTCATGCGCATTAGTGGTTCTGGGCTAGTTTTTGTTTTAGAGCAGCATGCACATTCGCCGGGATGAGGTGCTTTTCTCGATCAGTAAATTGAAACACTTGCTTTATCAAACTGGAGCTGGTAAAAAAATAGCGCTCATTGGGGATTAGAAACACGGTCTCGATGGAGTCGTCCAAATGGCGATTCATTTGGGCCATCTGAAATTCATGTTCAAAGTCAGACAAGACACGCATGCCACGAATCAGTGCGACGGCTTCTTTTTTTTTCGCTAGATCAACAATTAAGCCCTCAAAAGCCAATACCTCTGCGCGTGGATTGGTGGCAATATTCTCAGCGATGAGCTGTACTCTCTGCTCAGCAGAGAACATAGAGGATTTGCGAGGATTATTGGCCACAGCAACAATGACGTGATCAAATAAGCGGGCTGCCCGCTCAATCACATCTAAGTGCCCGTTGGTGATCGGATCAAAAGATCCTGGATAAATCGCAATTCTCATAAAATGGAGAATGAAGCAAGTACCAGCTTCGGATACAATCGTTTTGTTGTGACGATGGACTTTCTTTTGAAACTTTTGTGAACTCTACAGCTCGTTTCCCTCTAAATGTTTGAATCGCGGGTGCATTCGGATGCGCTAATTGTCTGGATGCACTGTTTATTTAGCGACTTTAATCGATGGACTGTGTCATTAATCCCGAAAGATGTAAATAGATGTCTGAGTCATCGGGAGTTGTTTGTAAGTGGACTTTATTTTCGGCATATTTTTAATGCATCGTATTGGAAATGTGCTCACCAAGATGGGGCTCAAAAATTGGGCCGGTCTACTGCGCATCCGGTCTTGTAGGGCTGCTCAAAACTTAGGTGACCA
>Ga0213867_1000309_pt1 | contig 22246 bp, 35 predicted proteins | sample PICome_12_FD_160120 | JGI IMG/M metagenome (GOLD analysis project Ga0213867, IMG submission 160120) | Coastal seawater microbial communities near Pivers Island, North Carolina, United States - PICO540 | ecosystem: Environmental > Aquatic > Marine > Coastal | place: USA: North Carolina... | reverse complement strand
ATATACAGCAGAACCTAATACTGCGTCGTTCTTACCTAATGCATGTCCTACATCAACGACATTTAAGTTTAATGTGTGATAGAGATAATCGGAATAATCTTTCCACATGGTTTTAGATTGACTAATAGGACGAGAGGGACTTGAACCCTCACGAGATTGCTCTCAACAGATTTTAAGTCTGGTGTGTCTACCACTTCCACCACCGTCCCAAATCGGAGTGACAGGATTCGAACCTGCGACCCCCCGCTCCCAAAGCGGATGCGCTACCAAACTGCGCTACACTCCGTAACTTAAGTATTCCTCGTAAGGAACAAGACACATCCATTTCTTATTGTGTTCGAACATGAATGTGATGTTTTCACGATGGCAAAGATCAACCAAGAACTCAAAGTGTTCTTCGAGTTCTTTACTTGTGATGGTGATAGGTGGGTGGGTGGAAGTGACAGTATTCATTGAAAGTAATCTTCATTTCTTTGTTTGTTAGTCCACAATGTTCTGCTGCTTTAGGTAAGTTCCATTTAGCAGAGAACAACATCTCCATTGCTTTCCTGGTTTCTGGTCTCATTCTACAGTAATAGGATCTAAGAAATAAAGGTCTGCTTCATAATCTTCCAGCATCCACTTCACGAAAGAAAGAACTTCCATGAACTCGTCTGGAGTATCACAGTTCATTTTTTGTTCATCACCAAAGTTGCTGAACAACTTGAAGGAACGAGAGCACACATCAACCATGACACTTTGGACGTACTCTTCAGTTTCCTGGATCATGTGCTTGTCTCGATTACCCACATATTATAGCAAGGGTCTAGGTCAGAAGTCAAGACCCAGCAGAGATTTAAAGAAATCTAATAGACCGAGAGCACCCTTCACCTTGATGTTTCCCGTCTGTGCCTTGAGTTGAGTATCAAAACCCTCAAGGTTGACAGATCTAGTCATAGAGTTACCAAGTTGGATCTTCTGTGCTAGAACATTAAACGTACCAGGAGTCTCGAAGAAGATATTCTTACCATAGATACGCAGATTTCCTTTATCTGCATTGATGGCAATGTCACCCTTAGCAGCAAAGATTCTAATGTCAATACCCTCTGGTTCGTTCTTAGAACCACCTACAATCTCGGTCGTTCCTTCATTAGTAATTCTCAGAAGTCCATTTGTGGCAAGACTTTGGGTAAAAATCTTTCCATCTGGAGTTTCCCCCATAATCTTAAAGACTTCAGGACCAGCCTGACCCTCTTGTGGATTATTTACATCAATCCTAAAAGATTTTGTTCTGGAGTCAAAATCCCTTTGACTATAATCCTTTTCCTTTTCTGCCATTATTCGATACAGTCAATAACTTGTTGGAGTTTCTTCTCAACCACAGGGAGAGAATTGATAATGGGTTTAATTATAGCACCACTACCCGTCTTTGTATTTACCTTCAATGTTGGGAGACCATCTACAGGTGTCACTCTATTAATCTTAGCAGAAATGATTCTGCCTCTACTTACAACAATATCAAATCCATCAATAGTATCTTCTGGAGAATAGTTTGCACCAGGATCTTCAATGACAGCATCGACAATACCAAGTGGGAATTCTTCTGTGACAGGATACATCACACCACTAGAGATTACAGTGATAGACTCGACTTCACCCTGAGCATTGATGTTTGCCTTCGCAAACCCACCATAACCCATACCACAACTATCAGTAATAGTTACAAATGGGGTTGTATTGTATCCAGAACCACCACTAAGAAGTTCTACACCTACGACACTACCAACTTTATCAACTACGTCAGACAGTCCTTCTGTGTTCTGAACAATGTTACCAAGGATAGCTTTACCAGCAGCACCAGCACCTCCACCACCGAAGATTGATACCTTAGGAGCGCCACAAGCAAGAGGATTGCCTGTATAGCACTCTCCAGTTGCACCTACAAGACCACTATCGTTAAGAGTGGTGCCATCACCAAAGATGTCCCACTTTCCAAAATCTCTCTCAAAATCATTGGCAAGATTTGCTGCACCTCTAGAAATACTCATATTCTTGAGGACTTTATCTACGTTAGATGGTTCATCCTTCTCATCACCTTGACAGAAGTCACCACCGACAAAGTATCCATTTACTTTAGGACACTCAGACTTTTCATTACACTGAAACAAACCCTTAATAGCACTGATGGCATCCAGAGCCCCGAGAAGAAAATCAACGACCTTAAAAGCAGGGGAGATAATCTTTTCAAGTGGTCCAAGAAGAGATGTTACACCGTCGGCAATCTGATCGATGAGTGGATTAATAAAAGCACCGCAGAACTGTTCAGCAGCACAGGTAGCAAAGTTTTGAACTTGACCAACGATATTAGAGAGAAGATTTACAGCAAGATCTTCTAGTCCATTGATAATCTTATTCATTAGGCAAACCATGCCCTTCATAAGAGCTTCCATTGCTGGACCTAAGTTAATGATAGATGGTAATGCTAATCCACCTGTAGATGCTAATAATGCTTCAACACCTTCTTTTACTAACTTCTTTATCTTCTCCGTCAGAGCATTCATTAAAGAACCGACCAGCATACCGCCGACTTCTTTTAGAATACCCGCTGCTGCGTATATCTCACTTCTCAGATTACCAGCAAAGGCAAGAACTTTCTTTACGTCTCTCAGAAAGTTTCTGATAGTGTTGGTAATTTTGTTGACAGGATCAGTCTCACATTTGGCAAGCTGCACACAATATCCATTAGAGGCATTATCATCTTTTCCCCTGCTAGGATCATTTCCAGGGATATAATCCCCATCTGGATTTAGTGCTGCAGCAATACTTGCCATTATAAAGTTACCTCCTTGTTTTTATTTATTACTTAATATTCTCGGTGCTTGCTGGATTATAAGAAAGAAATTCTTGTGTTGATATTAAACCTGCTCGTAATGCAGCACGGGCAGCAGTCTGCTTAAACTCCTTAGTGCAAGTTGGATCATAACAACTATCAATTTTTTCCCAATCCTCTTCTGTAATTGAAGGAATACCGTTATTTTCTGTGGGATCGTATGATGTTGTACCAGCTTTGACTTCTTCACCCTTTTCGTTCAAAGCCTTCACTGGTTTATTTTTATTAGTTCCAGTTGCTTTCTTAACCTCTTTTATTGCACTTTTTTCTTCTTCTGTTTCTGCTGTCAATTCTTCAATCTTACGACCCCTATTAAGTTGAATCGGTTGAGCAAGTTCACTCTGATCTCCACCTGAAGCAGTTGGAAGATCTGCTGTTTTTACAAATTCATCATAGTTGATGAGAGCTGTTCTTGGAAAAACTCCAATGATAACTCCACGTTGATGATCTGGAGCATCGGTGTGCATACCAAAGACCAAATCACCATCGGAGAGAACAACTGACTTTGCTTTCTTATTGTCACCAGCACCAGCAGTCAGAGGAAGAATACAATCAAACATCAAAAGTTTATCCACAGGTTCGTTTAAGGCATCGATGCCAAATCTTCTGACACGATACCTTACACCAGCCTTAGTCTGCTTGATGTTTTGTTCTTCATCAAGACCAGCAATTACACCAATGAACCAACTTGGATATTTGTTATTCATTAATCGTCGTATACTCTACACTCTAGTGCATCTGGGTTAGCATCACAATATAGTTCCAATCCAGTAGGATCATGATCATCTTCGGGATGATTCTCTTTATATGCCTTCAGTGCTTCTAATTCTTCCTCAGTGTGCCTACGAGACTGTGGGGAGATGGTTGGATCACTCAAAAGATCTTCGTCTTTTTGAATGTGCTGATCAATGTTTTCCATAATCGCTCCTAGTAGGGTTAGTTTACTAATACCGTATTGAATTTGCCAAAGTCTCTGACTATATGCAGAGTGGAGTATCCCTTCTTTCTGTCCATAGCATGACAAACTGCCGCAATAATATATAGTCCACTATATTCAGAGGGGACAATCTCTTCTTCTGTGTTACATTCTTGCTGTGGTTTAAGTCTAGGGATATTGACGCTAACCATTGTACCAGCAATCAGGTTCAAATTCAATGGCACTGTCATTACACAAGAAACACTTAGAAGACTAGCGTACCTTGCTCTACCAACGGCAGAGTCTTCATGTGGATTACTGGAAAACTTAAGACTAGAAATTCCTTCAGCATCTTTAAACAAACTGGCTGGTTGTAGTCCTAGATTTTGTGTATTGTAATAAAGTTGATCGTCATCGGGGTAATCAGATTGAATTGAAAAACTAGAATCTTTTAGATACTTCCACCCCAACTCATTACCAATATTTAAATTTTTCTGAGAAGATGCGATAAAGGTATATTTCAATGGATCTGCAGAAATGAACAAATTGCCACCCTGCAATCTAGCCTGATCCTTCTCAGCATAGTCAGATGTTTGAACTTTAAAACTTATTGCATTAAAAAGAGATGCCTCTGGATTTTCAACAGCACCTGGATTGTAACCAGTATATTCATATTGATATAAGTACCCAGCTGGAAAATTTATATCCTGAGTTTCTTCGTTTGTCAATTTGTTTTGTGGGTCTTTTGCTTTTACACCCAATATTCCATCAGATATAATTTTATCAATAGCCCTAAACTGAAATCCGTACTTATTTCTATAGAAGAAGTATCCAGCACTTCTTTCTCCCGTTCTTGATAAAGCGGCAAGTGCCATAACGACTGCCATGACATTATCTTTCTTCTCTTGACCAATATTGATCGTAATTTCATTTGTAGCATCATCAGCATATAAATTAGCTGTGCTACCTGCTTCATAAATTACCGCATTGGGATTTTTATCATATGCTCCTTTTATCATAGCTTTTGCTATTTCTGATGGTGATCCAGTTATAGTTCCAGATAATCCAGAACCTTTTGGAAATCTCCACTCAGTAGTGATTCTTATTCTAAAAATCTCAGCAAAATTGTTTGATGTATAGTTATCAACCTGAGTCACCACTCCAGCATAAGTTAGTCCAGGTTCGGCAGAATTATGACTCAAAAAATCACGGATTTTAAACTCAACCCTTTCACCACCCAACAAAGCATAATCTTCAAATAACTTTGTTCTAGTGTTTGGGTTTACAATAGTCATCATCACACTAGTCGCAGGTGAGAAGACAGTCTCATAATAATGAATTTCACCGACGACATTCATTTCCAGCAGATCAATTTCTGCGGAGTCTGTGTATTGAACTTGAGATCCGTCTTTCTTATACCTCAGTCTAAGTTTAATCGACTCAAATGAAGGAGCACCTGTAGACTCTGGAAAAGACTGTGTTTCTGCTGTCATTAGTCGAACAATCCTGAGGTTACGTCATCACCATCGATGGCTATCTTAATATTCATCGCTCTATTGAAATATTCTTCAGATGGTTGAAGATTCTGTTTAACTCTATTTAACACCTCTGGAGGAATGGGGATTTCCACAGTTCTATTGATAACTTCCCTCTTTGGACCCATATTATAATCTACAGGTTCTTGAAGTGGTGGTGGAGAAACTTTTGTGACCGTGGTTGGGGAAAGACTAGAAGATGCTAAGAACTCTTTTGCTTTTGCATGTGGAGCCTGAACGTGAACGTGAAAATCGTGACCACCAGTAGGATCTTCACCCCTACCATGAATAGTTTCATACCCCCTAGAACGGAAAAATTCTATAACAAACTTTGCTTGAGTCTGGTTAGCAATGGGAACGTCAAATCCATATCCCTCTTTGTGTGCCCTTCCTTTATGGACGTTTTGATAACTTAAGTCATCGGCAAGTGGGTTAATTGAAGAACCACCAGCAGCACCTCTAAGTTCACGAATGGCAAGATTAAAGGAAGTATCGGTTGCCTGTCTTTCACTACTGACACCGAACTTTGTTCTTGCTTGTCTAAATGCGAGAATATCTCTCTCAAGTTTAGATCCCTTTAGTTCTGCCCATCCCAGTCCATCAAATTGACGTAGTTTACCTTCCTTATTGACAATATCACCTACCTTATATTTCTTTTCAGGATCATATTCTTCGATTCCAGTGGTATCGTCTGTGGGTTCATTTTCACCACCAGCTTTCTTAGCCATCAAGTCTCTAACAAGACCAGTGATTCTTTTTGGAAGCTCCAGGATGAATTTTTTAAGTTGACCAACTAACATGGACAACCTTTCCTTCACCTTTACATCGTCACCCTTACCAAGACCTTCGGTGCCACCAAATCCCAATTTGTTGTATAGAGATTCAAAAGCATCAAAAGTTATCTGGAAAAATCCTTTTACAATATCCCAAAAGTCTGTGAGTATTTCTAAGAACTTTCTTGCTCTATAAAGAAAATCTTTGATTGATTTTATAATTTTAGGAAGATGATTGAGCATCCATCCAAGTAGACCAAAAGCAAAGAAAGAAACAACTCCACCAAGGATACCTAGTCCTGGAATAGAAAAACCCTTAAGAGGATTCTTAAGATTCAATCTCCAATTAGGCATACTAAATGCCTTTTTACTCTCTTGTTTTTGCTCTTGAAGTTCTCTTCTCTTGTTCTGCTCTACTAATTCAGCACTTCTTTCGTCACTTTTTCTAAGTGATTGTTTTTGCTTATTGCTCTTGATTAAGGTTTTTCTGATGGCAATAGTATTCTTCCTCATCGAAACGAGGTTAGTAGAAATACTAGAGTAGAGAGCACGATTAATAATCATCTTATACACCTACAGGAGAAACACCATAAACCTTTGTAGCATGTTGTAACCAGGGACTTGTCAGATCATAAGGACTCATATTACCTGGAACAGGAATTTCTGTAGGATCATCATATGCCATATCTGGCATCGTCTGTTTAATATTTAAGTTCACATCGACCTTTGATCCACCATCAAAAAGATTATCGATTTTAGCAGACAAGTCTGCTTTGAGACCTGTCATCATCGATGTTGCTTGCCTTAGATATGGATCAGCAGCACCCATTACGGCACTCTGTAATTGAGCACCTGCTTTCTTTGCTTGGAATAAAGTTTCGGACTCGGTTAATGCAAAACTAGAGAGTAAGTTCTTCTCGGTTATTCCCGCTACTGTTCTTAATTTTTCTTTTGACTGGGCATCTAGATTTGCATAAAGTCTGGTAACTTCTTTACCAGCAAATTCCATATTATTTTGGAATCCAGCAATCTCCTTGCGTAAATCTTCTATTTCCTTTGTAAGAGTACCTTCTTTGTCTGGGTATTGTTGCATTAACTTTTGCTTATCTTTTATCCTCTCCTCACGCATCAAAATTTCATTTCTTTGTTTTGCGTACTCTTTATAAGCAACACCTAATCTGCTCTTAATTCTCTGGTCAATAATGTTAGATCTGAGTTCTCTGGTTATACCAGATAAGACTTTACCTTCTCTAAGGGTCTGGAGATTAACTTGCTCACCACCAACTCTAGTGGCACCTTGTCTTCCCATCTTATAGAAATAGATCTGCTGATCAAATTCATCTTGAGACTGGAATAACTTGTCAATATCTCTCTTCAGATAGTATCTATCACCCAACTTGACAAATTCACGTTGAGTTCTTCCACCTTGACCTTGTATCTTGCTACTCTTAGTTTCTAAATCAAGACTTTCAGTTGTAAAATCCCTAGCACCAGTTAGAGATCTGATTCTTTCTCTAGCTCTCTGACCAGGATCGATTGCTTCCTTGAGACCAGAACCCAATTCAAAAGCAAAAACAGCTGCTCCAGTGGCAAGCAATCCAACCCAGGTTGCTGGACTTAATAGTGCTCCAATAACGACAGGAATCATACCAACAATGGTTCCAATCAATCCCATAATGACTGGAATACCAAATTTAATAGCAAGTAAGACACCACCAGCAATAGTTAGTGCTGACAGTATCTTTGGTATGAAAGATTTTATCTTCTTCCTTCTATCTTCTTTATTTTCATCAAACCACTTTGCTACCTTACCAGAAAACCATCCAATAAAACCCAGGGTAAAGAATTTAATAAACGGTTTTGCTACGTCTAATATCTTACCTAGAATACCTTTTGAAGTATTAACAAGAGTATCTTTTAATTTACCTATGACACCACCGACACCCATGAGAAGAGATTTACCACTCTTCTCCAACCCAGATTCTTTTGATTCTCTTCTTAAACCTTCTTCTGCTTTTCTTTTCTTCCTAGTAGATTCTTCTTGCCTTTTCGATTCATCTAAGGCATTTTTCTGTAATAACTTATTAATAGACACCAAATTCATGTTAATGGATTTGAGTGTCTTTGTCAGTGCAATGCTATCCTTCGTAGTAACAGAGCGAACTCCTCTAGCACTGATGGTCCCAGATCTTTGACCACCCTCACCCATTAGTGCTCTACGATTGATCGCCATTAAGATACACCGTTAGCCTGTTGATCTCTCAATTTCTCATCTTCAATATGTTGCTTGAGAAGAGTGATATAAATTTCCCTTTCCCAAGGAATCATATTTTCAAGCTCCGTCAAGCTATATTTATGATGCTGAATCAAGGCAAAATTAACTTTATAGTATGACTCAAGGTTTTCATGAGCCATACCTAGTTGAAAAAACTTGCCAGTCCCTCAACGACTACATCAGATTCTACACCAGTATTAGGATTCTTGATGGTAACAGTGTGACTCAGTTTAGGCATTGTGGAGAAGAACTTCTCAATATCTTTAAACTGAGAAGACCCAAGACCCTCTACAAACTCTAGGAGTTCTTCTTCTGTATGATCAGAACCAGCCCAAGATTCCTCTTCATTATATACTTGTTCGACACACTTAGCAATCATCTCAAAAGATTGTTCGATTTGCTCAATACCCTCAGATTCAAAGTTCTCTTTGACAAACTCCTCTAGAGAAGGATATCTCATCTTCAAATAATACTCATCGTTCAATTTGATAGTATCAGTATGCTCTGGATCTTTCTGAACCTGAATATCACTCAAAGCAATGGTGACAGGAACCTGAGTTTCTCCATCATCGGGACAAGTGAGAAGAACTTCTACACTTTCACCGACAGACTTACCTCTTACATTGAGGAACAGATACTCAATATCAAAAGTAGAGAGTTTATCGATCTTAATTCCCCTAGTGATAATACAGTTACTTAGAACTTGTTTAATCGCACCAGCAATTTGTCCCATGTCTTCACTTTCCATGGCAATGATGAGGAGTTTCTCTTCTTTCACCAGGAAAGGTCTGTACTTAATTTTTCTACCAGAAGAAGGAAGAGTCAGTTCGTAAGTAGGTGCATCGATTTTTGGTAAAGCCATAATAAACTCAGTATTATTTTTTTATTTATCGGGTCAGTTTTCAGTTCCAGTAGTGCCTTCTAGGTTTGCATCTCCATTTGGTTTTTCAAATCTAATATAGTCACCACCTCTTTCGTTTCTTGCTTTGTTAAATGCTTCCTTAAGTGCTTTGGAATAACTATCGATCGTACCAAAGACATATCTGTCATAGGAGAAAGTTACTGTAACTTCCAGAACTCTAGATGCATCGTAGGAGATCTGAGTTGTTGCGATATTTATGGGGAAAGCATTCATAAAGTTATATTCGATCCTATTATCTCTATCTCTATCATACTTCAGCAATCTAATCCTTTCGCATTTGTATTGCTCAGGATACTTCATTCTATAATAGTAACTCTTTGAATCTGGAGAGACTTCATCCCTATCATCAGATCCACTCGTAATATATTCTTGCCAAAGTTCGAAGAATTTCTGAACCTTGTACTCATAATCAACATAGAAAGTCAGTTGTAGATCTTCAAACTGTCTCTTATATACAAACTTTTGAGTAATCCCAGGAAACTGGTCATTTGCTTCATGAGTGAATAATCTAGTTCCAGGAATAGCAGCACGACGACAATACTCACCCAAATCTCTAGCAACAAAACTAGAATCAACACCCCTTCTAGCAAGATATCTGGTCAGAGAAGTAAGTCTACTAACACCAAGAAACTGAATACTATAATGAGAGGTTTGTGCTAGACGACTAAAGTTTGCGACCAAATCATCAGTGGTTTTCGCTCTTATCTTTTCTCTATCGAATGCCACAATAAATACCTCTGGGAGTTGTTACTAATAATATGTCTTACAGTGGTAGATACAGACCCACCAACATCAAAAAATATAAAGGAGACCATCGCAACATTATTTATCGTAGTTTATGGGAACGTAAGTTCATGGTCTACTGCGACATGAATGAAAATATTTTAGAGTGGGGAAGTGAAGAGTTGGTAATTCCCTATAAGTCTCCTATTGATAACAAGTGGCATAGATACTTCCCAGACTTCTTCATCAAATACCGTGATAGTAGGGGAGTTATTAGGAGATCGATTATTGAGATCAAACCTAAGAGATTTTGCGAAGCACCCAAGGTTCAGAAGAGAAGAACCAAAAAATATCTTTATGAAGTCACTGAATATGCCAAAAACCAGGCAAAGTGGGAAGCAGCAAAAGAATTCTGTGAAGATCGTCGTTATGAATTTAAAGTTCTGACCGAAGATGATCTAAAAGTATGAATAGGATTCAAACTTATCAAGATAACTTTATCGGTCTTGAAGAGAATGATGATATTATGATGGCACTTCTAGAAATCCTAGATGTAAAATCGTGGGTTCCCGAAGTCGGTAAGTTCTACACTTATATTTACTCTCCCAAAACTCCAAACATTGAGTATGATGAATTTCCTTTGATTGCCTGTATGGAAGTTACACAATGGGGATGGAAGGGTCTCAACTTTCACTGGGGAAAGATGAGAAACTATACCTTTGAAGAAGTTCAAGGTCAACTATACGAAATCTACTCAGAAGAACTGGATAGTGCTCGTGCTCTTGGTTATGGCAGTTTCAAGATAAATAGGTAAAAAGGTTATGGCACCAGAAGTCACTCGTCAGCTAGGTGAAAGTATTCAAGACTTTACCAAAAGGAGAGCCTTAACGCTTCAACGTGCTCCAAAAGGTAGTAATGGTGAAGGTAGTAATGGTGGTGGAGGTAGTGGCAATAATAGAGAGCCGACGGGTAAATTTTATTACAGATATCCTCAAGATGCTATCTTTGAGACAACTGACTACATGAGATTTACTGTAGTTCGGTACATTCCACCTGGACTATCCAAGGCTGCCATAACTGCTGCCAGCAATAAAACAGCACCTCTCTTTAGTGCCACTAGCACTGATGAAGCAATCAGAGCTAGAGCAAAAGTAGATTCTAAGACAATGAGAGGTATTATAGATTTACCAATGCCTCTGGCACTAGCAGACGCAAACCAAGTCTCTTGGTCAGACGGCAATATGAATTCTATTGCTGCTCTTGTTGGTTCTTTTGCCCAACAGTTAATGAATTCCGAAGGTGACTACACTCAAAATGCCATACAAGGGATTAGAAATTTACAACAAAGATTTAGTCAGGCTGGAATGGGTGGCATGGTGCAGGTTGCCCAAAGTGCTCTAGTCAGTATGATGATTAATATGGTTCCTGGAGCGCAACTATCATTTACAGATACTCTTGCTAGAACTCAAGGAGTTGTAATCAACCCAAACACGGAGTTCCTGTTCCGAGGACCACAGTTAAGAAAATTTAGTTTTGCCTTTACATTTGTAGCTAGAAGTGAAAAAGAAGGTGAGGAGATAAAACAGATTATTCGTCATTTTAAAAAACATATGTCACCTAAGAAAACTCTAGCGAGTAATCTTAGTGGTGCTGGTGGTGGATTCTTACAATCACCAGACGTTTTTCAAATTCAGTACATGACTGGATCTAATGAGCACAGTTTCTTAAACAAGTTTAAGTATTGTGCCTTGCAGAATATGACTGTTAACTACTCTAATGGATCTGGTTACATTTCATATGAAGATGGAACTCCAGTTATCGTTACCATGGTTCTGGCATTCAACGAATTGACACCAGTTTATGCTGAAGATTATGACTCTAAACTAGGACAAGGAGGTGTTGGATTCTAATGGCTTACTTCAGATTTCTACCAGATATAGAGTATCTTTCTCCCCTCAGTGATAGGCAATCAAACGATTCCTATATCAGGGCAAAGAACTTATTCAAAAGAATAAAAATCACAGACGAAGGAGTTGCAAGTCCTTTCTTATTCAATAAGTATATTATCCAAGAAGGTGAAAGACCTGATACTGTAGCATCAAAAATTTATGGGAATACTAGTTTTGATTGGTTGGTTATTTTAGGTGCTGGTATCATTAATCAAAGACACGAATGGCCTCTTTCTAGTCAAGAACTATACGAATATTCATTGAATAAGTATGGTAATGACTTAACAGCAATCAAGCACTACATAACCACAGAAGTCAAAGATTCGAATGGCAGATTAATTCTTCCTGCAGGTCAGGTCGTTGATAAAGATTTTACGATACCAAATCCAGATAACCCAGTATCAACATTAAATCCAGTTGAGGGTGTCACTAACTATGAATATGAGTATGATTTGAATGAGTCAAAGAGGGAAATTAATATGGTGAAACCAGAATATAGAATCAAGGTTGTAACTGAACTCGCAGAGTTGTTCAAATATCAACCAGATTCTTCACAGTATATTAATTCCTTCCTGAAAAAGACTGATAATATTAGAAAAAAATCCCCCTGATTTCTCAGGGGGATCGATGATCAGAACTCTGCTAACTTCTGGAAGTAACTCAGAGTATCGTCTTCTTCATCACTGCTAGAAGAGGAACTCAGAGAGGCAAGTTCATCCTTCAGGTCTTGGGGAACGGGTTTCGAACGAGCACCGAAGTCAGGAGTATACGAACCACGGTCATCATCTTCGTTCTCAACTTCTTCATCCACACGACGACGAGAAGGAGTGTTACCCAGAACATAGTCCAGACGCTTCTTCAGATCATCGTAAGACTTGAACTGGTCTGCAGCGGTGAGTTCTGCAAGAGAATACTCTTTCTTCCAGAGCTCTTCCAGTTCGGAGTCTTCGAGATCACCCAAAGTGCCAGGACGGGCAAACTCACTGGAGTCATAGTTCCAGTATCCTGCAACCTTCTTGATCTTGATCTTGAAGTCCGCACCCTGCCAGAAATCGAAGGGGTTGATGGGATCTTCGTCTTCAAACTCAGGTTGCATGGCAGACATGATCTTGTCGAAGATCTTCTTACCATACTTGAACAGGAACACCTTGCCTTCATTGTGAGGATTGGTGGGATCCTTCACAACATAGATGTTGCTGTAGTAGGACAGTTTGCGTTTCTGCTTACGTGCCACTTCCTTGTCAGAATCAACCCCACTGTTCCACAGCTGGGAGTTCAGTTCAGACACAGGATCCTTCTGACCAAGAGTAGTCAGAGAGTTCTCGATGTACCAACCACCAGGACCTTGGAAGGCATGGGTGTACATCTTTGCCCAAGGCAGTTCTTCCCCTTCGGGAGCAGGAAGGAAACGGACGACAGCATACCCGTTACCTGCTTTATCTACTTCGGGCTTCCAGAGACGATCATCTCCAGAACCACCATTGCTGTTCATCTTCTCAACTTCCTTGACCAGTTTGGAGGTCAGGGAACCCAGAGAGGACTGCTTTTTGAGATTTGCGAATGACATTAGATTTGGCCTTTGTACTTGGTTATTTTAGGATGCCGAGGAGCCGTTGTCAATACGGCTACGGACTTCTTCGAGTGTCTTCTTCATGTTATTGAACAAGACACCGACATCGGTGTTCTTTGGGAACCCCATCATTATAGCAGATGCTTGGATCTGTTCCTTCATCTGCACCGCATCAGGATCGTCACCCGCAAGGGAGAGACGAGTCCACATAATTTTTTGTTTCTCAACTAAGTCCTCCAGAAGAGACAGATTATCCAACTTTTCTTCTAATGATAGAGAATCAAAAGAAGCCATGTTGGAATAAATGTCTTCCTGCAACCGATTGATCTCTGCGAGTTCGGCACGAACTACATCAGACTTAAAAAACTCACTCACAGATCATACTCCTCAGGATTTGTTTGTGCTTTGGCACATCGATATTTAGAAAGGGTTCGTATTTCTTGATTTTGAGGGAAACCGAACCCCAGATGGGATCATTCAGTTGTTTGTCAAACCGTTTTCTGAACCCGAATATTTTGTCATAGATCACTAAAGTTTCTAGTGATACCTTTCCACCAAGATACTTTTTCAGGAGAATTGGATGACCCGTGGAACAATCGAAAAGTGTCTCTAATCCGTTCGACGATAGCAATTCTTCGGATTGTTCTCTGAACAAGTAACTCAAACTCTGCGTCCTTTTGCGCCAGTTTTGATACTCGGTTTCTCCTTCTTTTATTAATTCTCCAATCCATATCTTTTCAGGGGAATCTGATGAAATAAAGTTTGCCACAAAGTAGTCACGAACTTCTTCGTCTTTCTTTTGCCTGGACATTTTTTCGAACCAGTATTTGTCCTTACGTTTATTAAACGCAGAGACAGATGCTCTGGTCCGACCACCATACTGAAAGAAGTCATACTTATCTTTCGTAAAGTGGTTTTTCAATGACAAATATGTTTGATAGCAATCAAACGGAGTCACTGGAAGCTTGTTCTTGTTCACGAAGTTGCATCATATACTGGAACTTTTCATACGGGGACAGTGTTACATCGTGATCGTAGTAAAAATACTGACGACCAACACGAGGAACATCTGTCTGCCATCCATTATAGTCGATAAATCCACTTTGACTAGAGGTGTGATAATGAGTTACCTCATCTTCATCACCATCCCATCTCCAATCAGTACAAGAATCGACAGTGAGAATAGGAATCAGGGTATTCATGGAAGTCATTCTGAGGAATGCGTCATGCCAAGAATCAAAGACAATCATTTGAGGATCATCTAGTTCCATCTTTCTACCATTGGTAGCATGGAACATGAGATCCAGACCCATTTCCTTAATCTTATTAGTGATGGGTGGTTCTTTTGCCTCACCATGACCCCAGAGATCGTTACAGATGAGAGAGGCAGCAGCAGGAACATGATACCTATCTGCTGTTCTTTCCATCAACTCAACGACAACAACTGGATCACGGTCATGGTCTCTTCCAAGAACGTGTTCCATTTCATTCAAAACAAAAGTTTTGAAAGTGGCACCAACGATATGACCTTCCCTGTGATAGTGTCTAATCTCATTCCGACGAATAAGACCCTTTGACTCTTGTTCTTCGAAGTTTGTGCCAAGATGAAGGTAAAGATTACACTTTGCTTGATGTTCTTCAATTTCTTTGAGTGCATCTTTAATCTCTTCAATGTCATCTTCCCAACCACCAAGATATCCAGAAAGAGCACATTCTGGAGTTAGAAGATGATCTACTTCATTCTCCTTTGCCCAATCAAGAGCTTTGAGAATCTCAACTTTATTTGCTTGAATATTAGTTCCTACGGGAATCTGAGCACCAGCAACTCTGATCATTTGAGTTGGCATCTGGATTCCCATGGGTCCAGTTGTATACATTGACATTTTCAATCAATAGGTAAACGAGCACGGGAGGTTTTTTTCATGAAGTTAAGTTTAAGTGCGTCACACTTAATCTTTTCTTTCAGTGGTTTAGAAATAATCTTAGACACTGATTCAACTTCAATGTTGTTCTCTTCACAGAAGTGAACTATTGCATCTATGTAGTTCATATCTTCTTCCCTCTGTACAATCTTTTCGATTTCCATCGCAAAAGTAGTGGCAGTGAGGAATTTTTGATCAAATACTTTTTTAAGTTCTTGTTCCATATTCGTTTAGTTTGTGTTCTACAAAATTTTGGACGTACTTACCAAGGAGTTTGATATATTTTACTTTCTCTTCACCACTAATAACATACTCTACAACTTCACCATTTTCACAAGACATCAAAATAACAAACTTCTTGACGAGAATATCCGTCAATTCGTAGAACATGCAAGCATATGCTGCTGCTTGGACAAAATAGTTTTCAATCCATTCTTTTGGTTTTGGTTTCTTGGCAGTTTTAAAGTCGATAACTGCCAGTTCACCGTCGTACTCTGCGATGCAGTCTACTGTTCCTGCGATACCCAGATACAAACTATAAAGACTATCTTCTAAAGCATGGATGTTATCAATTTTGTTGATGTAGGGTTTTGCTTGTTTGAAAAGATACTCTGATAGAGGTTGAACTTTAGGAAGTTCTTCGTTCTTCAGATAACTTTCAGCAAGAGAGTGCATATCAGTCCCACGACTGGTTGCTGCCTTTGTAACTCTATTTGCTTCTTCTTCACCTACCTTCTTTCTCCAATCAAGAAAGATCTGTCTGTTGTAAAAACTGGTGACCGAAGTAATAGACACCAGTTTCTGCAACTCTTCTTCTGCAGGGACTTTATAATAACGAACCCCATCTATGGTCTCCCTCTCAAGTTGAGGGAGATTCACATCAACAAAATTAAACATCAAAATCCTAGTGCCAGTTTCTTAACAAGGTATTCTTTAACCAGACCAGAACGAACAATGTCATCGGTGTCGAATTCGACGATATTGAAAGATTCCATTTGCTCAATGATTTTCATGAAATCAAGGATTCCATTCTTCTCATAAGATTTGGTGAGGTCGGTTTGGGTGGCATCACCACAGAACATAATTTTAGAGTTATCACCCACTCGTGTAATTATACTATCAAGTTCATGAAAATTCAAGTTTTGGCACTCATCAACGATAAGAATCGCATCATCAAAAGTAGTTCCACGAACAAATGACGTAGACCAGAAACTAATTGTTTCCTGTGCCTTGAGATTGCCATACAGCATCTCAAAATCAGCATCAGTAGGCATCTCAAACATGTACTTGACCATATTCTTATAAGGAATCTGGTAAAGTGCTGATTTATCTTCGTGGTCACCAGGGAGGAAACCAATTTCTCTAGTTGCTACCAGAGAACGAATGATGTAAATCTTGTTATAAGGAGTGTACTCGTTGAGAACGTCTTTCAGAGCATTGTATAACGCAATAAAGGTTTTACCCGTTCCAGCACATCCATATAAGAATGAATTTTGACCTTTTTCGTATGCGGCAAAAAACTTTCTTTGGTTTTCAGTTAAAGGTTCAATATCAACCAGTAAATCTTGGTTGATAGGCTTCTTTCGTTTCATTTGCTTTGCTGTATAACCAGCACCAACGGGTGAAGCATCAGTAGACTTTCTCTTTCTTGGCATAAGTTCCTTAGATTTTCAAACGTTGACGGTTTCCACCTGCTTTCTGTGCTTTAGCAAGTACATCATTCCAACCAGGGTTGCGGGCAACAAGCTTGTCTTTCCACTCCCCCACTTCTCCAACACCAGGGCAGGTGCTAGGGTCAGAGAAGTCTCTAATCCATTCGGGATTGTCGATCTTCCACTGATCCCAGTCATGAACACTCATGACTACTTCTTTAGTCTCACCAGTTTCGGTATTTTTTACAGGATAAGTTGCCATTACCTACTCATAAATTCCTATTTAGACCCACTCCAGAGCTTCAGCAACGGAGGGGAAAACTCCCTTGAAGATCTCTTTACACTCTAGAGCAATGTCCATGTGTTCCCTCTGAGTTCCATTGGCAGAACGCAGATTAATGTAGTGGATCCAAGAACGGCAGGAACCACTCATGTAGATTTTGGTCGGAGTTGCCAGAGGAAGCACAAAACGAGCACATTCCTTTGCGATTCCTTCATCAAGCATCGTTTGATACAATGCCATTGCATCCTTGAAGTGATCCCTGATCAATGTTTCATACTTTTGCTTGGTCTCCTCAGAAATGTCATCAATAGAATTCTGACGATTCTTGGTGTCCTGCCTACGAAGTTCAGGGAGAGGGATCGTCTCCGAGAGTAGGGAAGAATCAGCATAACGTTGCGAAAACTCTTGATATGTGAACGAACGGTGGCGCAAAATCTGAGCTGCCAAACCACGAGTAGTCTCAATCTCCAGAGTCATAAAACTCTGTTCAAACACAGACCAGTGATTGTGCTTAATGCAGTAACCCAACAACTTGGCATAGTTGGGATTTTCTTGGTTGGCAGGATTGCTCACACGAGCAATATACGCCATGTTCTCTTCAGGATTCGGTGTTGCTTGAATCAGTCTTACTGTCATTCTTCCTCATGTGCTTTTGTTTTAGTTGCTGCTTTGCCGACTTCTTTGCTTTACGCATATAAGTCAACTCTTCTTCTGTGTATAACCAAGGTTGCTTAAGTGCTTTCTTGGCTAATCGAATTGTGTCCTTGAGACGCATAGTACACCTCGTAGTACTTAATTATACCATGTGAAATCATGTTTCCTTGAGAAACCCAGTCATGAGCACACTCATATATTGACTGATTTGTGTATTTAGATACACCACTCTCATTTAACTCAGATCCAAACTTAATGAGTAGGATTTTGATACACTCTTCTCTGAGTTTCATCTTTTCGTCGGAATATCTCCAATCAGTCTGGATATCCATCGTCATCGTCAAATACCTCGTCGTAGTCTGAAATGTGTTGTGCAATTTCATCATATTGATATGCTTCAATATCAGAAAACACTTCCGACTCCAAAGCATCAACTAAAAGTTTTAGATTCCTTACGATCAATTTGAGTTTGTCTCTTTCCATGATTTTATCGGTTTCTCGCATTATAGCACAAAAAAAGAGGGGTATTCAACCCCTCCTGTTATAAATCGGTTTGAAAGTCATTAACTGTTCAAACCAATCACGCAAGTGTATTCGATAGCAAGACCAATACCTACATCCTCTATAAGTTAGTTGATAGCAGGCAGGTGGTCTGTTATCTTTATCCATATCATCATAATGATATGTGTAGTCTTCCATTATTTTTTAAGCAACAGAACTTCCCCATAAATCAGGAGAATTATTAATGTGGACCCAACGCAGACACCTGCGATGAGTTGAATCACTTTTTCCCTACCTGACAGTTTCCTGCCATGCAGAGCACAGCATTGTGACGACGATCTTCTTTTTGCTTCTTCTCTTTAATGAGTTGAAGAAAATTGAGTTTCTGTGTCATTTTGCCTCCTTAACAAACTTGATGCCACGATAGGCTTCGTTGTATGCTTGAGGTTGCTGCTGTTGTTGCTGTTGCTCACGACGCTCTACGGTGTCGTAAGATTGTCCACGATAAACGACTTTAGACATTGGATTACTCCTAAAGAAATGAGTTAGTTAAAACCCGTTCCTTCAGTCGGCTTTTGCGTCCTAGTCATCAAAACAGTGAGGATCCGTATGCTCAATCCATTTAAGGATAATCTCAGATTTCTCAGCAGGAGTGAAAAGAGTAGATGACTCTAGTCCCTCCTTTAACCACTCATAATCCTCACACCTGAGATACATGTCCTGTGGGACATGCATGAATAGTACAGACAGTAATGATAACATAGGATGAACGATCCGTTCCGAGTCGGCTTACTTGCGTCCCATTCGTTATTCGCAAATAGCAAATGGAATGAACGACAAGACTATTATAGTCCGTACAAGTATTTATGTCAAGAGGGTATTAATTTATACTGTTTGTATCCTAGTGAACCCTACAGACCAAAAAATACCTGGAATTTTTTTTCCCGATATTTGGGATTATTTTTTCGATTTTGATTTCGGGGGTTCTTCACCCCACAGTTTTGGATTAGCTCTGCCAGGACCCCAGTCAATACTCTTGAGACCCTGACGGAACTTATCCCAGTACATATCAAAGACCTTCACTCTCTTACTACTTCTAGTCAAGTCGTAGAGGATAGTGCCATCAATTTCGTAGGTAACCTTAAGGCAGTCGTTAGGAAGTGATGTATCAGAAAGCTGAATAGCATTAGCATTCTGATAAATCAACTGACATCCGTACTTTTTCTTGCACCAAAGAATCTCTTCTTCGGTCCAAGGTTTCATATCAGCCACGAGATCCCCAAACGATGTCTGGGTAGGCTTCTTTAACTGTGTTGTGGGTGATTTTGTATCGTTTTCCAAGTTGCTTATCCTTTACAGTACACAAGCACTCAGCTTCATCGGGGTGAAGGGATTCGAGAAGCTGAATAAACATAGACTCCCTACGGGTAGTGTTGAGACCATCATTACCCCCCTTCACAAAGTTGTAGAGAATTCTGTACTGACTGCTCAGTCTGCTTACACCATCACCAGTCTTATTATCATTGGGGGTGTAGGGAACTTCACCGTCGGGCAGTGCAGACTCAATTGTTTCATCAAAGTTCCAAACGAAAAGATGAATCAATGCGGGAGATCTATACTCTTGCAGGATAGCAATCTTCTCTGATTTTGTCTTTGCGTTTGAAACTTTTTGAAATACTTCAGTTACAAGGGGGTTGGGGGGTAATTTAGCCATGATTAAACTCCAAATAATTAATCTTCGTCTTCAAGTTCGTCATCATAAGTGAATCTAAATGCAATCAATGAATCAGCAAGAACGTTACCATCCTCGTCATACATTTCAGGGTGCATAGAGGGTTCTTGAACAGAATTATACAACAAGTACTCCCTTGCTGTCCATCCTACCATGCCACCAACAAAAAAAGCCATGAACGCAGCAAGCGTTCCAAAAACAAGACTGACTGCTAACATTTTTGTTCTCCTGGAACTTCCTATTCGGCTGTTCCTCACACGGAACAACCACCTTACTTAAAGTGTGTGATGTTCCTCCATAACTTAAATTTATTTATCACATTATAGCATCTTCTGCTCTTGAAGATACTGGAGGGTATCCTTACATCCTCCAATGTACTGATCGTTGATGGATACCTGTGGGAAGGTAGCACCATCACCAAACTCAGCATAGAACTGCTCTTTAGTGAAATCGGTTTCGTACTTATATTCGATGTAATCAAAGTTCAAATGACCGAGAAGATATTTGACTCGATCACACCATTGACAATTTTCTTTTGTGTAGACTACTGCTTTCATTGTTATTAAAAACCGTGATTGGGGAGTTCTTCTTCAAAAATCGGTTGCTCAAACTGACCTTCAGAATAGGTAAGTCCAATATCTGGAAATCCAGTCTCTTCTGTGACTTTTATAATTTGACACCCTGGATCAGGACATTTCCATGATGATCCTTCTTTTAGAAGGATGGTATTTTGAACAACACCATCTTTCACAATTGCGTATAAATTTTCTTCAGACATAAAGAAATGTATAGTGCGATTTATTTAGAATCATTTCGATAATTCTATCACAAAAATCTCAAAACTGCCACACCATCACCAGGTTTAGAGGTTCGACCCGTATTGTTCTCACCAGATCCACCACCACCGCCACCACGGTTCTCTCCTCTGGTGACACCATCGTTACCATTATTACCTACACCACTACCACCAGATCCTCCAGAACCACCAGGTCCACCACAGTTGGGAGAACGACCACCTCCGCCTCCTCCACCACCAGAGTAGAACTTAGGACCATCTGCTTCTACATCATACTGACGACCAGCACCACCGTTGCCACCACGACCACCACCGCAACCACCGCAACTGGATCCATTACTACCACCACCAGCGGCACCTCCACCACCTCCACCAGCAGATCCAGCATGGACGTTCCAGCAGAAACTACCACCACCAGGTCCAGTGCTTACTGTGGATCCATTCTCTACCGTCGCACCAGCTCTACCACCGTTTCCAGAGTTAGAACCAGATGTACCACCCCCACCACCAGGAGCAGTAAAATTAACACTACCATCAGCATGAACAATACTTGTGGCACCTCCATTTCTACCATTACTATTTCCACCAGCACCAATGGTTACCGTGTATTCACCTGGAGGAAGCATTGTGGATGCTTCATAGGTGATCCCTCCACCACCTCCACCACCAGCAGAGTAAGGACCTCCCCATCCTCCACCACCACCGACAGTCAGCAACCTCACCTCTTCTTCTTCGACAAGAGTGAATGATGAAGAAGATTCAAACTCCCATACTATCTCACCAGCAGCAGTCTCACCGACGATGGCATCACCAGAACTTTTGATGCTATGAAACACTTCCCAAGTTTCATCATCGGTTTTAATATATGCTTCTTTAACAGAATGCCAAGAAATACCATTCTTAATATACATCTGGTTGATAGCATTCCAACCGCTGCTGTCTTTAATGTACGATGTGGTGGGCATAATCAGGTAGTTCCAATGTAATACCAAATATCACCAGCAGCACCAATTGAATTGGAACCAGGTGTAGATGCTGACGAAACATAACGAGTGGCATATCCATTGCTAGTTGAACCAATGGTGACTACAGTTCCACTAGCAGTAATGGTCGGTGATCCAGAGTAAGAATCGTACTGGACATAAACAGTTGCGGCAGCACCAGTAATCGTTAC
>Ga0213867_1000308_pt1 | contig 22270 bp, 20 predicted proteins | sample PICome_12_FD_160120 | JGI IMG/M metagenome (GOLD analysis project Ga0213867, IMG submission 160120) | Coastal seawater microbial communities near Pivers Island, North Carolina, United States - PICO540 | ecosystem: Environmental > Aquatic > Marine > Coastal | place: USA: North Carolina... | reverse complement strand
TGAACACTAATCAGGTACACCTTAATTTGGTTTGCCTTTGCAAGTTCAACCATGCCTTCTATATATCCTGCTATAGCTGACAAACTCACCTTACCGTTATTTTCAGCAATGTCATTGGTTCCGGCGAGTATCACCACCTTTTTCGGGTTTAAGGCAATCACATCGGGCCTGAATCTCAACAACATTTGATCGGTGGTCTGTCCACTTATACCACGACCTATAAAATTGTTATTGGAAAAAAAATCTGGTCTTTGCTGCACCCAGCCTTCTGTGATTGAGTTTCCCATAAAAACTGCCTCTACACCATTGGGGTATTGCGACTTGTCTATTTGATTTAAAGAGTCGTAGCGCTGTAAAAACGGATAATCTTGAGCCATCGTAAACGAGCTAAATGCAACTGCTAGAATCAATAAAAACCTAGTCATACTTCGCACTTTCTCCATTTGATAAACTGTTTTTAATAAACTCACGTATATCATCATTGGCATTTTTTAAATCCTCTCGTCTTAAATACATCATATGTCCTGATCTATATCCCTTAAAGGTGAATCGGTCTTTCATTCTTCCGCTTGGATCAACTTGCCACATGGTATACTTTGCATTGAAATAGGTAGTTGCCCCATCGTAATACCCAGATTGTACTAAAACCTTGAGATACGGATTTTGAGCCATGGCTTGTCTAAGGTCATCTCTTGTATTATCATTGTCGTTATTCCAAGGTCTAACAGGGCCAAACATATTGTATTTCACATCAGTTTTAAACTTCAATTCTTCTTGTAAATAATAATTGATAGCAGGGGTAAAGCTGTGTAACCAAGAAGTTATTTCAGAATTATAGTCAGGTCTCGCCCCAAATAGTTGTCGGTCTATTCCTTTATATCTCGAATCTAAACGTCCAATGGTATATCCTCCGACCTCTTTCATTGCATTTTTCCAAAAAAACGAAGTAGGCACATCTAAGTTGTGATCTAAAATGTCTTTTCTTTCCAGTGAAGAATACTCAGCCATCTTAGAAGCGATACTTTGGCGCTCGTTTTCAGAAATAAATCCACCTTTTGCAATGGCTGGAATCAATTCGTTTATGGTGAAATCTTCAACTTCTGGAAGAAAATCCTCAAGTTCTTTATTTTGATAGGCATCATCTAAGAGTTGGTGATGCCATGCCGAAGCCGCATAATACGGTAAGTTAAGAGCAGAGGATACCGGACCTCCCACACGAATCACCTTATAATCAGCAGGGCTTACCATGATTACACCATTGAGGTACATCCATTGCCTGTTTTGAAGCGCAAGAGAAAGCCCCATAACACGTGTTCCTCCATAACTTTCACCAATTATATACTTAGGGCTACGCCATCTATTGTGTCGGGTGACAAACGTATTGATCCAATCTGAGAGATAGGCGATGTCTTCATTAATGCCAAAAAACTTAGATCGATCTACTTCTTTACCACTCTCCGGAATGGTTCTGGAATAACCTGTGTTGACAGGGTTTACATAAACGATATCGGTTACATCTAATACAGAATATGGATTTTCTTTAACCCCATAAGGTTGAACGGGGTATCCCTCGTCGTCTATTTTTAAAATTCTTGGGCCTGTATACGCCAAATGCATCCAGACGGAACCTGAACCAGGACCACCATTAAAACTGATGAGTAGTGGTCTTGCCTCGTTGTTTTTGACGTCATTTTTGGTGTAGTAGGTATAATGAACACTTGCAATTGGTTTACCTGCCTCATCCCAAACAGGTTGAGTGCCCGTTTCGGCGGTATACTTTATCAATTTTTCATTGATAGTAACTTGATGTTCAGTGATGACCGTTGTATCTACGGGTAAACTTCTTTGCCCAAAACTAAGTGCGCAAATGATAAACGAAAAGAAAAATAAGCTTGTTCTCATTGATAGTATGTTAGTTCCTCTAAAGTACAAAAGATTGCAGAAATTCAGAACTGTTCGAAAACACCAAGTCCGAAAAGCGCAAAGTCAAACTTAACGGGGTCCTTAGGGTCAATTTTACGCAGTGCCGTATCCAATTCCATAACGGCGAGATGGTCGTTCTGTTTGCGTTTTAAAAGTCCTAATTTTCTCGCGACTCGACCTGAATGAACATCCAGTGGTATAGATAGAAGCGATGGGGCTATTTGTTTCCAAATTCCAAAATCCACACCTTTTGCATTTGGTCTAACCATCCAACGCAAAAATAAATTGATTCGTTTAGCGGCGGATTTATTTAAAGGATCAGCGATATGTTTGAAGGAACGCTGCTGTGGATGTTTTGAAAAAAATATAGACTTGAATCGACTTATTGCAAACTGTAAATGTTTTTCATTCTCCTCATTTAAAAAGTAGGCTTCAAGTGAATTCTGCTTTTCGTACAACACTTTTAGATTTTGCACGAAACAGATAAGATCTTGACCATTGAATGTTCTGTGCACAAAAGAACCTAAATTATTGATTTCAGCTTCATTTGCGTTCATTATGAACTCATAAGGGCAGTTGTCGAACAATTCGATTAAGCGCTCTCCTGATTTTATGATTGAGTTTCTATTACCCCAAGCTATTGTGGCCATTAGAAAGGCCATTATTTCAACATCCTTTGAATCATTAAAACGATGAGGAATCAGAATAGGATCAGTCTCTATAAAAGAAAAAGATTCATACTGCTCTGCTTTGAAATTTAAAAAAGACTTAAGTTCGTCTTTATTGGAATTGCCCATCGCGCATACTCAATTTTCTGTCAACCATCTCAGCTAAATCATTATTGTGGGTCACAATAACAAAGGTTTGATTGTACTCATCGCGCAATTTTAAAAACAATTCATGCAAAAATTGAGCATTCTCAGAATCTAAATTACCGCTTGGCTCATCGGCCAAAACTATAGAAGGGTCATTAATAAGCGCTCTGGCTACTGCGACTCTCTGTTGTTCACCACCAGAGAGTTGATTTGGATGATGATTTAAACGATGACCAAGCCCTAAGTCAGAAAGTATAGCCTTAGCCTTTTCCGTAGCCTGTGCTTTCGAAACACCGGATATAAAGCGAGGCAACATCACGTTTTCTGTGGCCGTAAGTTCAGGAAGCAATTGATGAAATTGAAATACAAATCCAATTTCTTTGTTTCTAAAAGCCGCCAATTCGGAATCCTTTAATTGATGAACGGGTATATTGTTAATCCGTATTTCTGTGGAGGGATGCTGATCAGGCTGATCTAAAGTTCCAAGAATTTGTAATAAAGTGGTTTTGCCAGCACCAGATGGACCCACTATAGCAACAATTTCTCCTTGTTTTACTTCTAATGAAATTCCCTTCAGCACCTGATTAGAAGAATATGTTTTAAATAAATTTGAAACTTTAATCATAAATGCTAATTTAAAGAATCTCTATGGACAAGAATACAAATACCGAGATCATATTTTTTGCAAGTGGCTGTTTTTGGTGCACAGAAGCAGTGTTTAAACGTGTAAAAGGAGTAGAGGAGATACTACCTGGTTACATTGGAGGTTCTATTAAAAATCCAGCTTACCGAGAGGTTTGTACCGGACGGACTGGTCATGCAGAGTGCATAAAAATTGAATACGACCCAAGCATTATAAAACTTGAAGTCATACTAGCCGTCAATTTTAGTACACATGACCCTACCACATTAAATCGTCAAGGTTATGATGTAGGCACACAATATCGAAGTGGAATTTACTACACCACAGAAGCTCAAAAAGAAATGATTGAAGAATACCTCTCGTATTTGGAGCGAGAAAAAATCTTTGAGCAGTCCATTGTAACCGAGGTAAAAGAAGCTGAAACCTTCTACACGGCTGAAGAAGAGCATCATGATTATTACGATCAGAACGCAGATCAGCGTTATTGCGAGCTCGTAATAGCTCCTAAAATTGCTAAATTAAGAGCTTCTTATGTCGATTATCTAAAACCAAATTCTTAAACTACATCCTAAAAGGTTTCAATCGTGAATGCATTAAATGATAAACTCAAATTTTTCAAGAAATTTATTTTCGAAACTTCGGTAATTATCATAGGTATATCTATTTCTTTTTGGCTTAATAACACACAAGCAAAAGCTGAAAACTTAAGAAAAGAAATACAGCTACTAAAGGCCGTACAGCTCAATATTGACGAAATTGAAGTTTATGTGCTTGATCGAGAAAAGAAATTGACCGCAGAGAATGAACTTATGGATTATTTATCTGCTAATTGGAATAATATCAACTACGACTCTGTAACAAAAGTGCTGTTAACAGGAGGAAACACCAAGTCATTTCACAATTTGTTTTTAGACTATAGAGAGTTTCATCCTCCTATTTCAGAAATTACTTCAATCATTGAAGACGGCTCCTTGGCATTGATATCCAACAATGAGATTAAATTGAAAATTATTTCCCTCCTAGACAATCATCTTGAGTTTTTAAATCAAAACGTAAGCAGTGAAATCGCATTACAACAAGAATTTAGAATTGCCTTACTTCAAAGTAATAATCAAGAAATTAAAGCGATATTAAAAACAAGCCAGAATGAACTAAGAGAGCGTTTTTATGTAGAAGATGATTTTACGGAGAAAACACGCTCAGAACTCCAGGCCATAAATAAATTGAACTCCGGAGAGAATTATTTAAGTCTTAAAATAAGACAACGCTTTTTTGTGATGTATTATCTCGGTGTATTTAAAACTAAATTAACAGAGCTCGAAGAAGAAGTCAACGCGGAATTAGCCATAAAAACATAAGTAAATTGATTCCCAATGTCTAATAAAAACCCCGTTATCTATTTGGTATTAAGTATTTTACTCGATGCCATTGGTATGCTCTCTTATCTCATACCTGCTTTTGGAGAATTTTCAGATTTTTTATGGGCTCCACTTTCTGGTTGGATCATGAGTAGAATGTATTCCAACAAGCAAGGTAAAGTGGCAGCAGTAGTTCAGACCATAGAAGAGCTGATTCCTGGATTTGATGTTATTCCTACTTTTACAATCATGTGGATTTACACTTTTGTGCTAAAGAAAAAGTCTTAACCTTGAATCACAAAATTAACCGTAGCATCAAATTCAATAATTCCTTCAGCTGATAGGAGATCTTCATTTGGTTTAATTGGGTCATGAACCAAAACCACCCGTAAATTTACAGCTCCAGTTGTATTGGTTGTCATATTCCATTCTAAACCTAAAGGGTTTTCATTCTCATCAGTATCACTCACCTCTAATAGGCTTATTGCGGAGTTATTTGGGTTCTCTAAAATGAGAAAAACTTGATGAACTTTAGATTCCATTAGAATCTCCTCGTTACGATCTATGCGATCTTCTTCATCAAGAACATAGTCATAGGCAAAATTCAATTCAATGGAATAAGAAGTGTTATTTTTCAATTGAACCGTACTTACAATTGGACTTAAGGGACCTTCTAAATCAGGATCCTCATAGGATAAGAAAGAAGTTTGATTGTCATCACTATTTAAAAAGGTCAATTCCACAATATTGTACTGTTCTGGGTCATTGTATCCCAAATCATCAAGATCACTACATCCGAGGAAAAAGCAACAACATACAAGGATTATAAGAATTCTCATTTCAATATTTATAGATTAAAGAAAATTGTAGGTTTCGACCAGGTTCATCTACAAAATAACGCTGTTGGTTCAGGTAATTTCTATAGGTCTCATTGAATATATTCAACAATGAAACTTTAAAATTAAGGCTTCTATTCTTTTTCAAATACATACTGTAATCTGCAAAAGCATTGTAATTCAAGTAGGTCGGGGGAGCATCATTTAATCTTAATTCAACAACCTCGTTAGCCCTTAATTCAACAAATAAATTATCTGGGGTGTTTTTTTGTTCGAAAACAATTTGCTGTTCTACGCTGAACTGAAGCCTGTTTTTTTCACCAGTTTCAAATCGCAGTAAATTATTGATTTCAGCTGAGGGTATATTGATTTGCGGCTGGTCTAAATCTAAATTCGTCGCCTTCACTGTACTCCATTTACTATTTAAACTCCAATGCGTTCCTAAGGGTTTTAAAAACTCTGTTGAAAAACCAACAAACCTAGAATCAGCTTGTCCATAGCTCCAAACAGGAAACGCTCCCCTCAATGTGTACTCAATATCTGAAGGGTAGAGGTATATAAAATCTTTAATAGAATTAAAGTATGAATTGAGGCGAATAGAAAAGTTAGGATTGTTGTACGACAAACCTACATCGAACTTCAAAGCTTTTTCACTGTTCAAATCCAATTGACCCAATTCGATTCGTGCAGCTGAGTGATGCAACCCATCAGAGAACAATTCTGCAGCATTCGGAGCTCTTTCTAAGGCATTAAACTGAAAATCAGCAGCAAGCACGTTACTAGGCTCATAAATTAATCCGATGTTTAAAGCTTTGTTTTGAAAATCCCAATCTGAGACGGTCAAAACTTGAGTGCCAAGGTCCTCAGCAACAATTTCAGGATATTTTTGATCATAACCCAGCTGTTCAAACCTTGACTTCAAGTAAAATTTTTGAACATCATAACGCATGTAATCAAATCGAAAACCCGTACTTAAATTAAAATATTCACTTAGATTTTGGTTTAATATGGCATAGTATCCTAATTGCAGTTTTTGATAATCAGGTATAAATCGACGCACACCTGTTTCTGGATTAGGCTCATTTTCTTGATAATGAATATTAAATCCTGTTCTAAAAAGTCCATTTTTCAGCGCTTGGCGAAAATTGGCACGAAAATCATGTGTGTTGAGATTCATGTCCATAGAAGGAATTTTGTAGCGCACACCTCTTCGTATGTCGTATTCTTTTCTTCGATTGTATTGATAACTATATAAAAAATCAATTTTTGATTTACTGTTAAATTGCTTGAAATAAGATGCTGAAAATACCCCGTGAAACACTTCTTGTTTTGGATTCAAAATTTCATAGCGAAAATCTTCTTGGTACAAGGGGGTTTGTGAATTTATACTGAGCACTAAATCATCTAAATTCCCAAGATGAGAAGCTCTTAGAATTCCTATCTCGTTGTTTAATAGCGAAAAATTGAGTTCCCAGCCGTATTTTAATTTATTCCTTCCAAAAATTAAATTCACTGATTCATTTTTATTTCCCGTATTAGAAAGATTATAATCTGGAGCAGTTCGGTCTCCAAAACGCTGATAACTCAGTGAGGATTTAAAATAGGTTCCGCTCTCATAGGTTTTTTTGATTTGATGAAAGAGGTAACCACCCTTGCCATTACTGTGATAGCCCATTCCAAGCTCGTTTTTTTCGCTATTAATCGGAAAAAACTTTTGGTGTTCCAAAACAATAACTCCTCCCAAGGCATCTGTTCCATAAGCTAAGGCGTTTGCACCTTTTTCAATTTTAATTTGATCAAAAGAACCCATTTGAATACTCGGTGCATGTTCGTCTCCCCATTCCATATCTTCTTGTCGTATTCCATTTGAAATAGTGACGATACGGCTACCCCTTAAACCCTGAATAACGGGTTTAGAAATAGTTGTTCCTGTTTGAAGTGTACTAACACCGTTTAAGTTTTTAAGTGCATCCCCGAGCGATTTTGAACGATTAGAGGATATCCATTGTTCGTCCAATTGCTTGACCAATTGTTTTCTTGCACGAGTAATATTGGAACCGATCAATTCAACTTCATCGAGTTGTTCAAAATGATGTTCTAAAAAAAACACATCTGATTTAGAGCGATTGAGTTTAACCTCAAAAGTTTGAGGATTACATTCAGGATGATCGATAAATAAAGTGAATGATGTTTCACACAGATTATCTAAAAGCACTTTTCCTGCTGCATTAGTCTTAGCAGTGATTTGCAGTTCTTCAATAATTATTTCGGCATTAGCCAAGGGTTCTTGATTATCGTGATAATCGAGAACAATAAGTTCATAGCTTAAATCGCAATTTTTAGATATGTCTTGACCTCTGCTGAGATAAAATCCAAAAAGAATAAATACTAGCGTATATAAAACGCTAATATTACAGCTTACAATCTGATTATGTGAAGGTCTTTTTTTCAAAATCTTTTAAGCAGTCTATTAAATGATTCACACTTTCTAAAGATAGGGCATTATAAAGTGATGCCCGGTAGCCTCCAATTGACCTGTGACCTTTTAAGCCATGAACACCATAGGCTTCACAATGCGCTAAAAAGGAAGACCCCAATTCTGTATTGTTTAAATCAAAAGTGATGTTCATGTTTGACCTTGAGTCAAAACTCGCCTTTGGACTAAATAAAGTGTTGCGCTCCAATTCTTGATAGAGTGAAGAGGCCTTATTTTGATTGTTGGATTCAAAGTGAGTTAAACCACCCTGCTCATCAACCCAAGTCAAATTTAATAGGGCCACATAAATTGAAAAAACAGGAGGAGTATTTAACAATCCGTCTTTGGCGATATGTTTTTGGTAATTGAACATCGTTGGAATGCTTCTGGATTTATTGACCTTTTTTAAAAATTCCTTTCGTATTACAACCAGAGTCATTCCGGCAGGTCCTATATTTTTTTGAGCTCCAGCATAAATCAAGTCAAATTGATTAAAATCAATTTGTTTAGAAAATATATCAGAACTCATATCACATACAAGGGGACAGTCTGTTTGAAATATCTCCTTGAATTGAGTGCCATAAATGGTGTTATTAGAGGTGTAATGAACGTAGTCATAGTCTTCTGATTTCGTTCTTGACAAATCAGGAAGTTTAAGATACCCTTCATCTGTGGTGTTCTTTATACTGTCGACCGCTCCAAAGTTGCGAGCCTCAGTTATTGCTTTAGCACTCCAAACACCTGTGTCAATATAAAGTGCTTTTTGTTTTAAAAAATTCATGGGAACTAAGGCGAATTGGGATGAAGCTCCTCCCTGTAGAAAAAGCACCTCATGTGTAGATTCAGACAAACGCATCAAATCTAAAACCAACTTTTTGGTTTGATCAAAAATAGACTGAAAAGTGTCTGAGCGATGAGAAATCTCTAAAACCGAAAGACCTGAATTGTCTAAATTTAAAACCCCTTCAGAGGCCTTTTTAAAAACTTCTTGTGGTAATATACATGGACCCGCACCAAAGTTGTGTATTTTCATTTATTGTAATTGAGTTAGAAATTCAATAGTATCGATTTGATCTGCATATTGGTCTAATCTAGGAGACTGTGTTTCACCTAAAGATATGCTATTTTCAAACGAAATATCTGAAGCGATCAATTGTAAATCTTTGTGCTGCTTTACCTTTTCAATACAGTCGTTTAGACCCTCGTAATATTCAAAATGCAAGCATCCCATTGGAGAAAAAACTGATTCATTTTCAATGAGTAAAAGATGACCAAAATCGATAAACTCGGTCTTATTAAGTAAGTGAATAGAGCGCTGATAATCGATATTATTGCAAAATTTATGATGATGCAGTAATCCATTAAACTCCTCAAAGGCAACTCTCAACCGTTCAAAATCAAAATTTTCAGGCAAATAGAGTTTTGTAATACTCCTACATCCTAAACCGAAGTAATTAAAGACATCCTCAGCCAATAATAACAGCTGCTGATCACTTACTGATGAACTTAAAATACCTACAGAGGTTTTATTCGGTCTAATAATTTTTGGATAGTCTTTAAAGTAAAACTCAAAATACCTGGAAGTATTTGCACTTCCAGTGGCAATTACAGTATCAAATCCCTTGACCGGCTCATTTATTACAGTATAGTTCCTGCTAAAATTCGAATCTAGATGCTCGAGTCTTTTCAATAAAAAGAGGAATAGCTTTTGATCTTTGCTGGATAATTTGAGCAGCGCATGATGTCCTGATAAAATAACTGAGATAAAATCGTGAAAGCCCACAAGAGGAATATTTCCAGCACAAATGAGTAATACATTTTTAGAAACTTTATTCTCATCAAACTTGTAGGAATTTAACCATTTACGCAAAACGGAATGGCGTAAGTTAATAGACCAATAATTTAAAGCTCTTCTAATTTCAGATACGGTAAACCAAGGATTTTCGGCGTTTACACTTGAAATAAGCGTATCGAATTCATCGTAAGATGTTGAGAGCAATGATTCAATTTCTTGAGCTAAACCATCTAATAATACAATATTTGACTCTTGAGCTGACATGATAAAATTTGTTATCTAGGTCTACTGTTTTATTTTTGCACAAAAATACGCTAATGGCCATTATAATTACCGACGAATGCATTAATTGTGGAGCTTGTGAACCCGAGTGCCCAAATACTGCAATTTACGAGGGCGCTGACCAATGGAGATATTCTGATGGAACCAGTTTAAAAGGAGTTGTAGAAACCGCAGAAGGTTCATTTGTTGCGGATGAAGCACAAATGCCTGTTTCTGATGAATTCTACTATATCGTCCCAAGTAAGTGTACCGAATGTAAAGGATTTCATGAAGAGCCTCAATGTGCCGCCGTATGTCCAGTAGATTGTTGCGTTCCAGATGAAAATGTAGTCGAAACAGAGGCTGAACTTTTAGAAAAACAATCCTTTTTACATCAAAAAAGCTAACCAAACCACTTCTTATAAATGAAAGCAGGTATAGTAGGTTTACCCAATGTCGGAAAATCAACCCTTTTCAATTGTTTATCGAACGCTAAAGCACAAAGTGCGAATTTTCCGTTTTGTACCATAGAACCTAATATTGGAGTTGTAAATGTTCCAGATTTTCGATTGGAAAAACTTCAAGAACTGGTCAATCCAGAAAAAGTAATTCCAGCAACAGTAGAAATCGTTGATATTGCCGGCCTTGTTAAAGGAGCTAGTAAAGGGGAGGGCTTAGGAAATCAATTTCTGGCTAACATCAGAGAAACTGACGCAATACTGCATGTTTTGAGATGTTTTGACGACGATAATATCGTTCATGTCGACGGTTCTGTAGACCCTATTCGAGATAAAGAAACCATCGATATCGAGCTTCAATTAAAAGATTTAGAGGCTGTAGAAAAAAGATTAGACAAGGTAAAGAGAGCTGCCAAAACCGGAAATAAAGAAGCGCAAAAAGAAGAAGAGATTCTCATACTTCTAAAAAATAATTTAGAAGCTGGCGTTTCCGTTCGAGCTATAGACTTGCAAAAAGAAGACTCTATTGAATATGTAAAGCCACTTCAACTTATCACGAATAAACCTGTTTTATACGTCTGTAATGTCGATGAAAAAAGTGCTTTAGAAGGTAATGCGTATGTTTCTAAAGTACGTGAGATGGTGCAACACGAAAATGCAGAAGTTTTGTTTTTAGCCATAGGTACCGAAGCAGACATCAATGAACTCGATGATTACGACGAACGCCAACTCTTTTTAGAGGATATCGGTCTTTCTGAACCAGGTTCTGCAAAATTGATTAGAGGAGCATATGCACTGCTTAGCCTTGAAACCTATTTTACGGCAGGACCAAAGGAAGTTCGAGCTTGGACCATCAAAAAAGGTTCTTCTGCTCCGCAGGCCGCTGGTGTCATACACACAGATTTTGAAAAGGGTTTTATTCGCGCAGAAGTCATTTCTTACGAAGATTACGTCGCTTATGGCTCAGAATCTAAAGTCAAAGAGGCGGGTAAAATTCGTGTTGAAGGAAAAGACTATGTCGTTAGTGACGGCGATGTCATGCATTTTAGATTTAATGTGTAATTGCCCTAAGGTTCAAGAGTTGAGGCAGTATGTAAAACATAAGCCTTAATTTTTTCAACATCTTTTTTGTTAAGCCGATCCTCAAAAGAAGGCATTCCCTTTGGAAGAAAAACACCATCCAAAAGTATGTTCTCATACATATTAAACACTGTTTCTGTGGAATAGGTCAAATCTAAAAGTGTGTAAAACTCATACCCTTTTTGTTAATTACTTTATAAGCTGGCTCAAGTAAATCCAACGAAACCACCTTATTTTAGATGACTCAATTTTAATCGATGAGTCAAGTTCAATACACAGAAGAGAATATCCGTTCATTAGATTGGAAAGAACACATCAGAGTTCGACCGGGAATGTATATCGGCAAACTCGGTGATGGTTCATCCGCAGATGACGGTATTTACATACTACTCAAAGAAATTCTCGACAACAGTATCGATGAGTTTGTTATGGGTGCAGGTAAACGTATTGAAATTAAAATTGAAGAGGCCACAGTTCACATTAGAGATTATGGGCGTGGAATTCCACTGGGTAAAGTAGTAGACGTTGTTTCTAAAATGAATACAGGAGGAAAGTACGACACACGTGCCTTTAAAAAATCTGTTGGATTAAACGGAGTAGGAACAAAAGCCGTAAATGCGCTTTCAAATTTCTTTAAGGTAACTTCTATCAGAGAGAAAAAGGGTAAAACTGCCATATTTAGTGCGGGTGAACTTCAAGAAGAATTTACAGAAGAAACCAAAGAACGCAATGGAACTAAAATTGCGTTCACTCCAGATCAGAGTATTTTTAAAAACTTTAGGTTTAGAGCGGAATACATTGAGCGTATGCTCAGGAATTACGTTTATTTAAATCCAGGGCTTACTATTGTTTTCAATGGGGAGGAATTCTATTCTGAAAACGGTCTAAAAGATTTATTAGAATTTCAAAATTCTCAGGAAGACTTTTTATATCCCATAATACACCTTAAAGGCGACGATATTGAGGTAGCTATCACACACAGCCGTTCACAATACAATGAGGAATACCATTCTTTTGTTAACGGTCAGCATACTACGCAGGGTGGAACACATCAATCCGCTTTCAGAGAAACTTTAGTCAAAACCATCAGAGAGTTCTTTGGGAAAAATTACGACGCTTCAGATATTAGAAAGTCCGTAATCTCAGCAATCGCAATTAAGGTGATGGAGCCGGTTTTTGAATCACAAACAAAAACCAAATTGGGATCTACAGAAATGGGCGATGGCCTACCGACAGTTAGAACTTATATCAATGATTTTATTGGTACTCAGCTCGACAACTTTTTGCATAAAAATGCGGGAGTAGCCGAATTAATTCAGCAAAAAATCGTCCAAGCCGAAAAAGAGCGCAAAGAATTGTCAGGAATACGAAAATTGGCAAGAGAGCGGGCTAAAAAAGCGAGTTTACATAACAAAAAACTAAGAGACTGTCGAGTTCACCTTAGTGACATGAAAAAAGACAGGAGATTAGAGACCACTCTTTTTATTACAGAAGGAGATTCTGCGTCTGGTTCTATTACAAAGTCAAGAGATGTAAATACTCAAGCCGTATTTAGTTTAAGAGGTAAGCCATTGAATTCTTTCGGAATGAGCAAAAAAATCGTGTATGAAAATGAAGAATTCAACCTTCTTCAAGCTGCTCTTAATATAGAAGAATCCTTAGAAAATCTTAGGTATAACAATATAGTTATTGCAACGGATGCTGATGTTGACGGAATGCACATCAGGCTGTTATTGATTACATTTTTCTTGCAGTTTTTTCCAGAACTCATCAAAGAAAATCACTTGTATATCTTACAAACACCTCTATTTAGGGTGCGAAACAAAAAAGAAACAAGGTATTGCTACACCGAAGAAGAACGTTTAAAAGCCTTGAATGAATTAGGAGCAAATCCTGAAATTACAAGGTTCAAAGGATTAGGAGAAATTTCACCTGATGAGTTTAAAAATTTCATCGGAGATGACATTCGATTAGAACCTGTGTTAGCCGATAAATCACTCAGTATAGACCAATTGTTGACCTTTTATATGGGGAAAAACACTCCAGATCGTCAACAATTTGTCATCAATAACTTGAAAGTAGAACTAGACGCCGTAGAAGAACTATGATTGAAGAAAGCGAAGAGTTACAAAGCAGTCAAAACAACGAATCAGATCGATTGATTACAGTCAGTGGTATGTATCAAGATTGGTTTCTTGACTATGCTTCTTATGTAATTTTAGAACGTGCTGTTCCTTCCATAGAAGATGGTTTTAAGCCAGTACAGCGAAGGATTTTACATGCGCTCAAGGAGTTAGACGATGGACGTTACAATAAGGTTGCCAACGTAGTTGGTCACACTATGCAATATCACCCTCACGGTGATGCGAGTATTGCTGACGCGATGGTTCAAATAGGTCAAAAGAACCTTCTTATTGACACCCAAGGAAATTGGGGAAATATCTTAACAGGCGATAGTGCGGCTGCCTCAAGATATATCGAGGCAAGACTCTCAAAATTCGCACTTGATGTAGTCTTTAGTCCAAAAATTACAGATTGGCAGCTCTCTTATGACGGACGTAAAAAAGAACCCATTCATCTGCCGGTTAAATTTCCATTGTTACTCGCACAAGGCGCCGAAGGAATTGCCGTAGGTTTATCGACAAAAATATTACCGCATAATTTTAACGAGCTCATTCAGGCTAGTATCAACTATCTCAAAGACAAGTCTTTTGATCTCTATCCAGATTTTCCTACTAGTGGAATAATTGACGTCACCAATTACAACGAAGGACTTCGAGGAGGAAAGGTAAGGGTTCGAGCACGAATAGAAGTGCTTGATAAGAGCACCTTAGTGATTAAAGAAATACCGTACGGAACCAATACAAGTTCTTTGATTGACTCCATTTTAAAAGCCAATGATCGCGGAAAAATTAAAATAAAAAAAATTGAAGATAATACCGCAGCTGATGTTGAAATTTTAGTTCATCTTCCAAGTAATATCTCGCCAGACAAAACCATTGACGCACTCTATGCATTCACCAATTGTGAAATGTCAATTTCACCCTTGGCCTGCATTATTGAAGATAATAAACCCGCTTTTATAAGTGTCAAAACAATGCTTGAGCGTTCAACTGATCATACAGTTGAATTATTGAAACAGGAGTTAAACATAAGAATCAATGAGTTAGAAGAGCAGTGGCACTTTGCTTCTCTTGAAAAGATCTTTATAGAACATCGAATCTACCGAGATATTGAAGAAGAAGAAACTTGGGAAGGTGTCATTTCTGCAATTGACAAGGGTCTTAAGCCACATGTTAAAAATTTAAAGAGAGAGGTTACCACTGAAGATATCGTGCGTCTTACCGAAATAAGAATTAAGCGTATCTCCAAATTTGACTTAGACAAAGCTGCTCAACACATAGAAAATTTAGATGCTGAATTGCTAAAAGTCAGAAATGATTTAGCCAACATTATAGATTTTACTATTGATTATTTCACGCAGCTAAAAAAGAAATACGGCAAAGACAGAGAACGAAAAAGTGAGATCAAAATTTTCGATGATATCGAGGCGACAAAAGTAGTCATACGAAATACTAAACTCTATGTCAATCGAGAAGAAGGGTTTATTGGAACATCTTTAAAAAAGGATGAGTATGTTACTGATTGCAGCGATATTGATGACATCATTGTCTTTACTGCTGACGGTAATATGATGGTCACCAAAGTAGACTCCAAGGTGTTTGTCGGAAAGGAAATTATTCATGTAGCCGTATTCAAAAAGAAAGATTCAAGAACGGTTTACAATATGATTTATAAGGTACACAAAGGAATCACCTATATCAAGCGATTTAGTGTTACCTCTGTCACTAGGGATAAAAAATATAATCTATGTGGCGATCAAAAAAACACCTCAGTCTTGTATTTCACAGCTAATCCAAATGGAGAGGCTGAGAAAGTTATGATTCATCTGAGAAAAACAGGGAGCGTTAAAAAATTAAATTGGGAATTAGATTTTGCTGATTTAGCGGTGAAAGGACGTAATGTCAGAGGTAATATCGTATCAAAACTACCTGTTAAACGAGTTGACTTCCGTGAAAAGGGCATATCGACCTTAAAACCTAGAAAAATTTGGTACGATAAAATAGTCGGCAGGCTAAATGTCGATGAAAGAGGAGATTTATTGGGTTCTTTCACGCCAAAAGACACCATTCTTTTAATTTCAAATGATGGAGTGGTTAAAAGAATTATACCCGATTTAAATCTAAGAATTGATGCCGAACAATATGCCTTAGTTGAGAAATTTATAGACAACAAACCAATTTCAATTATTTATTTTGACGGTCAAAGAGAACGTTATTTTGTTAAACGCTTCCAATTCGATATCCTAGATAAAGAAGAACTAATTATCAGCGAGCACTCAAAAACCAAACTGACTCAGGTTGCTTATGAGTGGAGGCCAGAAATAGAAATTATCTATCAAAAGAAAAGAGGTCAAGATCGAGTTCCTAATGAATATTTTGACCTTAATGATTTTATCGCTGTAAAAAGTCACAAAGCACTTGGTAATCAGCTTACTAAAAATACCATTTTAGAGATAAAAGTAAAGGCCTTACCCTACGAACAAGAAGAAATCAAACCCATAGATTCAAATCCTGAAGACTTCAATTTGAAATTGTTCTAAACTTATTATCCTAGGTGTTATTTCTTTTCATTCTCATATCGAGAAACTCCACTAATAAAGAAAAACAAATGGCAAAATAGAGATATCCCTTGGGAACACTACCAATTTCTTGATCAAAAACAACTAAATGTGACAGGTGGGCAGCTTCTGTAATTAGCATAAATCCAATCAGTAATAAAAACGATAGACCTAATATTTGAATTGATGGATGTTTTGATACAAATGTACCCACGGGATTGGCAAATAACATCATAATTAAAACAGAGAGTACCACTGCAATTATCATTAATACCAAAGCATCATTGGGGTTATCTGAAATATTATTGGTCATTCCGATGGCCGTTAATATTGAATCCAAGGAAAAAACAACGTTTATAATGGTAATTTGAATAATCGCATTGGTAAAGGTGCTTTTAGTGGTATTGGCAGTCTCTTTTTCAATTAAGGAAGAGTGTTCGACCTTTTCACGTATTTCTTTAGTGCTTTTGTAGAGTAAAAATATGCCCCCTATAAACAAAATCAAGGCCTGACCACTTACAGCTCCAGTGATCCAACCCGTCTCTAAATGCCAAAATGCCTTGTTTAATGAGGTTAAATATCCAATACCAAACAACAAGACAATTCGCATTAACATGGCCAAAAGGAGCCCAATATTGGTTGCTGATTTTCGTTGATTCTCATCGAGTTTATTTGCAGAAATAGAAATAAAAATGATGTTATCTATACCCAATACAATTTCTAGAAAAACAAGGGTAATTAACGCAACCCAAGCATCTACAGACGATAAAATTTCAAACATAATAAACCTTATTCCAATTTTATTGCAGTTCCTATAAGACGATTTTCAGCATTGAGTATACCGTATTCAAAGGTATAAGAACTGTCTGTGGTACTTAAAATTTTAAAATGCAGTGGCTTTCTTTCTGCCATTGATTTCGGGTTCAGACTTTTTAGTATGTACTCGCAATCATTAATCCACTTAACACTTGACGAATCTATTTTTCCATTGTAATTGTCTATTTCCAATTCTCCATAGCGATCAAAGGTAGATTCTTGTAATTCTCCATTTAGCTCTGTTTTAAATATAAATTCTCCATTTTTGTACTGTGAACAGTTTCTTTCTGGACCATTCACACAACTAGAGAAAAACAAAGAACAAAAAAGACCAAGTACATTTTTCCAATTCATAGCATATAACACATTAGATCAATCGTAAAGATACATGCAAATCAAAGAATTAAAAGGTAGATATATCAATAATGCACATTTACTACCTGTTTTGAAAAGACATTTTCAAAAGGAGTACCAAATCATAGGTTTTTCAGAAGAAAAGAGACCCATTTACGCACTCAAATTAGGGGAGGGAAACACAAAGATTTTAATGTGGTCGCAAATGCATGGAGATGAATCAACTACCACCAAAGCGGTATTAGATTTTGCAAAAAGCTTTAAGTCTAATATCCATCAGGCAGCGGATGTTCAAATTGTAATCATTCCCATATTAAATCCTGACGGAGCTTATCACTACACCAGGGTAAACGCCAATGGAGTGGACTTAAACAGAGATGCGTACAAGGCGACCCAATTGGAAATGCAAGTATTACATCGCGTCTACAGAGAATTCAAACCCGACTTTTGCTTTAATTTACACGACCAGCGCAATATGTATACCGTTGGAGACTCAAATAAAAGTGCTAGTCTTTCGTTCTTAAGTCCATCAGCAGATTCAGAAAAAACATGGACAAATTCAAGAGTTCAATCAGCTTGTTTGATAAATAATATGCTCGAAGCTCTTCCGGAGCATATCAAACCAAATGTAGGCAGGTATAATGATGACTTTAATATCAACTGTACCGGAGACTATTTTCAATCCTTACATACGCCGACAATTCTTTTTGAAGCGGGTCATTGTAAAGACGATTACATCAGAGAAAAAACTAGAAATTATGTTTTTCTTTCGCTGCAGCAGGCTTTAAAAACAATTAATGACGGAATCATTAAAGGGAATGATGTTGACCTTATTTTGAAAACTTATCAAGCTATTCCAGAAAACTCAAAAAAGTTTTATGACGAAGTTTTAATTTTTGACGAAAAAACAATTGGAGTAAGATATATTATAAAGAAAGAAGGGGAGTTTCTCAATTTTATTCCAGAATTCAGTCTTCTTAACAATGATAATTACATTACAAATCGTTTATTTGATGCCTCTAAAATAGAGGAAGAGAGCATTAAACAGCATTTGAACTTTAGAAGAAATCAGTTAGAATATTACGTTTTTAATTAATTTCAGTCGATTTAGTTACATAAATTTCAGTAAATCATTAGATATCGTTAATTTTGTTGAAAATTTAAAAAATGGCTGGAAAAGTAAAACTAGACGATTTAGATCATCAGATCCTTGATATGCTCATTGATAATACGAGAACTCCGTTTACAGATATTGCGAAAAAGTTGCTTATTTCTGCAGGTACGGTACATGTTCGAGTTAAGAAAATGGAAGAGGCCAATATTATTAAAGGTTCTTCTTTAACACTTGATTATCAAAAACTAGGTTATTCATTCATCGCTTATGTGGGTATTTTTTTAGAAAAAACACATCAAACAAAGTTTGTGCTTGAACGACTTAATAGTATTCCGTTTGTTACTGTTGCACATATTACGACAGGAAAATTCAATATTTTCTGTAAAATTCGGGCTAAAGACACTACCCATGCGAAAAATATCATTTTTAAAATCGATGATATCGAGGGTGTAAGTCGAACAGAAACCATGATATCATTAGAAGAAAGCATTAACGATAAGCGACGACTAATGCATACTATATTCAATGAACTTTAAGAATAAGAAAAGTTCTTAATCATAAATCTTTTGATAGTACTCAAAAGCTTCTAAAATCAATTCTTTTTCTAATTGAACGTCATATCGAGCTTCACCTATATTTTGAAGTAAGACAAACATAACCTTGCCTTTTTTATTTTTTTTGTCGTGAAGGCTCAATTCAAGAATTTTTTCAATATCCCCATCTGTAAAATCGACTTTACGATATAAAGGAGTTATACTATTAGTTATCAAGGCCAAGTCTTTTTCAGAAAGATGAGTCAACTTGTACGAAAGATAAGCTTCGAGTATCATTCCAATTCCAATAGCCTCTCCGTGAAATAGCGCTTCTTTAGAACTGTCCTCAATCATATAAGTTTCAATAGCATGACCTAGGGTATGACCAAAATTTAAAATTTTTCGCAGGCCTTGTTCCTTGGGATCTTCTGTTACCACCTGATGTTTGATGTATACAGATTGCGCAATTAGATCTTTGTACGCACTAAAATCTGAAATCACTGCACTAAAATGTGACTCATCATAGATCAAGCCATGCTTAATCATCTCAGCCAAGCCGTTTTTTATTTGTCGCTCATCGAGGGTTTTTAAAAATGAAGGGATAACCAAAGTCATTTTCGCGTTAGAAAAAACACCAATGTGATTTTTTAATCCATTAAAATCAATTCCTGTTTTACCCCCTACAGCAGCGTCTACCATTGAAAGTAGGGTAGTAGGGATATTTATAAAATCAATACCTCTTTTGTAGGTAGCTGCACAAAATCCACCTAAATCAGTCAAAACACCTCCACCCAAATTAATCAAAAGTGACTTTCTATCTGCATTGTTCTCGGTAAGACCCTGCCATACGATATTACAGCTTTCAACATTCTTGTGCTCTTCTCCCGAAGGGATTTCAATACATGTATATGAAAAATCAGAATGAACAAGAGACTTAAATTGTGCTAAGCAGCATTTCTTAGTGTTATCATCAACTAAAACAAAGTAGGACGAATAAGTATTATTCTCAGACAATTTTCTCAATTCCAATTCAGCCTGGTGTTCAAAATAAACATCATAAGATGTTGAAGAGATATGCTTCATATTAAAATACATGACCTTAATGTGATTGAAATCAATCAGCAAGATTTATTTTTGTACTGCAAATTAAGGCAAAAAGAATGGTAAATTTTGATAACACGGCGATTGCCTTTCAAATGAAAAATGACGCTGCCCTCGATCGTGCTTATTTTTTATTTAAGTTAATCAGCAATGAACCTTTAGTCAAAATAGGTACGGCAGCGACTAATTTTGCGCTTAATGCCCAATTACCAGTAGAAGGCCTCATACGTGCTACAGTATTTGATCACTTCTGCGGAGGAGTAAGTGAAGAAGATTGTTTGCAGATTATAAAAGAATTGGGCTCTTACGGTGTACAATCCATTTTAGATTATTCAGTAGAAGGCAAGGTTGAAGAAAATCAGTTTGATTTGGCCGTAGAAAAAAATCTAGAGATCCTTTCATTCATAAAGTCGAGAGAGAAAATACCCTTTGCAGTTTTTAAGCCCACTGCTTTGGGATCTTCTGACTTATTTTTCAAAGTAAGTGAAGGTATAGAATTAAACGAGTCTGAAAAAAACGCCTATAGTCGTATAGTTGAACGTTATCACACATTGTGTTCAAAAGCAAAAGAATTAAATCTAAAACTATTAGTCGATGCAGAAGAAAGTTGGTTGCAAAAAGCAGCTGACGATTTGTGTCTTGAAATGATGAAGGTCTATAATACCGAACAACCGATTGTATACAATACATATCAGATGTATCGATGGGATAAAATGAAAGATTTAGAAGAGCTCTTTGATTTGGCGAATCAATTCGGTTTTTTTCCTGGAATTAAGTTAGTTCGCGGAGCATATATGGAGAAAGAACGAAAAAGAGCAAATGAAAAAGGATATACTTCACCCATATGTAAGAATAAGCAAGAAACAGATATCAATTTTGATAAAGGAGCGAAATTTATATTAAATCACATCGAAAAGGCATCCATTTTTATAGGTTCTCATAACGAGCACAGTACCTTGTTGGTTATAAAATATATGGAAGAATACAATATACCTTCAGACCATAGACATATATGGTTTGGTCAATTGTACGGTATGAGTGATCACATATCATTCAACTTAGCCAAGCACGGCTACAATGTGAGTAAATACATCCCTTACGGACCTGTAAAAGATGTCATGCCTTATCTCATAAGAAGGGCAGAAGAAAACACTTCGGTAGCTGGGCAAACAAATAGGGAACTCGAATTGATTAAAAGAGAAAGGTCTCGAAGAAAACTACTTTAAGTAGCTCACCACGGTATCACAGCGTTCAAACCTATACTCTATTTCAGCATATTCAACTACATAGCGCTGGCAGGGGCTTGTTCTAGTCTCACTTTTGTTAAAAAGCACCGTGCCATCGACAAGCACACTATCTTTTAAAAAAGCAGTAAAATCGCCGTTTGTTCTCAAATCCTTTAAAACCCTACAATTTGGAAAATAACAGTAATCCACTCCTTTACCGTCCGTTTTTTGATCAATTATAAAGTTCAAAAAAAGAAGTCCAAAGAAAAGACCAATAGAGAAGTAAAACAGACGTTTAAAAAAGATTTTTTTCATTTAGTACATCAATAATCGTATGTCGTTATATCTTTTTTCAAACCAACGCGAAACACGCTCGTTCGTAACCAAACCTTTATATGCAAATACACTATCGCGAAGACCTTCATTTAATCGAAGAGCATGCTCCATATGACCGTCTATACCAATTTGTATAAGAAGAGGAACCAATACATTGTTAATTCCCGTGGAGGCCGTTTGCGCATAATTCGAAGGTAAATTATACATTCCATAATGTATAACACCGTGTTTAACATATGGATTTGTTTTCGGTTGTAATTCTATAGATTCAATACAGCCACCTCTATCAAGTGTTAAATCTATAACCACTGATCCCGGTTTCATGTGTTTTATCAAATCCTCTGAGATCACAATCTCTTTTAAATTTTGTGTATTGGAAGCCGCTACAATGACATCACTTTCAAGAATCGAATTCTGAAAGGCTTCACTATTGTATATTCCTGTCTGGATTTGAGAAGACAACT
>Ga0213867_1000305_pt1 | contig 22382 bp, 25 predicted proteins | sample PICome_12_FD_160120 | JGI IMG/M metagenome (GOLD analysis project Ga0213867, IMG submission 160120) | Coastal seawater microbial communities near Pivers Island, North Carolina, United States - PICO540 | ecosystem: Environmental > Aquatic > Marine > Coastal | place: USA: North Carolina... | reverse complement strand
GGGGTTGTAGTCAATACCGTTGCAATGCATCCAGTCGGCGCGTCCAGCAGCGTTTCCAGAGCCGCCTGCATAATTGATGTTGATGCGTTCGGGATGGTCGGCGACCACCCCGTAATTGTCTTTGCTGGGGTCGTAATCTTGGATGAGGTGATCCCACGCATGCCATCTCCAGACGATGTTGGCGCTGTCGTTGCCAACCGGCTCAACCTCGATGATGTGGTCGGGCCAAATGTTGTTTTGGCCTCCGGGTGAATCGCTTGCGATTTCGGGGTTTCTGCCCGCTTGGAGAGCCTCGGCTTCGGTCCGTTCTTCCCATGCAATCATCAGGATGTTTCCGTTCGGCATGGGTTCAACATCATGGTGAGAAATGAAGGTCTCGGAGGAGTATTCCCATGACCACTCAAGCTCACCGTCCCATGAGATACGTTCGAGTTTGCCCCCGGTGCCCCCTCCGGAAAAATTCCCGACTGCAGAGGCGGCGATGTTGGCCGTTCTCAGCAAATCACCGTCGGGGAGCAAATACGCCGAGAGGGCAGGGCGGTGTTCTCCTGGCGAGGCCCAGGTATGCACGAGGCGACCTTCGTGGTCGATGAGGTAGGTCGTGTTCGAGGGAATGGGGGAAAACAGCGTGTATCCTTCACTCGCTCCGTCGTCGCAGAACACCACGCCGACCGTCCAGTTGCTTCGGTCAGCGTTGCAGACAGGGGTCGGGTTGACGGGCGATTCGGTCTGGGCAACGGCGGGGAGGGAGGCGAAGACAAGCAGGAAGACGATGGAAAGGGCAGGGAGCCGCCTTGACCGGCATCTCATTCGGCCACCTTCTCAAAGCGTTGGGCTCGTTCAATCGCACCGTCGATTGCCAAAAGGAGTTGCTCTTCGGGAGATTGTCCCGGATACACTTCGACTTTGATTTCGCCCTTGACCTGCCCGGTTCCCGGCCGGTCAGCAACTCGGACTTCGCCGTTCAGCAAGGCATGCAAATCCAACCGGAAATGCAGGACGTGAGCCTCGTCGTACCGATCGTGATACGTTGCTCGGAGGGTTGAGAGGCCCTGATTTCCCAACCGAGCCAACGAATCCATCGCTGACCGCTTTTTGGAGGTGGTCGCCTCTAAAAGTACCATTTCGGGCCCGTAATAGGAGTTGCTACGGTCGAAGGTGACGGCTTCTTCGTCACCGATGAGCCAAGCGATGGCATCCGCGACTGCATCGATGTTGCTCAGAGCGGTGCAGGTTGTCCGCCACGTAATTCGATGGAGGCCCACGAGGCCGTTGAAGCGACTCGTCCTCAAGAGGTTGCCGAATCGTCGTTCCTCTGAGCTGCAGACCGTATGAGGCTCCTTCAAATAGGGGATGTCTGTCGCAAAGTTGCATGTGGGGTAGCCCCCGCAAGACACACTGAGGGACAGACATGGCGAAGAAAGTGAGTGCAAAAGCACGCGCAGCAGCGCGTAAACAACGTGACAAGTGGAAGCTGAAGCGATGGTTCACCATTCGTGCACCTCGCCATCCACACAATTTCAAGCGAATTGGCGAAACCCTCGGTGAGTCTGAAGAACACATCATCGGCCGCGTCTACGAAATGACGCAGCAAGAATTTGACGGGAACTTCTCAAAAATGCAGGTTGTTCTCCGTTTCAGGGTCTCCGAGTGCGTTGGTCAAGACGCTCTCACGACCTTCATCGGTCATTACCACCAAGCCGACCACATTCGTCGACAGGTGCGCCGCTACCGTGGCAAAGTGGACGATGTGGTCGATGTCGTGACCACCGACGGGTACCTGATTCGCATGAAACCGCTGATCATCACTCAACAGCGCGTGCAAACCTCGGTCAAGCAGGACATGCGAACCCGGACCAGAGAAATCATCATCGGGCAGGCATCAAAGAGCACCTACGCCGACGTACAGAACGCACTGTTGGACGGCTCGCTTGAAGAAGCCATTGAGAAGGGCGTCAAATCCATCTATCCTGTGCGCTCGGTCGTCGTCAGGAAGAGCCAACTCTTGCAGGAAGGGGCTGTCGCCTCTTTCGGTCCTACGCTGGACGAAATTCATGTCAATGAACAACGGGCCGCTGCCGAACTCAAGGCCAAGAAAGCAGCCGCCCTTGCCGAAGCCATGGCGGAAGAGGAAGCCGAACAATCGGCTGCTGGTGAGGAAGTTGGAGAAGCAGAGGTCGAGGAAGAAGCGGTCGAAGAACCGGCCGTTGAAGCCGAACAGGACGTTGCTGAGGAAGAGGTTGTTGAAGCACCCGCCGAGGTTGAGGCAACCGAAGAGGCAGCCGACTACAATTCCATGACGGTCGCGGAATTGAAGGAATTGCTGAAAGCTGCCGGCAAACCCGTTTCCGGCAAGAAAGCGGACCTCATCGCACGGTTGAACGAATGAAACCAACCATCGTTGTCCGGCGTTTTTCGCCGCAGGTTTGACATGGTCGCGGCCAGCATCGCTACTCATGCGACTCGGTGTCATCGGGGGGACGGGCTTGGTGGACATGAGCCTCAAGGATCGTCTGGGCGAGGATTTCCAATTGAATCGCGATGACCGTCTCACGGCCGAAACAACGTACGGGCCTGTTCCACTTCGTTGTTTTTCAATCGAATCGAACGGTCAATCCCACGAATTGGTTTTCTTGCAGCGCCATCATCGCGACGGAGGTCACGGTTGCCCGCCTCACGCCATCAACCATCGGGCGAATGTCAAGGCCATGCAGGAGGCGAACGTGGATGCGCTCCTCTCGGTGTGTTCTGTTGGGGCCATCGCACCCGATTTCCCTCCCGGCAAAATCGCTCTCGCAGGCCAATACATCGACTTCACGGGCATCTCAACAACGTTTCACGACGAAGAGGCTCGGTTCACTTCGGCGACGCTTCCGTTTGATGAGGTCTTGAATGCATCCATTGAACCCATCCTCGCTGAGGCGCAAGGTTTCAGCGATGAGGAGCGCCTCCGTTACACCTACTGGCTTACCCAAGGCCCTCAATTCGAAACCGTCGCTGAAGTCGATGCCATCGAGCGACTCGGCGGAGACATGGTTGGCATGACCATGCCCCGGGAGGCCAAGTTGGCGAGGGAAGTTGGTATTCCCTACGCAGCGCTCTGCATTTCGTCAAATTGGGCAGCAGGTCGAGAGCCCGGTGACGCAGCGAAAGACCTCGACCATCACGAGGTCTCTGCTCAAGCCAACGAGCGTCTTCACCCGGTGTGGGCTTGCATTCTTGGCTTGTTGGTCTAAGCCAAACCTCATGTGCTCCTCGGTTGTATTCGCAACATGGAAGGCAGAAGTGTCGAGCAGTGGATGGCCCATGAGGCGCATGATGAATGGGAAACGATGATGAAAAAGGTCGCCGCCTTTCATGCCAAACACGACTTCGCGGGCCAAAACGGTCATGACATGGGATACCGAATCGCCTTAACGGTCGAGGAACTTGGAGAACTTGCTGCAGCGGTGACCAAAGGAAAACCGTTGGAGGAGTGCGCAGAGGAAATGGCGGACATCCTCATTCTCTTGATGGGCCACAGTCTTGCGATGGAAGTCGATCTCAAAGCAGCGTTTGAAAAGAAATACGCCCGAATCATGCAAAGGGAAGCCCTTCAGGGCCGCCTGGGCGTTCGCGTCACCGAATACCGACCAGAATAGTCAGACGATCCAGTGTTGAAAGGTCATGGCGTGGTCGTCGTTTGGGCCTGCAGCGACCGTGCGTTCGGTGAGCAGATGGAAACCAAGGTGCGTAAACTCGGGGGCAAAAGTATCGGCACCCTCAACTCGAGTATGGACCACGGTTCGGAACAATTCTTTGGTGTGTTCCAAAAAGAGGGCGTAAATTTCACCCCCTCCGATGATGACCACTTCTTCGTTTTGGGCCAGTTCAAGCACCTGCTCGAAGCCCATGCGTTCCGTTTCTGAAAAGCCGTCGTCCCTCGTCATCACGATGTTCCGCCGGTTCGGTAGGGGGCGGCCAATACTCTGCCAGGTTTTGCGACCCATCACGACGGTTTTGTTGAGGGTGGTTTGTTTGAAGAACTGGAGGTCGCTTGATTGTCGCCAAGGAAGGGTTCCGTCTCTGCCAATGGCCCCTGCTTCATCGCATGCAAAAATCATTGACAACATGAGATTCCCTCAAACCGAAATGGGCGCTTTGATGTGGGGGTGGTGCTCGTAACCGACAACCTCAATGTCTTCGTGGGTGAACGCATCGATGTCCCGTATGTCTGGATTTAATCGTAAAGTGGGCAGCGGTAGAGGGTCTCTGGTGATTTGCAAGGCGGCTTGTTCAGGGTGGTCGTTGTACAGGTGGGCATCTCCCAACGTGTGGACGAACGTCCCTGCCTCAAGGTCGCAAACTTGCGCCATCATGTGGGTCAACAAGGCATAGGAAGCGATGTTAAACGGTACGCCAAGGAAGACATCGGCGCTGCGCTGGTAAAGTTGGCAGTTCAGCTTCCCTTCGGCCACGTGAAATTGGAAGAAGGCGTGACACGGCATCAACGCCATGTCCTCCAATTCTCCAACGTTCCAAGCAGATACGATGATTCGACGGCTGTTTGGATTGGTTTTGATCGCCTCAATGGCCTGCTGAATTTGGTCAATGACTCGCCCGTCTTTGGCTTCCCACCGCCGCCATTGTTTGCCGTAGACCGGACCCAAATTGCCCTGTTCGTCCGCCCATTCGTTCCAAATACGTACGCCGTGATCTTGCAGATACCTCACGTTGGTGTCCCCCTTGAGGAACCAGAGCAATTCGTGAACGATGGACGGGAGATGCAGTTTTTTGGTGGTCACCATCGGGAAACCCTCGGCGAGGTCAAAACGCATTTGGTAACCGAAGACCGATTTTGTGCCGGTTCCGGTCCGGTCACCTTTGACAACCCCTTCCTTCAGGATGTGGCGCATGAGGTCAAGATAGGTCTCCATTCAGTCACCTGTTTATGGGCGATGAAGGAAGCACTTAGGCCTTCTTCACGAACTGGCCGCCCTCAAGGCGCTCCAAGCGAGTGGAGGCTTCCCATAAGTTGGTCCGTAAACATGCGGAACAACGAGGCCAATTCCGACCGAATCTCGTGGGTGTCTTTTTCAGATAAGGTCTCCAAATCTTTGGCGTTCAAGCCACCGCCGTCGGCGTGGCCCAACCATGTCAACCAGGTGATGCCCGCACCGGCGTTGACGTAAAAGCGGCGCCAAAGGCGAGGCCATTTGTGGTGTTGAGGTTGCATGATGTTGCGGGTGCCGGCGAGGGCAATCGGCACCACCACCGCTTCAGGGTGAGCGGCAGCGAGGCGTGCAACACCTGTTTTGCCCGGTAACAGAAAGGGGGGCTCGTTTCGCTTTGAACGAGTCCCCTCAGGGAAGATTCCGAGCGCTTTTCCTTCGAGGAGAATGTTGGCCGCGCTCGCAAGGGCTTCGTTTCCCCCCTGTTCGCGTTGCGTTTCGATTTGTCCGGTCGCCCGCATGACAAATCGTGTCATGGGGTTGCGGAAATGACCGTCCTTTGCGAGGTAGTGGGTGGTTCGCCGTGCGGCTGCAATCACCACGATGGGGTCGACGTGCGAAAGATGGTTGGCCGCGAGGATGGTGGCTCCGCTGCGTGGAATGTTGTGGGCGCCATTGATCTTCCAACGCAGGAGCGGTCGGAGAAGCGGTGAGAGAAACATTCGCAGGCCAGTATACACCGGTGTTGAGGGAAGGGGTTCATCGTTGGGTGTGATGTTCCAGTGGGGTCGCAGTTTTTCCCAAGCAGCGGCGAGGGATGTCTCTTCGACCATGCTGGCCTGCTCTGAAGAAGAGGTTTTGATGTTTTTTCACAGGATTCGCTTCAAAGGCGCATTTCCGCCGCTCGCTCTTGGGGCGGAGGACAAGCGTCAAAGGGCGGTGGTGAGAGCGCTGCTCATGCGACACCGGGTGGTTTCGAACCTTCCTGTGTTGTTGCTGTTCTCCACCCTTGTGCTCGTCATCGTGCACCCGGTGGTGCTTGCCCAGTCCGCATGGGAAGAAGACGGTTGGCTCCGCACCTCCTACGCTCAGGATCGCCTCGAGGCGGGCGATGAATTCGGGTGTTACGGCGTTCCAGGACTGTCATGGCACAACGACCCGGGTGCGGTGGCCTCTGCGTGCAGGGATTATCTTGAGGACCGCCTCAATGCGAGTTCGTGGGGGCTCCACCCGCTCTCCACCTACACGCCCGACGGTCTTAGCATGGCCGACCATCAAAAAGTAGCCTCGCAGGGTTTCGTGATTCACGGCGATGAGACGGGTCTCAGCGATACGGCTTGGCATTCCGCAGAAGACGAACCGAGGGACCTCTGGGAATGGTACAACCTCGGGCGCCGTGGTGGAAGTCTCGAAAAAGGACTGGCCTCGATCGCCGCAGTCGAACAGGCCATCGACGATGGGGGTCTGTTCAACATGTATTGGATTGGACGCATCAACGAGGCAACCGTGCGTCATGACCGAGACGTCCTTGCCTTGCTCGACGAGCATCCAGAGGTTTGGCTGACAACATGGGGCGAGGCTTGGTCAGTATGGTCGGGGAAGCGCTGTTATGAGTTTGCACATGAAACCCAACCTGCAGCGAACGGCACGATTCTAAAGTTCGAACCGCTCATTACGCCAGCATGCACTGGCGTGACCGAGGGTTTGCCTTGGAACGTACCGCTCACCTGGCTTGTTGACACACGAGGTTCAGCGGTCATCTCGGTCAGTGATGTAACCGGTGAGGTCCCTTCTATAGAAGGGGAAAAAACACTCGCTGAGGGGTGGAGGGTCCAAGATGACGGCACATTGGTCATCGCTCTTGTGAACGGGCATGCGGTGGAGATTCTTCTCTCCGAAGAGAACGCCAGCTACGATGTTCTCGGGCAGACACGGTTTTTCAACAATCTATCCTCAGCCGTGACCGTTGCCGGCCACGAAACCACCGATCTGTTCGCATGGTCAAAGCGCTTCCTTGAGGACACGCAAGTGAAATTTACGTGGCTGGTGCAGCCTCGCCCGGTTGAAGACGGCCATGCTTGGATCCCTTTCGCAGTGTTGGGGGTCACCTTTGCGACGGTCGTCGCCATGCTTGGTGTGTTGGGCCGTGAAGGCCTTGGTCCGTTCGCAAACATGGGCGCTGTTGACAAGGCATCGAAATCGCCTTTCGGTCAAGAAATGAAGCAAAGCCTTGATGTTGAAGAGGAAGCGTAAGCGGGTTGAGGGCATGACAGTGGCTGAGGATGAACTGGTCATCGACCCTTGGGGAAGCGCCCAATCGACCGATTACGACCGGATCATCACGCAATTTGGCCTCACGCCTCTAAACGGTGCTCAGATGCCCAACGCCACCAAACTTCACCGCCGTGGAATTGTGTTTGCTCATCGCGATGTGGATCAGGTTTTGGAGGCCCATCGAACCGGTCAACCCTTTGGCGTTCTCACCGGATTGATGCCCAGCGGTCAAATGCATCTGGGGCACTCCATGGTGATTGAACAGGCCAAATGGTTTCAGGGACTCGGGGGGGACGTCACCATCGCTGTTGCTGATTTGGAGAGTCAAGCCACGCGCGGTATTTCACTCGAAAAGGGACGTTCCATTGCCCTTCAAGAGTATCTCTCCCATTATGCTGCCCTTGGCCTTGACCCCGAGAAAACCAACGTGTACTTCCAGTCCACTCGTCCCGTTGTTCAACGACTCGGTTTCCAACTCGGGAAGCGCACGAATCTCAATGAGTTTGAAGCGATTTACGGGTTTTCTGGGGAGACCAACCTCGCTCATGTTCAAGCTCCTTTGGTCCAAGTAGGGGACATCTTACATCCTCAATTGGATACGTACGGTGGACTTCGGCCGGTGGTCGTGCCTGTGGGTGTTGACCAAGACCCGCATCTTCGCCTCACCCGGGGCTTGGCCTCGAAGACGAATTGGTTCAATCTGAAAGAATCCGCTTCGGGAGGCGTTATGATCAGCCTATCGGTTCACGATGAGAACGCAGCCGTCTTTGGCCAACTGCCAAACGGGAGGGTTGACCGAGAGAAGGTCACATCGGTCTTTGACAAGGTGGTTGAAGCGGTCGCCTCCCTCGGTTTCTCTGATATTATGTCGAGCCCAAAGCAGGGCCATGTGCGAGTTCCATCGGCAACCCGAAGAGACACCCATGGCATCAGGACGGCTCTGCTCCACCTTGAACGTTCCATGGGCGGATTGGGGTTGCTCGCACCTTCGTCGACGTACCATCATTTTGCGGTGGGCATGACCGGCGATAAAATGAGCAGCAGTCAACCCAAAACCACCTTGTTTTTACGCGACGACTTGGCCACGGTTGAGAAGAAAATCAAGCGGGCTTTTTCCGGTGGCCAATCCACGGTTGAGGAGCATCGGCGACTGGGCGGCAATCCAGATGTTGACGTGGCTTACCAGTACATGATGTACTTCTTTGAGGAAGACGATGCGCTTTTGGCTGAACTCAACGCTTCGTTCCGCTCAGGATCGTTGCTTGCTGGTGAAATGAAGCAACACTGCATCGAAGCCGCCACACGGTGGATGAGCGAGCTCCACGAAAAGCGCGACGAAACCGCCCACCTCGTCGAGACCTTCCTCGCCGAAGATTCACGCTGAAGGCTCAACATCATCGGTTGAAAACACCGCTGGATCGGGGCCAACCGGTAAAGCGGCCAACTCTTCGTCGGTCAGGTCCCGCTCGGTCGCATCGGGATGCAGAATCATGGAATGGCCGTGGGGGTCAAGAAGGACGATGGTAAGGGGGTTGGCCTTTGGCTCTCCGAGCTGTCCAATGGCGAGTTTCATGTTTTGAAGTGTGGCCATGTGTTCGGTTGCGGTGGCTCGTTCATTGTCTTCGAGGGCGTCAACTTCGGCAACGAGATCACGTTCAATCATCCGTATGACGTCAAGAAAGCGTTGCATAACACCTTCGACGTTGGAAACATATCCCGTCGCGTTTGAACCCGGGTTGACCTGGATGTCCAACTCGGGCAGGCTGACGGTGCAGGATGATGACCGAACAACACGAGCGGTCAACTTCTCCTCGGCGTCGATGACCATGGACCAAGCACCCGCCTTCTTTCCCTCGGCCGGGATGAAATCTGTTTGGCGCCAACCGCAGGAATCGCAAAGCAGGGTGACTTGCGTGTGCTCGCCAAAATAAGGGATTTCGTCGATGTGGGAAATCATCTTTACTTTGCCCGATTGTGAACAAACCGGACAGGGAATCTCGATGTCTTGTTCATTCATCTGTACACGTCCTTGAGGTCATCAGGGGAAACGGCGAATCCTTCCATTTCCGTTCCTCGGATTCCTCTGCACCCTTGTGGAAGAAGCAGGAGGCGCGTGTCCGTGATTCGGATGATTTGGCCTTGCACGTCGCCTTCGATAAACTCGGTAAGCGTGCTCAAACTGAGGTTGAATTCGGTTTTTTGGGTCATCATCCGCTTCATCTCAACAACACACCCGTGGCCCTCAGCGACCCAATCCATCAGGGCTCCGCAACCGGTGATATCAACAAGGGTCGCATTGTGCAGCACCATTTCCCCTTCGTAGAGGGGTACAGGAGCGTTGGGGTACAGGACACCCATGTCGTGGTAGGTCACGGAAGTCGAGGGCAGCGGCGTCACCTGGTGGCGATGTTCACTGGGCATCTGGAAACTTCTTGGCCCGTCCCCCTGCCGCTGGGGTTCGCTTTGGACGGAGGGGGGTTTTCCGTCGATTTTTGCCTCGGCAGCCTCAAGGACGTCCAAGTCGGGCATGGGCGGAACGTGGGGCTCTGCGGGTGCTGAGCTTCCGGCTTCAGCGTCCTGTGTGAACCGGTCAAGGGAGGATTGGGCATCGTCGGTTTGCCGTCGCCGTCGCCGTCGCATGCGAGCCCAACTTCGGTGCATTTCTTCAACACTCCCCTCCCGGTTCACCGTACTGGCTGGATTTGATGGTGACCGTCCGATTGCGAACCGGTCCAACTTGACTGAGTTTTCAAAGCCTCAAGGTTCAAGAAGTGTCGGGGTGGAGAGGGTATCATGTCAGAACAGCAGCACGTCATGAAGACGGGAACGAGCACGGTCGGTATCACGTTCAAGGGCGGCGTTGTCGTTGGTGCAGACCACCGAGCTACCATGGGCCATTTCATCGCAAACAAGAGCGTGCAGAAGCTCTTCAAAATCGGTGATAACCTCGCCCTCACGACGGCTGGATTGGTCGGACACGCCCAATCCCTCTCGAGGACGCTGACTGCCGAAGTCGCTCTGTTTGAACTTCGCCGGCAACAACCCATGACGGTGAAGGGCGCTGCGACCCTCACGGCCAACATTCTTTCCGGACGACCTCATTGGGTTCAGTTACTCATCGTCGGTGTCGATGCTGATGGCGGTCACGTCTATTCCATCGATTCCGCTGGCGGATCCATTCCCGATGTCTACTGTGCTACCGGTTCCGGCTCACCTTACATGTACGGTGTACTCGAGGACGGCTTCAAAGAGGACATGTCCCAAGCGGAGGCCTTAAAATTGGCAGCCCGGGCTCTTCACGCATCAGGACAGCGTGATGCGGCCTCCGGAAACGGCATGGACCTCGCCGTCATCACGCCCGGTTCTGGCTACCAACAGGTCTCACAAGACGAGATTGCAAAACTCCTCAAGTGAGCAAAACATTCCCGCGGTTCTACCGCACTGTGCTTCGGCACAACCCATCGGCAACTGCGGGAGCTTGAGGTGAAATCATGCAGATGACCTACCGAGAACTCAAAGACGAAATTGCGAAAATCATCCCCCGTTCAATTGAATACGAACTCGACCTTGAAGCGGGGAACATTGCGATCATCACCAGTGATGTCAGTGCCTTTACGGGTCAAAACGGACTGATTGGGAAAATCAGCAAGCGCGTCAAGCGGAAGATTGTGTTGCGAACGCCCCTCGATGCCATGATGGACATGGACGAAGCGAGGACTCACATCGAGTCAATCCTGCCTGAAGACGCCGAAGTCACCGAGATGTACTTTGATTCCTGCTATCGTGAAGTCACCATCCAATGCAAAAACCCAGGAAGCGCCGTGGGCCGTCGTGGAGAGAACAACATCCGAATCAGGGACGAGACCGGATGGTCGGTGAAAGTCGAGCGCACGCCCCCCTTGTTCTCCAAAACGGTTCACGACATCAGGATGTATCGCCAAGCCAACGGGGATGAGCGTCGCAAGTTGTTGAAGGACTTCGGGCTGAACATTCACCGCCCAACCCGTCCCGGCGGGACGTGGGCTCGCGTCACGGCACTCGGATCGTACCGTGAAGTAGGGCGCGCCTGCCATTACGTGACGACCAACGAATCACGCATCATGATCGATGTGGGTGTGAACATTGCTTCGGACACCGACCCCATGCCGTTTTTCAATGCCCCCGAGGCTCTGCCGCTTGACAAGCTGGACGCCGTGGTCCTCACGCACTCGCATCTTGACCACGCCGGCATGCTTCCGGTGCTGTTCAAGTACGGCTACCGAGGGCCGGTCTATTGTACGCCGCCAACACGCGACCTCATGCTCCTCCTCCAAACGGACTACTTGAAAGTCGGCGGTGCAGAAGGGAAGCGTACGCCGTACGACATGGAAGACATCCGCATGTGCATGAAACACGTCGTTGACGTGGATTGGGACTCCACCACCGATATCGCCCCCGATGTCAAACTGACCTTTTCCAACGCCGGCCATATTCTCGGTTCATCAGCGGTTCACCTGAACATCGCCAACGGGAAACACAACATCGTGTTCAGCGGCGACCAAAAGTACGAGAAATCTTGGCTTTTCGACGCCGCCAACACCCGTTTCCCTCGTGTTGAGACCTTGGTTATCGAATCCACTTACGGTGCATCCGGTGATTATCAGCCATCCCGACAAGAGGCCAACCAAGAACTTCAGGACATCGTGTCACGAACGCTCTTGCGAGGTGGAAAGATGATTTGTCCGGTCTTTGCTGTTGGGAGAAGTCAGGAAGTGATGATCGCCATCGATGAGTTGTTCCGCTCGGGGACCGTGAAACCCGTTCCCGTGTGGCTTGACGGTATGATTCAGGAGGCCACCGCCATCCACGCTTCCCACCCCAACTACTTGACGAAGGCCTTGGCAAAGTCGTTGCTTCAAGACGACGGTGAAAACCCGTTCACGAGCGAGTGGTTCCGTCCCGTCAAGGGGCGTGAACTGCGGGAAAGCATCGTCATGGACAGCTCGCCGTGCATCGTTTTGGCGACGTCAGGAATGCTGAACGGCGGGCCCGTCATGGAATACTTCAAGAATTGGGCTCACGAGGAGCGAAATTCGCTTTGTTTTGTCGGCTATCAAGCCGAAGGCACCCTTGGTCGCCGCTTGCAGAAGGGCTTTGGTGAAGTACCGATGCTCATCAACGGAAAGACCGAGATCGTCAAGATTGGCTGCGAAATGGTCACCATCGATGGGTTCTCGGGGCATTCCGACCGTCGTCAACTTCTGGATTTCGTCGACCGCATCGACCCGGCGCCCAAGAACATCATCTGCCATCACGGCGACTACCAGAAGTGCAACGAATTGGGACTCACCCTTCGTGAACGCTACAATTGCCTGACCTTTGCACCGAGCAACCTTGAGACGGTTCGCCTGTTTTGATCAAAGCGGGATGTCAAAATTCATCGCAAGCGGGTCGGGCAATTGCTCGCCATGGTCCGGGAGAGCGTCCGCTTTTCCCGTTGAACCGGCAAGGGGATACGCCGTTCGATGCCCCTCTGCTTGCGGCCCGGTTTTCATCAAAAGAGCCGTGCCGAAAGCCGTGGCAAAAAGCGTTCCAAGGATTAAAGTGAGTGTAAACTCACTTGAAGAATAGGCCCCGATGAGAACGATTCCGCTGCCGAGGAAGAGGGCAACCGTCAACATTCGACGTGCGCCACCAGCCATGAAGGGCACACGACCATGGAGTTCATGAACCCGTTGCGCCTGTGGGATTCCATGCAAGCGTCAGGCGGTCCAAAGTGTCCCGGTTGGTTGATGACGGCCGTCGCTCCTTGGGGGGAGAACGCCGAAGACGCCTTTGACCAAGGTCTGGTTGAACTTGGTTTGGGGGACGTTCGTTTGATTCAAGCCCAAGGGGCGATGCTCCCTCTCGGCTTTGGTGTGACGCCTCCAAGGCCGCTTCCGATGGGCTCCCTTGTGGAGTGTCATCTCGCAACCGCTTACGCCTGGAACGGGTCTTCGGCTTCTGCTGGGGTGGCTTGGGCGATGTGCGTTACTCCAGAAGGGGACGAATGCGCCGTCGTGGCCACCATCAGCACCGATCGTGATTATGAGGAGACGGTTTTGTTGCTGCGCCGAAACCTGCAACGCCGTCTTGCGAGCAGAGACCTCGAGGTCGTGGAGTTTGATGTTGCCGTCGATGAGGTCACTGCAGGTCCCGACCACCACGGCGTAGCGGTTGCAGCGCTGATTCTTCCTGAATCGCTTTCTCTCGGTGCGCGAACCAAAACGGGGCCCGTCCGTGGTGCCTTGACACGAACCGCAGAGGAACCAAAGAAACGCGTCGATACCAAGGCCCCAGCAGCTCCCGCACGTCGTCCCGGTCAGCCCCAAAACAAGCACGACTTTTCGCTTTGAGGTTTGCATGTCCGAAACAACTTGGATGGTGATTCGGTGTCCTGGGTGCGGACATTGTTCAGGCCACCGAAGTGGGAAAGGGCGCTGCCCTCATTGCGGTACGTCGTTTCCAAGAGATGTTGAGGTGGTGACGACGGTCTTGCGTGCAGACGCTCTCCAAATGGAAGTGGCTCTTGCAAACACGCCCGAACCCCTCCGGGACGAACTCCGCAAACGCATGGAGCGTGACGTGAAGAACATCAACACCGCAACGGACGCCTCGCCCACCACCCTATTCCGGGCTCTTCGCGAGGCGGCCAATGCCGAGGGTGAATTGACAACCCTCATCGTCGAGGGTGTTTTGCGACGCATGGGGGCAGAACAAAGCGTTGACGAAGTCATGACCCGAGCAGAAACCGAGGGATTGGTGCTCCGCTCGGGCCGTGGGTGCTGGATGCTTCTTGAGTGAAGTTCATAGGTGAGACTGCGTGCGACACATCAAGGGCGTATGGGTTAGTTTGGCCTATACTCGGGCGTTTGGGACGCTTGGACCCAAGTTCAAATCTTGGTACGCCCACCATTACTCCGGAAGCGTGATGCTGTGCACCCACAAAACGTGGTAGCCAAATTGCGTTTTGATGTATTCCTGGGGTACGGAATCGAGCTCTGAATGCCAAACAGCATTTTCAAAATCCTGGACCATTTGACCTTCCGTGAATTCTCCAAGGTCGCCTCCTTTGCTTCCTGAGGGGCAATTGGAATATTTTTTTGCAAGTTTTTTGAAGGTCTTGAACGGCTTCTTTGACGACTGGATTTCCTCGAGGAGCATCTTTGCATCGGGTTTTCCTGCCACCAAAATATGACGCACGTGGGCTTTCCGAGGTTTTTTCCGTCGGTCATGCCTTCGCATTCGATCGCAACTCCTTACGGGTTCGTGCAGCCGTTCGGTCAAAAACATGCGCTATGGTCCAAAAGAAGAGCGTAATGGCCACCGAAGGGACGCCACGTCCGATCAAGGCCACTTCAAGATCGTTGCTCATGAACGGTAGAAGGGCGGACCATCCGATGGCATAGGCCAACAAGGCAAACCAAGTATGCGGAAGCAGATGAGGCGGCTTCAGCCAAGCGATGTTTCGTCGGTGATGCTCGAGGGCCATCATCGGTCCAACCGTGCAGAAAAAACGTAGTGGCTTTAATCCGCTCGTTTCGTTTCTATAGATTGATTGGACCGGGACTTCCTTCCACCTCCATCCTTGCGTTGAGAGCCGAATGAGCCAGTGGTTTGGGTAGCCATAGCCCCTCCATGACCGATTCCAATTCCAACTGGCGAGCACGGTTGATGAAGTGGCCGTGTAACCGCATTGCGGGTCACCAACCGGTTGGCCGGCAGCAAGCGTGGTGAACCAACTGAGGAGGGTGGTGGCCCACCGACGAATTCTCGGCATGCCCTCAAAACCGTTCGAATGCAGCCCTCGGTTTCCTTTGACATGGTCGCACTCCCCCCGCACCACGGGATGCAGCACGTTCGGCAAATCCTCTGGACTCATCTGGTCGTCCCCGGCCATCACCACGCTTGCAAAAGGTTGGGCGAGGTTTTGGAGCAGATGACGATGGCCGCGGTCAATGGAGGCGCCAACGCCTTCGCCCTGCCCCCAAAGCACCGTTACGGGACATTTTGCATTCGCCTCAGTGGCCCGTTTTTTGGTTGAATCGGTTGAACCGTCGTCGACAACAACCGCCAGGTCAACCCATTCGGGTAGATTCTCCAACACGTTGGCGATGAATTGCTCTTCGTTACGTGCCGGGATGACCACGCCAACCCTCCACCCCTCGAGCATGAATGGGGGTAGGGGTGGGTGCATTCAACCTATGCTTGAATCCCCGTATGAATGCTGTTTGGAAGAACAGGTTTGATAGCCTCGGGCAAAGGGGGAATTGTTGTGAGTCAGCAGTTGAGCCGTGTAGTTCTGATTGGACAGGACATTGAACTTCGGATTGTTTCGCTGATCGTTCGTTGCAGGGAGGTCGCCAAGGAAGTTCTGCTCTTCGACACGGGGTCAGTAGACGACACGCTTGCGTTGGCTCGAGAAGTCGATTGTGAAATCATCCCGTTTTCTGAATACCCGTCACCCAGCGAATTGTGCCAAGTTCTCCAAAGAATCGGCCACTCCGAAGGCATCACGCTTTTCATTCCCGTCTCTCCAACGTGGAAACTCTCCGACCTCCCGCTCAGCGTAAACCGGGCGAGAGAAGGCTGGGACGTTCATCACTTGTACCGAGCTGAAGGCGATGGTGACCCTGACGAAGTGGTCCTCTCTGAAACTGAACTTGGCCACCTTATTGTGAGCAAGGCCGGATGTTCGGCGCTTGCTGAACTTGAACCCAGTGCAACTTCTGCCTCCCTTGACGCTTCCCTCAAGGTACGTTTGGTTAAAGCCACCAAGCCGATCCAACTGGCTCAACGCCAATCGCTCGCCACGGCATCCCGTTTTGCCCAACTCTTCTATTGGATGTTGGAATCAAAACATCCGCTCTTGTTGTTCGGCATTCCAGGCATCGTCCTGTTTGTGCTCGGTTACAGGCTATCGGGTGACTTGGCCAGCATGTTCACCGAACTCAATTCGACCTCCATCGGCGTCACGCTCATCACCATCGCCATGACGCTGATTGGGTTGTTTGCCATGATGGTGGCGCTGATTCTGTACATCATGGGTAAACAAGTTGCTCGGGTCCAACACCAATACAACTGGCCTAAAGGAAACGCTTGAGGTGCATGCATGGGTTCGTTCTTGGTCTGTCTTGACATGGACCGCGTCTTGGTTGACCACCTCTCAACATGGCAGTTTGTCTATGACAAACTCGGCATCTCGAACGAGGAATCGTTCGCCCTCTACAATCAAGGATTGTTGGACGAGTGGGCTTGGATTAAACTTGATTTGGATCTCATCAAATCTTCCTCCACCGAACCCGTATCCGACGGGAAACTCCGTGAGTTGATGGAAGGCATGCCCATGATGAAAGGTTGGAAGTTGTTGATTCAGCACCTCCTTGATCACGACGTTAAGGTGGCTATCGTCAGCGGTGGCTTGCAAAAAACGGCGCGGGACATCGCTGCAACCTTCCCCAGCAACGAACCTTGGCGCCGCCGTTGGGGCGGTATTGACCGTCACACCGCGCGAGAGCGAAGCCAGGGACTCGATACGAAACTTCACGTCTTCACCAACGGTTGGCTCATGGATGCCCCTCTGGAAGACGGCGGGTATGGAATCAGCGACTTCGGGCGATACCAAGTGCAGATGAACGGAAAAGGGGCGGTGGTCAAAATGCTTCAACGGCGCCTTGGTGTCTCCAAAGCGAACACCGCCTCGGTGGGCGATTCCATGGGCGACGTGGGCATGTTCGCTGAAAGCGGCTGTGCGGTGTTGTTCAATCCTTGGGACGACCGTCCAAGAGAGCATGCTCACCATGTCATTGAAGAGCGAGACCTCGGACTCGTCTTGGACTTGATTTGCACGACGTTTGGGTTACCAAAACCTTGATTTCGCTCTTGGGACGACCGCTGGGCATGTTTGATGACCCGTTCACCTCGATTTGCCCCCATTGTGGATTTCTGCTGGGTGCATTCGTTCCGGGCATGCCGTGCCCCTCGTGCGGTGAACCGCTGCTCTAGGGCGTTACGCGGCGAGAGGTCCGTGGAAACGGAATGACCTCGCGGATGTGTGTGGCTCCTGCCAGCCAACTGACGACCCTGTCCACGCCCAAGCCGAATCCTCCGTGTGGTACACCGCCGTAGGAGCGGACATCGATGTAAAACTGGTAGGGTTCACGCGGTGTGCCTTCCTCGTCGATTCGTTTGAGGATTTCTTCTTCGGACCATGTACGCTCACCGCCTCCAATGATCTCTCCGTAACCTTCGGGTGCGAGCAAGTCATGGCAGAGGACGTACTTCTCATCTTCAGGGTCAACACGGTGGTAGAAGGGTTTGGCTATTTTCGGATAATGGGTCAAGAAATGGGGGACATCAAAATCCTGCGTGAGAACTTTCTCCTTTGAGTAATCCAAATCTTGGCCCCATTCAACGTTCACTCCTTTTGCTTGGAGGGTCTCAATCGCTTCATCGTATCTCATGCGAGGGTACGGGTTGTCGGCGTACCTTGCGATCAGTTCCAAGTCACGTTCAAGGTAAGTGAGTTCCTGCTCACGTTCTTCCAAAAGCGTCTTTGCAATGTGCCGAACCACGCCTTCGCCGTGCTGCATGATGTCGTTGTTCGTTGCCCAAGCCATTTCCATTTCAGCGTGCCAGAATTCGGTCAAATGGCGTCGCGTCCGGGATTTCTCAGCGCGGAACGACGGGGCGATGGTGTACAAGCGCTCCAACGCAGGCATGGCGGCTTCGGCGTACAATTGCCACGATTGGGTAAGATAGGCTTGTTTGCCGAAGTACGGGACCTCGAAAAGGGTGGAGCCACCCTCAACAGCACCTGCGACGAAGTTTGGAGCCTGATATTCAAGGAAATCCTGGCCTCTGAAATAGCCATGAATGGCCCCAAATGCTGAACTTCTCAATTTGAGCATCGTGGTCGCTCGTGTGGTTCGCAAGTAGAGATGGCGGTGGTTGAGGGTGTGTTCGGTTCCGCCGTACGTGAGTTCTCCATCTTCGTCTTCAACCAGCATGTCCGCTTCGGTGATGGGAAAGGGGCGCTCGGAATTGACGGCCCCGACGAGTTCAACTTGCGTGATGTCAAGCTCATGGCCGCCTTCCGCCCGCTCGTCGACTCGAACGTTTCCGTGCAGGACAACGCTGGTTTCGATGATCATGCTCTTGAGCAAATCAAACATTTTGTCGCCGAGCGTCTCTCGCTTCCCGACACACTGAATGGTGCCGGTGGAGTCCCGCAGCACTACAAAACGAATTTTGTTGCTGCCTCGAGCGCGCTTAACCCACCCCTTGAGTTCAACGGATGTGGCATCGTGCATGCCGTTTTGCACATCACCTATCCAAACGGTCTTGACCATGTTCGCACCAGTCAAAGGCACCCCGCTTGCCTATGTGAATGTCTCCCTCCAAGAGGCTGCAAAACGAGGTCGTCGCTGAATCAAGTCGTCCAAAGGGTCAAAGCCATCCCAAAAGGATAGAACAGCATGAGCAAGTTGGCTGTTTATGCCCTAGGGGGAAACGCGCTTCAATCGCCGGGCGGTGAAGAGGAAGAAACAGCGGGCGTGTTGGCCAAGGTGATGAGCGATGTGGTTGATCTCCTTGAGATGGATTGGCGGGTGGTTGTGACGCACGGGAACGGCCCCCAAGTCGGTCACCTTCTAGCCCTCGACCGAGAACAGTCTCACGGTTTGGACGCTTGGGTCGCCGCCACACAAGGAACGATTGGCCATCAACTCTCTCTCCACCTTCAGAGCATCCTTGAGCGGCGTCGCCGTCCTGAACGCACGGTTGTCGTTCTTACGCACACGGAGGTTGACGCTGAAGATGAGGGATTTTCTTGGCCAACCAAACCGGTGGGTCCCGTGTTGGACGCAACCACCGTGATGTCGGCCGATTGGGATATTGCCCAAACCATCCACGGCGCTCGGCGCGTCGTGGCAAGTCCGGCCCCGGTTCGTGTGGTTGAAATCGATGCCATACGGCACCTCGTTTCACTGCAGGCGGTGGTGATCTGCGGAGGCGGGGGGGGAATTCCCATCGTCACGGGTGGCGGGTTTGCTCACGGCGTGCCCGCTGTGGTGGACAAGGACCTCTTCTCATCGTGCCTTGCTTCGGACTTGAATGCGGATGCCCTTATCATCAGCACGGGGGCCGATGCGATCTATTCGAACTTTGGTACGGAGCATCAAGTTGCGCACCGGACGTTGGGGGTTGAGGACCTGCTTACCCTCGAAAAGGAGGGACAGTTTCCACCCGGTTCCATGGGGCCGAAGGTGCGGGCTTTGCGGGAATTCGCCTCTCAGTCAGCAAAGAAGTCGATTCTCTGCTCTCCTGGAGAGGTCTTGCGTGCTCTCCGTGGCGAAAGCGGAACAACGGTCACGCCTGCGTAGGCACAACGGTCACGTGTGGCTGAGGTGATGGAGGATGAATCATGTTCATATGGTGCGATGAATTGGCGTAGGTCATGAAGACCCCCATCGTTGCTGAAGCCCACTGCGACGGTCCTTGCGGCGTTTACGACCCTGCAAGTGCCCGCATCGCAGCCGAAGCCGTTCAATCCATGACCAAAAAAATGCTTGCGCTCACGCCGCCAAGTGCCGAAGACGCCGGTGCTATGGCAGCCTACCTGAACACCATGGCCCGCTATGCCGCCATCAAGGAAGAGGAGGCGCAAACCTGCAAAGACGAGTTGCTTGTGCTTTGGACGGATTTCTTCAAACCGCAGCACCTTGAAACCATTCCTGACCTCCATGAAACCTTCTGGCACGCTGCAAAACTTTGCTCGGCGTGCAAGGTTGAAGTGTCCGCCGAACACGCCCAAGAGCTGATGGATGCCTGCCAGGCCATTCACGAGATGTTCTGGTCCGTCAAAGGCCGAGAAGTGTCTTGGATTCGAGCATCTTGAGGTCATCATATGGCCTCGCCGTTGGAGGTCGTTCTCCAAGGCGATAGCATGTGGCCTACGTTCCGCAACGGGGACGTGCTTTTCTTCCGACGGTTGGCTGACGGCGATGAATTGGCTGCTGGCGATGTGGTTCTTGCCCACCACCCGCTCAAAGCAAGCGTGTTGATCGTCAAGCGTGTTCATCGGGTTCTCGAAACCGGGGAGGTGTTTCTTGTGGGCGACCAACCGGACCCAACCGCTACAGAAGATTCCCATAATTTCGGCCCGGTACGCCAAGAATCGGTGATGGGACGATGGAACGGCGAAGTGAAGCGGGCCTGACGGGGTTCGAACCCGCGACCGATGGATTAAGAGTCCATCGCTCTACCTGACTAAGCTACAGGCCCGAGTTCGGCTCCTGCCTCGTCTATTTAATCATTCACGCACATTGAGGTTGGCGGCTTCAATCTTCTTTTGTCAAGATTTCAACGCCGTTGTCCTTTGCGAGGATGACGACATCGCACATTCCGTTGAACAATCCAACTTGAACAACGCCGGCGATGGCCAAAAGCTGACGTTCGGTCTCTGCCGGGTCATGGAGGGTTGGCCCGGTTTGAGCATCGATGATGAAATTCCCGTTGTCGGTTTTGAGCGGCTCATCTCCGCTCATGCGGCGCGAGGTTGAACATCCTAGGACCTTTTCGATGCTTCTCTGGGTGGTTGACCAGGAAAAGCACGTGATCTCGATGGGCAAAGGAAATGCACCAAGATGTTCCACTTGCTTTCTCGCATCGGCAACCACGACCATCTTTTTGGAGGCTTGCGCAACGATTTTTTCACGTAACAAGGCTGCGCCGCCGCCCTTGATGAGGTTGAATTGAGGGTCAAATTCATCGGTACCATCGATGACAACATCCAGCTCGCTCAAGGTGTCGAGTTCGGCAAGCGGTATGCCGACGGAGTTGGCGAGTTCTTGGGTGGCGACTGATGTCGGTACGCCGACAATGCTCAAGCCTTCTTCGGCCACCCGTCGTCCAAGTTCAAGAATGGTGTATTTCACGGTAGAGCCGGTCCCCAGGCCAACGTTCATCCCGTCAACGATGTACGAACAGGCGGCAACACCCGCTTCCTGTTTGAGCGATTCAACATCCATGGGAGCCCATCATGGGTCGCCATCTATGGACTTTCGCTTAAGACAACGAGAGGCCGGGATGTCCGAAGCCTTTAGACCTTCAACAAGCCGTCGTGGAACGATGGGTCAAGCAGCGTCCAAGGCCTCCATCGCCGTCGCGCTCGTCGTTCTGCTGTTCATCTCAACCCTCCCCGTTGACGTTGCACCATCCAAAGAGGAATTCTCCACCACCGTTCACCACGCAACACCGATTGGCCAGTCGACCAAACTTACGGTTGGTTCTTGGCCGGACGGTGCGAACCAACGGGTTCAACTCAGCGTCCCCGATGGACACGCCATCAAGTCGTTGGATCTCGCTGTGGAGGCGAGCACCCTCACCAATTCCATCGCCACCAGCATGACCGATGCCGGCGATTTTGACGACAACGCCGTTTACGACGGCATGGATGTGAACGCCACGGAACTCAAGTTGCTTCCTCAGGATTGGGTCTACGATTTCGAATCCGGCACGTTTTCGTCGGACTGGACCCTGAGCGGGTCGTCAAATTGGGCGATTCAGAGCGGCAGCACTTTGCAAGGTGCTCGTTGGGCAAAAGCCGGCACCATCTCCCATAACCAGCAATCCATCATGACCCTTGACGTGTCCCAACTTCCAGCATCCACGGGCACCTTCCAATACCGCGTTTCCTCCGAATCAAGTTTCGACTACCTCGTCTTCTGCATTGACAACACCGGTTGCAGCCGCTCGAGCGGTTACGCCAACCGGTGGTCAGGAACGACCTCCGGGACACAGACCTTCTCGTTCCCGGCGAGTGCGCAAACCCTCACCTGGAAGTATCACAAAGACGGTAGCGTCAACACGGGATCGGACACGGCGTGGGTGGACAACATCCAGATCACGCCGACCGCAGGCTCAGGAAACGGCGAGGGCAATTGGACCTCAGCTATCTTCGGACCTTCGTTGCTCGGAAGGGGTGAATCCACCAAACACGGTCTGCTTCACATGGACTTGATGGACTTGCCCGGTTCGGTGTTTGAATACCAAATAGTGGACGCCCAAACTTCCGTGGCCGTCCCAGGATTCGAGAGGCTGACCCTACCGTACGTTGATTTGGGTATGATCGACGAAGAAGAGCACCCCCTGCTCCGC